>Ga0307974_1001611_pt1 | contig 15632 bp, 18 predicted proteins | sample OrgLakmetagen784_FD_201812 | JGI IMG/M metagenome (GOLD analysis project Ga0307974, IMG submission 201812) | Saline water microbial communities from Organic Lake, Antarctica - #784 | ecosystem: Environmental > Aquatic > Non-marine Saline and Alkaline > Saline | place: Antarctica: Organic Lake... | reverse complement strand
TCTCTCTCACACACACACACACACACACACACACACACACACACACACACACACACACACACACACACACACACACGCACACACACACGCACGCACGCACACACACACATGCACACACACATGCACACACACACACATGCACACACACACACACACACACACTCACACACACACACATACACACAAGTACACATAAACACACACCTCAAATGCCAACACATGCACGCTCACACTCTCACGCGCCTTCATGTACGCATGCACACATGCACACGAGCGCAGCATTCCACATATGCACCTTGCTTTATGTTTGATCCCCTGTTTAGGGTGCAAACGCTTGTCCATGACAACTTGAGACCTGCCCTGAACATATGGCGAGACATGAGCAGAGATCATGGGGGGCAGAAGCTGACGATGAGGCACTTTTTCAGGACTGCTGCTCGCATGAAAAGTGAGCTAGTATGGGAACTGTGCAATTTCAGGTTCGGTCGCAACTGTAATGCGCCGCTAGATTTGCATGTCTTTATATTCAGGGGATGTAATGCATCTTGTGCTTGAGGCTACGCTGCACCTCTGGTGCTGCGCGCGCATGCAACAAGCTCAGGTTGTTAATTTACTTTTGTTAGTGTTGGTGTCATGGGAATAAGAACCCGCCAGCTGATGCCAAGAAGGATCAGCTAGCTGCTCGGCAGCAATGCAGCAAGCTGCGCAAGTGTCTTGGTAGCCGTCGTTGCCAACTTTGCAACCCAGGGCTTGAAATTTGCACGTCTGTACATTTAGCCTGTACACTGTTGGGACGTGCATCAAAGTCTTCCAGCCTTCCAGGCATGGAAGACTACAAGACATCTCAGATCTTCGGTCTATGATCGTCCAAGTCCCAAACAGCACATTATTCAAGATTTATGCCCTTGCTGTGTCTGCTTCTGCCTCTTGCAGGAGATGAGATCGCAAGCTTCTGGGGCATCAAGATTTATGCCCTTGCTGTGTCTGCTTCCTCTTGCAGGAGATGAGATTGCGAGCTTCTGGGGCATCAAGGACAACAAGCTGTTCAGACCGTTGATGGACGGACCTGCCCGGTATGACCCCGTCATCATGCGTCATGAGCACAGGCCCAACAAAAACTCGGCAGAGTGGTCACTCCTGGTGGGTCTCGATACACACGATCAATGGCATTTACAAATTCACATGAGCACATGCCTAGATGCTAAGCCTAGATGCCTGAGCCTGGATGCCTTAGCCTAGAGCACGCAGGCCCAACAAAGGTAAGCAATCGTTGGCAAGCGGTCGTTTGCGGTGGAGGATTTATGGCGTACACGTTCAAGGCACGAGAGGGATGTCACGACGCCTATGTTGTGGCCTGCCTTTGGAAAGCCATACTCCAGTAGCATGAGTGTCCCTAGACATGTCAAACGCACTCTGTTCTCATGTAGTTAGATCAGATCGCTGTCAAACGCACTCACGTAGATCACTGTCAAGATGCACTCACGTAAATTGCTGTCAAAACGCTCTCATGTAGATCGCTGTCAAACGCTCTCACGTAGATTGCTGTCAGACGCTTTCACGTAGTCAGATCAGATCTCTGTCACATCAGAGCATAAGACACAGCACGCATTAACTCACTGTTGCTCATCGAACCAGACTAGCCAACACAATCACAACAAAAACCGACAAACTGCTTGTCACATAATTTGTCACTGCCACCAAATGGGGGTGACAATGTGCGCAGTCCTTTTGGCTGGCCATAGATGAAGCCATAAAGGCTGGAGTGCAGTTCCCGGACGTCGTATTCTTATTCAATGGTGGCGACCAACCCATGTGAGTTATTGTGAGCACCTGTTCTGTGACTTACGGATATGTGTGCACACAAAAATGGCTGCACACAAGACGGCCAGTAGATTAGAGGCTTGGCACTATGTGGCAAAACCATTGTTTCGTGTTGTTGACAGTGCACTTGCTCTCTGACCAAAAAGGATCGATGTTTTGCTCCATGACTAATGGATTCATGGTATATATTGGTGGTAAATGTCGGTTATGTGTGTAAACTGAAGTAAGATGAAAGGAAGTACAAACTAAAGTAAGATAAGAGGAAAATAAATGTGGTTGAACGACTGCTTTGATCTTGAAGTATAGAATGGTGTCCTGCTTATGAGATAGGGGGGAATTTGGTCCTGTTTGCATCTGTGTACGAAATTCTTGCAGAATACTTTCCGAACACAGGCATGTACTTACATGGTTCGATGAACTCTACATGGTTTGCCATCCTATTGATGCCTGTGTATGCGTACCCCTATTGCCTATTCCTAAATTACTTGCGTGTGTGTATGTGTGTGTGCATGTGCATGTGAATGTGTGTGCGTGTGAGTGTGTGTGTATGTGTGTGTGTGTGTTTGTGTGTGTATGTGTGTGTGTGTGTGAGTGTGTGTGTGTGTGTGCGCGTGTGCGCGTGTGAGTGTGTGTGTGTCCATGTACATGTGTGCGTGTGCATGTGTATGTGCGTGCGCGCGCATGCACATGCGTATATTTTTGCCTTCCTTACCGCATATTCTTGTGCGTTTCTCGTACATCGTATCATGCTACACGATTGCTCCCTCGCCTCTGCCCTACACCATAAATAATTTGCTAACGTTCCTTGCCAGCTGGTAGCCTCTTGTATGCATTTGCAACGTCTACGTTTAAACATATTCACGTCATGTCCTGGGGAAAGCATGCCCTGACGCTTGCCCCATCCTTTTTGCACGTGCAGCAAGTCACAAACATGCTCATATCCTGTTCCAATTCACACGTGCCCCATTTTCTGTGCAGGTGCAACAAGTACTACGCATGTAAGTGGCGTGTGTGCCGAAAGTCTAAAGTGGCATGACCCAGTGCAGTGGTAAATGGATTGCTCAAGGTTCTATTACTCGTATAAGAACGAGGTTCTTGGTGGTGAAATATGAAATACGAAACATCTATTATGCAATTTTCAGCCAGAACCATGTGTATATGTAGGGTTGACCAGTGCCGTTTATATACACTGTATATGACCGTATTTTTAATGATTTCCCTGCCAGAAATAGCGTATATACACCGTATATATATATATATATATGGTTCTGGCCAACCCTATATATATGGCGTGTATCTGTACAAAATTTTTTGCAGGAATTTTATCAAATATACAGGCATATACGGCGCATATGTCCAGTTATGGCCAACCCATGGTGCGCATGTAAAAGGCATGTGAACTTAAATGTTGAAGTGGCACATCCCGGTGGACTAAGAGCAAGCATTAAAAAGTTTCTGCCTACAATTTTTGTGACTTCCTGTGACAGTGAATTGATTTGGTGCTAAGAGTTTGTGTTGGCCTAGGTTGGTGCATAGTGTTTGTGTTGGCCTGTTTGTCTACTGCATAACGGCACCCCAACGCCAACTGTGTTAGCCTAGGTTGGTGCACAGAGTTTGTGTTGGCCTAGTTGGTGCACAGAGTTTGTCTTAGCCTAGGTTGGTGCATAGAGTTTGTCTTAGCCTAGGATGGTGCATAGAGTTTGTGTTAGCCTAGGTTGGTGCATAGAGTTTGTGTTAGCCTAGGTTGGTGCATAGAGTTTGTGTTAGCCTGTTTGTTTCCTGCATAACGGCACCCTAACGCATACACTGCCTTTTGTGAAGGCACCTGAGTGTGCGCAGAGGCGTAGGTCCTTTTTTATGTTAGGTGATGGGAAGGCACTTGCTGCAGCAAAGGAAGTACCAGTGTGTAGGGAGTAAAGTTGGACAGAAGTGTATATATACGCTATACACTGTATATGACTGCGTATTTGGTGATTTCCCTGCCCAAAATACTGTTTATACACCATCTATATACTGGCCAACCCTATACGTATTCTAGGGCGCAAACTGCTCAGTCCTCAGTTGAGGCGCCTCAATGCTCAATCTGCTGAGTGGCCTTGTTCCTTTGTTTAAGAGGGGAGTGCATCCACGTGGTTTTCACGGCCTATGGAGTGTGAAGCTTCTTTGTGTAGTGTGCGTGGAGCCCTGTGCGCAGCTTGCGTAGCTTCTTCTTGGAATGCAACAGCCTGTGCATGGCTTGTGCACCTACTGTGTGGGTGCCAAATATGTGGTTGCAAATGAAGCCGCAAGTCACGTTTGTAGGGTTGGCCAGAACCGTATATATACACCGTATATGACCGTATATATAGTGATTTGCCTGCCTAAAATACCGTATATACACCGAAATATATATATATATATATATATATAAACCGAAATATATATATATACACCGAAAAATATATATATATACACCGAAATATATACATATATATACACCGAAATATATATTTATATATATATATATTTATACAACGAGATATATACATATATATACACCAAAATATATATATATATATATACCGTACAGACTTGGGTTCAGTCCGCAGCCCCCAAAAAATATTTTAGTTTCACCCTCCCGCATCAACCCCGCACCCTGGAAATATTTAATTTACACCAACCCCGCACAGGGATTTTTGCCTGACAGGCTCCAAAATACGCCAAAAATCCCCATTTTTCAATCCCGCACCCCCAAAATAAATAGATATTTTTTGTGCGCGCAGTCACCCCGCAGGGCAAAAAACGATATTTTTGCGCGGTGATATAAAGTCTGTACGGTATATATATTTATGGTTCTGGCCAACCCTACACGTTTGTTTTTTTGATTTCAGGGATGAACAGCTGTTCAACTTGAGAAAGCGATGCCAAATCCAAAAGTCGAATTTTTTTCCCCTTCGGGGGGAAAATTTTCGAGTTTTATCGAATCGAATTTTTTTCTCCTTCAGGGGGGTAGGTTCGCTCGTAGAGTCGGAATTGGCGTCCCTCACGGGGCGTCTCCCTCACGGGTTGGCGTGCGCCATGGGATGGCTGTTTAACTTGGAGAAAATGATGCAAAATCATGGGATGGCTGTTTAATTTGGAGAAAACAATGCAAAATCATGGGATGCCTGTCCAACTTGAGAAAACGATGCCAAAACATGGGATGGCTGTTTAACTTGGAGATAATGACGCAAAATCATGGGATGCCTGTTTAATTTGGAGAAAAAGATGCCAAATCATGGGATGGCTGTTTAACTTGGAGAAAATGATGCAAAATCATGGGATGCCTGTTCAACTTGAGAAGAAGAGGCAAAGTCTCAAATCAAGCCCAGTGAAAAGCTGCCATCGGTCATAGAGACCTTTAGATGTTTAGATGTTTAGATGTGTAATGGGAAAGCTGTTCGTAAATGCTTTGATTTGTGCTGTGAGCTGAAGTGAAACAAACAGGATGTGGCATTGGCGCTGGCGCTGGCTATGATTGGGAATCTTAGTTCAGCCAGAACCACCACATGCTAAAAATGATCTTCCGGCTTTAACTACCTGCACGCCACTCAGATCTCTGTCATCTGCTGCCTCGGCATTTTTCATAGACTAGTTCAGTGCCGCCATGTGCAAAATACGATCTTCCGGCTTTGACCACCTGCACGCCACTCAGATCTCGGTCATCTGCTGCTCCAGCAATTCTAATGAATTAGTTCACCATTAATTGCTAAAGATGATTTTCTGGTTTTGACTACCTGCACGCCACTCAATCTCTGTCATCTGCTGCTCCAGCAATTCTAATGGAAAAAATCACCATTATTCGCTAAAGAGATTTTCCGGCTATGACTACCTGCACGCCACTCAAATCTCTGTCATCTGCTGCTCCAGCATTTTTCATGGACCAACTAGTTTAGTGCCACCACGTGCTGATCATGCCTCACAGGCTTTGACAACCGGCACGCCCCGCCCATCTCTGTTATCGGCTACAACAGGTCCCTGCTGCCTCAAGAGGATATTCCACAGGAAAACGAAGGAGAAATTAGGCCGGAAAGGTTCAGACGAGGCACTGGAATGGGGGACCTTGTGGCTGCGCATTTTCGGTAGGTAGGCATGCACACCCTCGGTAGTTATGTTTGTTAAGTTTGGATTACAAAGGCCTCCAGCCTGGCATGGCTGCTCAACCTATAGGTCCCAACAAATAAATCAATCAAAAAGATCGACAGCTGCACTAATAAATTACACCCTCGGTAGGTAGGGATTACACTGGAGATTACGAAGTGCCTTTGGGACATGTGTTAAAATTGGAGTGATACAGAGAATATTACACGGCCCCTGGGCAATCGAATAAACTTAGGACATTATCATTACAAACTATATGAAATTTATTGGTCTGATGAAAAAGCGGCCACAGAGCAGCCTACTTGTTTTGCTGCGTGAAGGTAGAGGTACACACGCTGTGTGTTGGTAGGAAGAATGGTGGGTAGGTAGGAATGAGCATCATGATACGTTTGACGTGCTTTTTCAATTGAGTAGGATGCACAGTTCCCCTTAGGTGAAAGTGCATGTTTCTGGCAAGTAAGGTTAGGCTACTGAGTGCAGCTGCTACACAATTTGTGCAACCATGTGCGCCTGAGTGTGTGTGCGTGCGTGCGTGCGTGCGTGCGTGCGTGTGTGTTTGTGTGTGTGCGTGTGCGTGCGTGTGTGTGTATGTGTGTGTCTTCGTTTCATTTCAAAACTTGTGTACAATCTTTTTTTTGTGTATGCATACTCCTTCACTTCCTCACCCATTCACCTACTCACACCCATGCATCCAATCTCTTGGTGTGTGCATACTCCTTCACTCCCTCACCCATTCACCTACTCACACTCATGCATCCAATCTTTCCCCCCCATCTTTCCAGGTAACACCCTTTTTTACGCACGGACTCCACTCACACCCAATCGTTTGTTTAACCCTCAGTCCGCGTCCATGCCTCAACTCCCACACCTCCTTACGCACAAATCCACCAATGTTCCAACGCCTTCCACCTCTCAAACTCCACCTGTGTTCCAACTCCACTCCAAACTCCACCTGTGTTCCACCGCCTTCTACCTCTCAAACTCCAACTGTGTTCCGATTCCACTCCTAACTCCACCTGTGTTCCAACTCCACTCCAAACCCACCTGTGTTCCAACTCCACTCCATACTCCACCTGTGTTCCACCGCCTTCCACCTCTCAAACTCCAACTGTGTTCCGATTCCACTCCTAACTCCACCTGTGTTCCACCGCCTTCCACCTCTCCAATCTCCACCTGTGTTCCAACTCCACTCCAAACTCCACCTGTGTTCCACCGCCTTCCACCTCTCCAAACTCCACCTGTGTTCCGATTCCACTCCAAACTCCACCTGTGTTCCAACTCCACTCCATACTCCACCTGTGTTCCACCGCCTTCCAACAGTCCAACCTCCACCTGTGTTCCGATTCCACTCCAAACTCCCCTGTGTTCCACCGCCTTCCACCTCTCAAACTCCAACTGTGTTCCGATTTCACTCCAAACTCCACCTGTGTTCCAACGTCTTCCACCTCTCAAACTCCACCTGTGTTCCAACTCCACTCCAAACTCCACCTGTGTTCCAACTCAACTCCAAACTCCACCTGTATTCCGATTCCACTCCAAACTCCACCTGTGTTCCAACTCCACTCCAAACTCCACCTGTGTTCCAACGTCTTCCACCTCTCAAACTCCACCTGTGTTCCACCGTCTTCCACCTCTCAAACTCCACCTGTGTTCCACCGCCTTCCACCTCTCAAACTCCACCTGTGTTCCACCGCCTTCCACCTCTCAAACTCCACCTGTGTTCCGATTCCACTCCAAACTCCACCTGTGTTCCAACTCAACTCCAAACTCCACCTGTGTTTCGATTCCACTCCAAACTCCACCTGTGTTCCACCGCCTTCCACCTCTCAAACTTTACCTGTGTTCCAACGTCTTCCACCTCTCAAGCTCCACCTGTGTTCCAACTCCACTCCAAACTCCACCTGTGTTTCACCGCCTTCCACCTCTCCAAACTCCACCTGTGTTCCGATTCCACTCCATGCTCCACCTGTGTTCCAACGCCTTCCACCATCCACACCCCATTACTCATGAATAACTTACACTCCCTCAATCCCTATAGCTCCCATAACTCCCCATGACTCCCTCACTCCCTATAACTCCCTCACTCAAAACCCACGCATGCCCACAGCTTCACTGGCCACTCCATGGCCCCTTCCATCCACCCCCACCACCCCACCATCGTCGAGCTCAACAGTAAAGGCGACCCCCTTTGGTCCCAGAAGCGCATAGTGACACGCGATCTGATTCCGTGGGACAAGAAGATTCCAAAGCTTTTTTTCCGTGGGCAGGCTTGGTGCAGCTACATGTGTGTGTGCGTATGTTGGAGAGGCAAGGGGGTGATCTGGGCGTAGGAGTTGTGTGTGTGTGTATGTGTGTGTGTGTGTGATCCTGTATGTGAGTGTGTGTGCGTGTGTGAATGTGTGGGTCTATGTGCGAGTGTGTGTGTTGCGCGGGTGTGTGGGTGTGGGTGCGTGTAGTCAATTTATGCTAGTGCTGTATAATCACTACCACCAAAATAGGACATTGAACAGCCTCTCTCTCTATGTAGGTATAGCACTGCACTGCGAAATGTTTGCACATGCACGTGAAAACAGAGACCAGCGCGCTACAACCCAGAGACTGGCATGCACACAAACACACACTTCTGTGTTGCAGGAAGAAGTATGGCTGCCCTCGCCGGCAGCTGAGCAACCTCACTGCATCATACAGGGATCAGCTGGACATATTTGCGGAAGGAACCACTAAAGTCAGGAAGCCCCGAAGGCCTATTGTGCCTATGGTGGAATGGTCTCAGTACAAGTACTTAGCAGGTAGGGTGTAACGCATACACACACACAAGTAAGGTTACATGTACACACACATGCACACACACACACACTGCTGGATTGGTCTCAGTACAAGTACTTGGTAGATCAGGGGCAACACGCACACATGTGCACACGTGCACATACACACACGTGCACACACGCACACGCGCACGCACGCACACACAAACAATCAAACCCACACTCATATGTGAACACACATACACACTTACATATAGACCCACATCTAGAGACGTATACACACAATGACCGTGTATGATACACATACTGGTGGGGGGGGGGGTGAGCATATCTTTACCACATTCCTCCTGCTGTTCTCATCTTTCCTTTTATACGCACACGCACAAATTCACATAACCCTCACACACACACACACACACACACACACACACACACACACAGACACACACACACACACAAATGTAACAGTCACCCTTCACCAAAGAAACCATCTCTGCATTTTCGTGCTATGCACACAAGCGAAGGCATACACAAGCATGCCTTCAACCATTTGTGGTGCCCGTACACAGCCTGTTTTTTCTGGCAACAGTGACGTTGTTTGATTGGTAACAATGTAGACGTTTTTAAACACAACCTTGGCTTCATGTTGATGGAGAGTTGGAAGTGTTATTTTTCCTGTTGCTGTTTTTTTTTTTGCTTGCCCTGAAGTGTAGCCTGTGTTTGAAGCATAACTAATGTCCTAAATATTCCCTTTTGTCTACCACTAAAATCATGTTCTCTGCTTACCTTTTGCTCCATTATCTGCCATCTGCAGCGCTGGATGGTATCGGTGCGAGTAGCAGGACGATCGTGCTGTACCACTTAGGCTCTGTGGTTGTGAAGCAGCGGCGCACAGCTTATGTGGAGTGGTTCTACCAATCACTGAAGCGAGGTGTGTGTGTGCGTGTGTGAGCACGTGTGTGTGTATGTGTGTGTGCGTGTGCATGTGCATGTGCGTGCGTGCGCGCTTGCATGGATGCATGCATGCTTGTGTGCGTGCGTGCATGTGCGTGTGTGTGCATTGTACCAATTGGACCAAGCATATTGTGTGATGGTGAGGCAGCGACACGACACTAGAGTAATTTTGCCACTATTTGTAGCAAGGTGTTTTTAAACTTAAGGTCTTTTCCTGCATGCTCCTGTTGAAGCAGTTGCCGTAAAATGAGTGGGGGTGAAAAAGTTTACAAATAAATGCAAAAAGATTCAAGCACACCTTTGCAGTAGTGTTTGGAGATTTGTAATTGCACAAAATTTCAACATTGAGTTTCAAAGGTGCTGTGGAGATTTCAGTGAGGCATTCCTAGTTGTTCTTTGATTAAAACAGGACCTGCACAAGGCCGCTGTTGCACGTAAAATTTTTCCTACTTTTTTTCCTCAAATGTTTTCCTTAAGTTTCCACTTTTAGGAAAAAAAGTTAGCGGTCACACGTAAAATATTTTTGGATGACGAAAATACTTTCGCTCAGGGACCACAAATATTATCCAGCGGTCACACGCAAATTAAACAAAATATTTTTCACACTTCCCCCCCCCCCAAACCAGGGTTTTGCTTTAGCTCCCAAATGTCGTATGCCGTGATTCTTGTTGCTTGCCTGGCCATGATGCCACAGCTAATGCTTAAACAGAGGACAGACTTCTTTGATTGGGCCATGTCACTTCTGCTAGCTAGCCGTCACTGGTAAAGAGAGAGAGAGAGGGGGGTAACCCAATTGCCAACTCGGGGCTTGCCTTGCCCTGGTGCATGCCCAAGGGCATGAGGGTAATGGCAGGAAGCCAAGGGGGGGAATTCTGGAGTGTTCGGAAGGTGAAAGGCACGCTTTCTGCCAGCAGCATGATGAAGCGCAAGCATCACACGTTACATGTGTCCATGTTGCATCACATGTTACATGTGTACATGTTGCCATGGTCTTGTGTGCTCTTCACAATTTCATTGAGGGTACAGGGGACGTCATCCCCTTGAATGAGCTTGCAGCTTGTGATTTTGTTGCGTCACATGTGCTAGCCAATGCTGGTAAACGTAGTGGGCCTGATGATGTGGGTGCTTACTTGATTAGGGAAAAGCTGGCTCCTTACGCGGCTCGCATGTTGCGCATTGCTCCTGTCACTGGCGTGATTCCTAGTTATTATTATTAATATTATTATTTTATTATTATTTTATTATATTATTATATTATTATATTATATTATATTATTATTATTATATTATTCTTCATTATTATTATATTATTATTTATCATTATTATTATTATATTATATTATTATTATTATTATTATTATTATTATATTATATTATATTATTATTATTATATTATTTATCATTATTATTATTATTATTATTATTATTATTATTATTATTATTATTATTATTATTATTATTATTATTATTATTATTATTATTATTATTATTATAATTATTATTATTATTATTGCGCATTGCTCCTGTCGCTGGCGTGATTCCTAGTTGTTTTTATTATTTTTTTTGCGCATTGCTCCTGTCGCTGGCGTGATTCCTGGTTATCTCCCTGATATTTTAAACAGGACAGTTGGGTATCAGGATGCCTGAGTTATTTTCTCCTCCTCCTCTGCAAGACAGCTTTTGCTCCCCCCTTCTCTTGCTGAACGCCCCTCCACCATCCCGTCCACATCCTCATGCTCATCCTGCCCCTCTGCTTGCTCACTCTCTCCCCCTTGCCCTGCCAGCTCATTTCCCTGCTTCCCTTCCTCATCACCACCGCTCTGGGACTGACTTTGCATGTCACGCTGAAGTTGCTTTGCCCCGTACCCCTCGAAAGCGGAGTCTTCAATATCCACATCGTGCCCCTCATACACCCCTGGCAGGGGTGCGGCTGCGTGCCTAGGGCGCGCACTGCCACTGGGAGCAACACTGGCTACCTGCTGCAGGTGCTCCTGCGCGTGTAGCTCCCCTGCTGCGTGCGCAAGCGCTTACAAAGAGCCAGCCTGGCTCTCCCCAGCCTGGCTGCCCTCTACCACAAAATCAGAGAGCCCCAGCCTCTATGCATTGGGCACCACCTGCCTGCTCCTGCTTGTCTCCTCTCTGCTTGCATTTAGGCTTGGCAGGAGCCTTAGAGGGGCCGCCCTTGGAGTCCTTGAAAAAAATAACCACCCTGACTACTACAACACAATTCATAATTTCAAGTAATTTTTAGATAGGTTTTATATGTTTTAGGTTAGGACCAGTGAAAACATGTGGGACCAGTTTCCAACTTTTTGGGGGGAGGTCCCAAACGAAAAAAACACTGAAAGCCGGTCCCACCCTGTTTCTGGCAATTGACAAAGATATTGAAATTTTTTTGGGGATTTTACGTGTGACCGCAATTTTTTCGTCAAAAGTGAAAATATTTCTCCCCCCAAGAAACAAATTTAGGGAAAAAAGTAGAAAAAATTGTACGTGTAACCGCCACCTAAACTTTGCCTAAAGATATGATTTATGTGTGTTTAAATCGGGGAGTAAACTTAAAAACAAGTGTAAAAGCTTCCGTTGCTTTTGGGAAAACAGCAGGTGTGTTTAATTACGCAACATATTGGTTCGTTGGGGAGCCAAAGAGCTGTATTGAAATATGGGTGTGGATGTGCAGATTGGCCTGGACGTTCCTGGTGCTTTTCAATTTGTCCGGAAGTTCCTGATGCTTTTAATTGTCCTGGGAGTTTCTGATCATACATCGGTATGTGCAGTTGCAATGTCTGTTGCTTTTAAAGAGTGCACCTAGTAGTTGTAATAAAATTTGAATTTAGACGCGCAGATAAGCCTTGTGTTTTCTGGAAGCAACCAGCGTTTGTGATGCATAACATGCTGGTTTGCAAGGGTGCACCTTTTAAGTAGTCTGAGTGTGGACACTTTGCAGATGAGCCTTGATACTTTGTATTTTCTGGTAGCAGCCGGCATTTGTGGATGCACAACATGCTGGAATGCAGGGGTGTACCTAGAGAGGGCTCGGATTTAAGAATGTGATCATGTAGATAAAAGTGTGATCAGGTAGATAAATTGATGTCACATCAAATTGTAGATGAAATGATGTCACATAAAAAGTGCGATCGTGCAGATAAAAGTGTGATCATGAAATAATATGTTGTCACATAAAAAGTGTGATCATGTAGATAAAATGGTGTCACGTTGTAATAATGGTTTGCAGGCGTGCACCAGGAGGAGATGTGGCATTCAGACAATGACGCCATTGAGGTGGTAAACAAGCTCAATGCAGATGACGGTTATGCGCGTAAGCTTGCGGAGGCCAGCGGCGACTTCGCGCGCAAGTACCTTGTAAAGGAGGTGATGATGGTGAGTGGTTGCATGGGGAGAGGAGGTGCGTCTTTGACACGAGCGAAGCACAAGGCAGACTGTGGAGATGATGGTGAGGGATTGCATGGGCAGAGGAGGTGGGTCTTTAAACGAGCGGAGTGCAGGGACGAACGCGCAGGGTTTGTTTAGCGTGAAGGATTGGCCTTTGATTCAGCTCTAATTCAAACTGCTTGCTACAATATGGGCCATTTCGGAATGATTATCATTTCATGGCAGAGATGATGGGGCAGGTGGATTTTTGACAAGCCCGTAGTAATTTTTAGCAAGGTACTGCCACGTAAGCACCGCTTACAGGATGATACTTGTTATGCATGCAAGCGCGCGCCAAAGAAGGTTGGTAGGGGGTGACCTTGACTTTGTCGGTAGATGGACAAACCGGCACAGAATGGTAGGCTTTTGAATGCTTTTCTATTGTTGGTGAGAAATGTACCGATTCTACTGACAGGACGTAGATGTTGCCAAACAACGACCTATTACTTTTTTATCACAGTGATTGACAAAGGCAATGCATTGTTGAGCCCCGTGTTTGACCACATGGTTGCTGTCAAACGCGCGCACAGTGTACACACACACACACACACACGCACACACACACACGCACACACACACACACACACACACACACACACACGCACGCACAGTGCACACTCCATTCTTTTTGATCTGGCTAACATAGTTTAAATATTTATTCTGCCAATGAGTAAGCTCACAAACTAATTTTTCCTGTAGTCTTGATCCCCATTGTATTTGCTGGAGGAACTTGTGCACACACGCGCATACACACATGCACACACACGCACACACATACATACTGTTTGTGTCTGTGACCTTTACTTTGCCCAGTCGACTTGTTTTTAGTCGTACTCGAAGACCTGTCAGGCCGATTGCTGGGCAAACGCACGGTTGTTGCTCTCTCTCTTTGCGCCCATAGTTCCTGTTTTGCCCTTTTGCGCAGGTCTACACCAAGGCACTGCTTCAGGGTTACAGGGACCTGTTCGAGGACATGGAGGAGTACATGCAGGTCAGTGCAAAGGGTTGTTTCTGGTCTCATTTGGAGGAAGGGAACAAAGAATGCAAACAGAGAACAAGGTATGCCGGCAGGGTAATCAGTTCAAGGATACAGAGCAGATCATGCAGGTCAAGGCAGAGGATAAGCTGGTTTCAGCTCACACTTCACACCATCTCCTTGTGAGGACACCATTTCATTGCTCAGTTCAAGGATACAGAGCAGATCATGCAGGTCAAGGCAGAGGATAAGCTGGTTTCAGTTCACACTTCACACCTTCTCCTTGTGAGGACACCATTTCATTGCCGGTAACCTCAAAACACAATTACTTTCCCATCAATGCATGTCTCTTACTGCAAATGTACGTGATGTGCATGCGTACAATGCAAGCCAGGCTGAGCAGCACTTCTGCGTTTTTTGTTTGCCGAGAGCTACGCTAGGCAGCGTTTTGTCTGCCTAGAGCGTTTTTTGTCAGCATTTTTTGTCTGCCTAGAGCGTTTTTTGTCTGCGTTTTTTGTTTGCCTACAGCTACGCTATAGGCAGCGTCGTTCCTACCATCGTCATTGGTGCTCAGGAAAAGAAAAGAAAGCCTAGGTGTGTGGACAGAAGGAAAACAACCGCCCCATTCATCAAGGATGATGAGCCACTTTGGTACCGGGTACCGTAGATCTCCTCCACCACAAAGGAGAAGAAAGAGGTCAATGGGGATCAGGAGGGTTGCAGGCTTTTGGCCTGAGACCAGCTCCCATGGTGCCAAGCGAGCAGCCGCACTCGTCTGGCCACGGTGTGTGTGTGTGTGTTTGGGGGGGGGGGGGGGCAGAGTCGTGCCCACAGACTTCTGTGCAGGCGCATTCAGTCCATGGCTCCTAATGAGTGTTGGCAGGAAACAGCTTTTCGCATTTACTTGAAACGCATGTTTCTAGAGATGCAGAGGCGTTGCCTGACAATTGTTGGCAGGGAACAGCCTTTCACATTTACTTAAAACGCATGTTTCTAGAGATGCAGAGACGTTGCCTGACATGTGTTCTCCGTTGCTTCACCTGGTGCCACAATAATCATAAATTCCGATTCGTTTTAGCGCACATGCCTTATTACCCTGCCCATGCAGGTCATGGATTCCCAGAAAAGTGCCTTAGCAATTTCTTATATGTATTCAAGGGCCAGATATTTCTCCCCACTCCTCAGGGACTAAAACCAACAGGGGAAGTTTTGTACTCACTACCCACTCATGCAGGCCATTATTTCCTTACGAGTGAAACTTTGACATATCAAAAAGGACAATTTGTTTGCATATAACCGCCCCACCAACGCGCAGGACATTTAGCTATTTGTCACATATCGTCTTAAAACATGGAAAAAACACCATGTTCTCAAAACCCTCTTCGACCCAGGGGATAGCAACACACACACATACACACACACACGTGCACACACACGCACGCACACGCACACACACACACACACACACACGCGCACACACACACACACACACACACACACACACACACACACACACACACACACACACACACACACACACACACACACACACAGAGAGCGAGAGA
>Ga0307974_1001609_pt1:2500-15637 | contig 15637 bp, 14 predicted proteins | sample OrgLakmetagen784_FD_201812 | JGI IMG/M metagenome (GOLD analysis project Ga0307974, IMG submission 201812) | Saline water microbial communities from Organic Lake, Antarctica - #784 | ecosystem: Environmental > Aquatic > Non-marine Saline and Alkaline > Saline | place: Antarctica... | reverse complement strand
ACGATTCCAGTCGTCTCAACATTTTCTGCAATTGGACTGGGTCATTAGCTGTCAGGGTCAGGTCGTCAGCATAGAGCATGTGAGTTACCCTGAGCCCCTCAGTGCCAGTAACAGCACCCATAAAGCTAGTCCCAAACTCATCATCCACACCATTGATAAAAAGGGAAAAGAGGAGAGGAGATAAAGGACAACCTTGTTTTACACCTCTTAAAGGCACAGTGGAACTACCGGTACTGGTAGTTTTGGCACCATCAATCATAACATACTCGTCTCCATCGTACATTTGTTTGATAACGTTGACAAGGTGAGTGGGCATCCTGATATTATATGAATGATCCCAAAGGTGTGGTCTGTCATTAGTGTCATACGCTTGTTTAAAATGACTAAAGGCCTGTTGAAGGTGGGAACAACCCTTTGGTTTAATCTGTTTGGCAGCGTGGACTAAGTGCCTTGAAATAAACATAGGCTGGATCGTGCTACGGTCTGGATAGAAGCCAAATTACGTGTCAGGAACTTTTCGGTTCTCAACACACCACTTGATCACTAATTCTCTCAAAATGACGTAGAGTCTATACAAAGTCCCGCTCACAGCCAACATGCGGTAGTTGTTGGGATCAAGCTTAAAGCCTTTTTTGTAAAGGGGGGAGATCTTGGCTTTTTACCAACAAGCAGGAATACGTTTCTCACTCAAACCAACGTGAAAGAGGTTGGCCAGGTAAGCGACAATCACATTTTTATCTTTCTCATCACCTGGGTAAGCGTACTTCAAAAAAGGAGCTGAGAATTCTTCAAAACCAGGTGAAGAAGAGGCAATCATGTTACCCAAAAATTTGGAGACCAGGCACGTCATAACAGCGAGACTCGGACAGTCAAAGGCATCGGCAGTTCTGTTCATACCTTGAGAAATACGACCACGACCCAAAGGGACAGCTGAAGCCCGTGCATCTATGTGCCTTGAATTCCTGTTCAGTGCATCAGGAGGTTTAAGAGGTGGTTTAGCATTGAAATGTGAAAGGAGGTAGGTATTCCAAGCATTTGTAGGCACAGGGGATGGACAGGTTGTCTTCCCATGTTTCAGCATGTCGTAAATAGCTGGATCCCTTTTGCTCAACTTGTCCAGAGAAATATCAGTCTGTTGTTTCGAGAATTTGCGTGCAACCCTCCACGTATGCTTTCTGTACTCTTTCTTTGTATCCTGTAAATCCTCTCTACCGTCCCTCAAAGAGCGTAAAAATCACTTCTCTTTCTCCTGCATGCATCATCAAACCAAGGAGCCTTTCTGGCTCCAGCTGCCACCTTTTGATTCTTCCGATAAAATACGCAAGGCAAAAACTTCCGCTACATTTGGCATCGAAGCCGAGGTACTTAGTTTGAGTCCTCAGGCCCGCAAAAACGGTATTTTTGCGCACGCTTTACACTTCGCCGCATAACCTCCAAGTGGACTCCGTCTTAAATTGAAAGCCACTATCATGTAAAAAACGTACAGGTTTAGGGGGTTGTGATATGCTTTCGAGGACGCAAGCACTTGAGGTTGGGGCGAATGTAACATGCATAAGTAGTAAGATTTACTTATCGCTCAATTCATACCAGAAGTGCAAGCAGCTGAAATAATCATAGCCCGTAAATATTTGTTAGCTGCTTCTACGTCCTTTCTCTCAATAGCCTTCATAAAAGAACTGTGGCCTTCAATATTGTTTCCAAAGTGTTCAGCGTAATGAAGTGCTTTGTCAGAATTCCACCTCAATATGTGCTTTGGACAGCCACTGTGACAAACATGCTGAGGCTCAAGATTCATATCAGCTCCTGTCAAACCAATCTTACTTTGAAACACGCTGTGATACTGCAATGATCAGTGATTCGCTCGTTGGATGGTTGAATAGCAGTGCTCAGCAAATTATGGTAAAATTTGGGAGTCATGAGGATGTGATCAGGTCTACTTCTATGTCTGCCATGATACCCAACAAAGGTGGCCTGTCCAGAGTCTCCCTTACCTCTGCCAGTAGTGAGCATGTAAGGACCAGCGGCAGCAATGTCAAGGAGCAGTTTACCAGCACGATTTACCGATTTGCAGCAGGTGAGACGAGCATGTTGTAAGCACTTGAAGTCGTCATGAATGTCGTAGTGCTCGTCGGTAAACTCAGAGAGATCACCTATGTGTGCGTTGAAATCACCCATCATAAGGACGTTAGTAAAGCTCAGAGAAGCAGAGGTGGCCTCGTCAAAGAAATGTTCAAAGCTCTCCGTAATGTCACTGTTGCTCCTTTTCTCTGTTTTAGGGTTTAGATAGACAGCGCCCAATGCTACATTACCAGGAACATTGAAGACCTGTCCTGCACACTTCAGCCAAATAGCTTGAATCTGCTCAGAAACGTGCCAAACAGTGACATAGTCATGAATGCCTTGGTCTATGAGAACAGCGACTCCATTGCCTTTACCGCCAATCATGGTTGAAGAGATAGGAATATGATACACAGTATACGTAGGAAATGCAGTAGCAAAAATGGAAACGACGTCGTTTGTTCTAGTCTCCACCAACACTGCAATGTGATGCTGTGCAATATGTTCACAAAGGCGTTCAAGCTTTTAGTCACACACAAGACCATCTACATTGATGAAAGTAGTCTTAACAGCAATGCCAGGCCGGCCTCCATCCTAGTGCTTAGCACCATTTACTCCCTCTTTGATTGTAATACTTCTTGGGCTTTGCTGCTAGAAAGCTCTGAACCAGCTCTTGCTTGAACCAGCACTTGCCTAAGACTGTACATGAATTTAGATGTAATAGCAGACACTTCTCGTTGTTTGTCTTCAGCACCTCAAACAGCAAAGCACACCCAGACTTGTTCAATTGAAACAGCACATGTAGGTTCTTTACATCTGCCTTGGAACCAACAGCACTTTGCAGCCAATATGTAACGAGGTTTAATAACATTCTTCACAGGGGAAAGCACTGCTGTTTGTACAAAGGTTTTGCGCTCAGGAAAGTGTTAACATGAATGAGACCTCTCTATGTAGGCACACACCACGCCTCTGTTCTTTGAGCCAGCCCTTCATCAGGATTATCAAGCGTATCAATCGTTCAGCACTGGCACCTCAGTGTGAAAAACTTCAATGTAGGTTATTCTCCCTTCTCGTTGTGCTTGCAGATGTAGAAACAAGGGCCAGTGCTTGCATCCCCAGATCTTGCAGTATGTGACTGGGAGGGCACTGCGTGTGTGCTATGTTGTCCAGGACGTTTAATGGAACAAAAAGTAGTAAGTAGTAAGCTTCAGTACAATTTAAGATTTATTAAGTTCCATGTGGGTCCAGGACATTCAATGGAACAGAAGCAATCTCCCTGACTGTGGCCACTCATTGTAAACGCGTGGCCACTCTCATTGTAAACGCGTGGCCACTCTCATTGTAAACGCGTGGCCACTCTCATTGTAAACGTGTGGCCACTCTCATTTTGTAAACGCGTGGCCACTCTCATTGTAAACGCGTGGCCACTCTCATTGTAAACGCGCTGTTGTCCGCAGGGGTGCAGAGTAGCTGATCCAGGCTTGGTCAACGGTCCTGCCTGAAATTGTGCTGCAATGTCGGACTCTGTTTCAACATTAAGAATCCAGGCACCATTTAGCAGCCACGCAAGGGATCCATTCTGCAGCACTACATGCAAAAATTAAGCTAACAGCCATCATATATCAGCATCAAAAAATCATACACAGACAGGACATAAAGCAATATCCTTCTTCCTAATTCATGCCGATAGTGTTTGTACCTGCGTCCTTTTTCCTTTCTTATCGTTGCCTCCTGCCACTCCGAAGAAACCACCCTGCCATCATTAATTTGGAGTTAGTATCTTGTTTTTGTGGTGATGGGAGCATCCAGCACAGCCAGTGCTGAGCGACTGGAGCTAAACTTGTTATTGTCAGAGAAGCGAGGTGGAAATAGCCACTTTGGTATAATCCCCCATGATAATGTACTTAAAGAGCAAATGCTGGGTGCTAAATTTGATATGGAAGCCGTACAACTTAGATAATACAATGCTGCAGAAGATCAGGATTAAACCCTGAAAAAAAAGGCTGGATACTTCTGCATCCCCCCTGACCCTTAATCAAGTGGCCTGTGAACTCTACAGTATATAGCCTTTTCTTTTTGTCAAGACTTCATAAACCGTACTCTCCCTTGCACTATTTTTGTCTGTATTTTTTTCAAAGGGAGTTATCTGAGGCCCAGAATGGGTATGTTTTTTGCATGCTCCTAAGGCAGGTGGCCGTAACTGGCAGGTTCCAAGCTCAGCTCTGCTATGTAGGATTCCAATGCAGCTGATCTTAAAACCTGCAATTTACGGCCACCTGCCTCAGCAGCCGCGGCGTGAACCCTACTTTTTGAGCAGCCATATGCTGTATTTGACCAGCCAGCGCACCAAACTGAGTAATTTTTAGTGTTTTGAAGTCCTTATAATAAATCGAGATCATTGCAAGAGAAATGGGGCGAAAAGGCTAAGTGGTTCGCGAGGTATGCAAATCAATGTGCCATTCCCCCTGGAAAGCACCCATCTAGGGTACAGGTGCACGACGTGTGCTTTTAGTCCTGTCATTCTGTACGCAGGGTGACTGGTCTAAATTTGAGCACATGATCGGGCAGCTTATAAAGTCAGCATCAGTTTGAAGCTAGGTTGGTCCATTTTGATGAAGTGACGTGTGAGTAGTTCCACCTTTCATTCAAGGAGGAGCATGTTTTAACTTTTGCCCAGATAACCCCCTCTGGTAATTTTTTGCCTTTAGGAACAACCGTTTTAAATTGCAGCAGTAAGTGTGTCGCTGAAAACATGAAAACAATCGACCTCAACTAAGCGCCGCGCAATGTCACACGTCCTAGCTGCAGCGCACTGTTTACTGCCGCAGATTTTGAGTGCGAGAGAGCGGCTGAAGTGTTACAGACTAAAGGGGAAACTGTGTAACTACTTAATTGATCCTTGTAATATAAGACTGCGTGCAACATAGTGTGAGATCTATGTTTAATCAGCAATGATCCAGCCCAATTTTGCTTCCTAGGGTTTTGTATTGCATATATCTGTTGACCTTTTTTTCTGCTCGGCCATCTCCTTGAGGTTGGCTGCGTGCTTGAGGTTGGCTGCGTCATTTGTCATTTGGTGGTCAATATTGGTTTTATACAGCATGGCCACAAACACCCCCTGGAACTCTGCATTTGTGAGCATTTCGGCACAGCAGCCAAATTCTGTAAGCACGTGCTGTTCAAATGCTTGTGTGGTGACTGCTGCTGTTTTGTCAGGAATTGGTACCATCGATAGCTACCTTGACAGGATGAACACAGAGTTGGCAGCTGAGCTGTACGCAACCAGGGCGTCCGTGGCCAAAGAAAAAAGCATCATTGCAACAGACAACCTGTGTATGCACAACATTGTGTCGAGCTGTGGTTTGCATGATGGAGGCTACGCATCCAAGGTCAGCAATTTCAATATAGAACATTGTCTACTTGTGAATGCGCAACCGTGAAAACGCACTGCAGACGCTGGACCAGCATAAATTCTGAAGGTGGTACAAGCATGGATGAGGGATCCCAGAAGACACTTGGATCTGCCCGCAATGTGACGCAGATGGAGTGGAGCCCAGCCGTGAGGAGCAAGTGAAACGCGCCGTGCAAAACCACACATAAATATGGTTTCCAATTAAAAGCCATTCCTCTTTCAATTCTCCATTCTTTCTTAAGTCAGAACGAAATTAGGTACTGTATAGACGCTACCCCTATTCAACAAGCAGAAAAGGCACAAGAACAACATAAGCTGCTAATGCCTCGCTTACTCGGACACCACAAAACCCTCTACACCATCCTGCTAGGAGCAACAGGCGCCATATACAGCAGCTACACAAGGAACCCACTCCTCGGCAGCCTCGGAGTTACTGGTCTACATGTCACAGCACTCGTGAAAAATTAAGCCTACATGCAATCAGATCCGCAAAAAAGACTATACAAATGAGACAAGACATCAAACACAACCCCTACAAACATCTGAGCAATACTCCTTGTGGTGTGCAGGCTTCTGGCTCCCAACCACCTGATCCCCACAGAAAAGCTCCTCTTATCTATATGCTCCAGGTGGGATGTTGTGTGTTTTTGCATCCATTGGGTGGTGCAGAACACAAAACAACATCCTTTCCAAATCTGTGCCGGTAGTGTTTACATTATCTGCGTCCTTTTTCTTACTTTTTTAAAGCCAGAACAATAACAAGCTTTATTTTTTCCTCCATGAACTAATTGACTTTTATGAGCAGTCGCACTTCTTGACCGAAGGCCCTTTTTGTAAAACCTTGTAAAACCTTGTATTCCTCCGTTCTTCTACCTTACATCCCCCATTCTCAAACAATTCCTTAGACTAAGCTGAGACCAGTCTTTTTCATGCTTAACACATTGCTTGCGCTGGCCGAGACCAATTCTTGTTTCAGCACTTATCGGTAACTTTATCAGTTCCTACTCTTTACTACTTTTTCCGTTTACTATACAGGCTGAAACCAGCACAAAAATGCATCAGCCTACACATTCGGCTGCCACTTAAATTAGTTGTAACCCCCTTGCATACCCTTTGATCCTCCAGGTGGGATATTGTGTAGCTTTTCATCCACTGGACGGTGTAGAGCATAATATTGACATCTCATACCTTTGCCGGCGTGCTTTCACACCACCTGCGATCGTTTGCTTTTGGTTTTACAAGCATTTTTACTTTAAAAATTCTCTCCTTCATTGTGATACAAATTAAGAAGAAACAGTCATGGTTACATGCTGCACTGACAAAATCCCATAAACGTGAGCAACATGGAAAAAAAATGTCATGATGAGGTAAAAGTGTCAAGGCTCTTTTGTAAAGATCACACCGGTTATTACAATACTAGGGGGTAACCGTGGCAGTCAAGCTGGTGGTTTCTGGGCACTTGGGTGTGGAGTGTCCTTTGCAATCGGACTGTGTGCACCTGGTGTGTTTATAGAATGGTATATTTGTGTGCATATATGTATGTGTATTTGTTTTGTGTGCGTGGATGTGTATGTGTGTGGATGTGGTTATGTGCGTGCATGCGTTTATGTGGAAGGGGGAATAGTGCGTGGGTGTTGGTGTGGGTGTGGATGTTTGCATTTTCCCTCCCTGTTTAACATGCTCCTTATGTATTTGTTCCTGAGTCACAGCTAGCACCTCCCCATCTCTGCAGGCAACAGGCTTTGTACAGGTAAAAATATCGAAGCCAAACTTACTGAGCAGGTTGAGTGCCTTAGTCAGCGTTTATATTTAGTTTTCCCCTCTCCCTCTCGACTTTTGCTTCTTGGCTTTGTTGGCAGGTATGGATGTCAACAACCCCGCCTGCTAGCTTTCTTGTTAGCCAGTTCAGTGTTTCATTTTTTAATGCAGCTTTCTCTGCTCAGATTTTTGGGCAGTGTTCTTCTTTCCTGAATGGTTTGCCATGTGTGATTTCTCTTCCAAGATTCGGTGGAGCCGGGCCAAAATAAAACCTGATTTGCAGGTTTTGTCACCCGTCCAGTGCTTAATTCTGGCGTTCGCTTTCTGAGTCCCAGATAGTGATGGCCAAGTATGTTAGGCGATTTTACTATGCTCCTATTTCGCGAGGCTTCAATGTGTAAAGATATTTCTCAGATTTAAAAATTGTCTACTGTGAGTGAAAATGCTTGCAATCATCTTGTACCTCTGCATCGACAACAATGTCTCATTGGGTACATTAAGAAAGGGGCAATTAACAGTAGTTCATTGCACCTTGCTGATTGAAGGACTATTCCCATTTTTCTGGCTTTTAAACATCGCCTTGGAGTTATCAATAGCCTTGACTCATGCCTACCTTCTATCTGGCCTGCATATACAACTACCTTAGCCGTAAATTGTTGTAATATCAGTTTTATCTGGCCTGCATATACAACTTCCTTAGCCGTAAATTGTTGTATTATCAGTTCTATCTGGCCTGCATATACAACTTCCTTAGCCGTAAATTGTTGTAATATCAATTATCTTGACTCATGCCTACCTTCTATTTGGCCTGCATATACAACTACCTTAGCCGTGAATTGTTGTAATAGAAGGCCTCGCATGAGTGAAAAAATCCAATCCTTAAGTGGTCCCGCTAACTTTTAGTTTTCGAGGGGCAGATCGTGACTACATTTCAAAATTGATTCTTACTTTTTCTTCCAGCAAGAAATGCTTCTTTTTCTCACAGCTGTACCCTTGTTCTGTAATTTTTAGACCACCATTAATTGTATTGATGTTTTTGGTGTGATCTCTTACATGAAGTATGTGGCAATCAGGATTTGAAAAGAAGTAAATTGCTTTCTGTACCAAATCAATACAGCCAATTTTGTACTGCAGCCAATCAGCGCTTCCTCTCGTCCCCTTCCTGCAGAAGGAAAGAGTAGGGCATGGAAGTTGTAAGTTTGTTCATTCATATAAACACTTCATATGTACACTTATCCAAAGCGAATACCACCCAAGCATGCTTGACAAGGCCACAATTAATATAATTCGCAAGTGCTGAAAGTGGGAGGGTATAATGCTGAATGAGGCAAGGAGGGGAGAGATCAGCGCTCAGCAACGCCTTCAGTTGCAGGACTCTTATACAATACTTTTTGCCAATCGAGTTGCACCAGTTGAAAGTAATTCCCCTAGGTGCCTCTTTTGCTTGGTTTTCAGCAAATGAGCAGAAAAAGAGAGAAGTGGGTTCCTCAACACAGGTTTGGTAAGCCCCCCTTCCGAGACCTTCAGATCTGTCAGCAACGACAATAATATAAGGTGTGACATGAATGCACAGACTTTCGTTGCCCACCTTTACAACCACTTCAGGATCAACGTCAGCTCCAGTGCGCTCCTTGTGGAGGCGTGCGTACTCGGATGCAGCATGCATCCGGGCCTCGCGTGAGTTGGAGACTGTGTTGGCAGTATGCGAGGTCAAAATGTAAGGAATGATGAATGGACGGAGGTGAGAACAACATTTTAAGTGAGGTGAGAATAACATTTTAAGTGAATTGCTTCACTGAAAGGATTAAGTTTTATCAAGACAGCAGAGTTTTTGGTTTGGTCTGCAATGCCTTCGTTTAGTGTGTGCAAAGCACAAGTAGTGGTTTCCAAGTGCAACTACATTTCAGGAGGGGGAAGTTGAGAGTTGTGAGGATCTCAATCTGTTTCAGAACTTATCCTAGCTCCCCTGAGTAAACTTCGCACCATTGTGTGCGCTGGCCAGGAAAGCTCGTTCCTGTCGGGCTTCGTGTGTTGTGGGGTGAATGGGCTCCTGGTCTAGGTTGCTCATGCCTGAATGCAGCTGCAACAGCCAAGACAAGAGAAATTCAAAAGGTGCTGAGCGCACACAGGCGGACACCTTCAAAGGCTGCTAAAGTGACTAGTGTTTTAGTCATAATTGATCCAGCATTAAACGCGCACGGACACCACACTGTTGCTCTACAATGGCGCTAAAAGCTCTGAGTCATCAGTGACATCATCTGCTATAATTGATCTAGCGCAGCACCTGGGCTCGGATTGGCTCTTGGTGGAATGCGTGGGCTGTGGGGAACGGGGGAAAGCAGAGAGTAAAGAAGCAAGGGAATATGAATGCCTAATGTTAAGCACAAATGCAATAAGCATAAAAAATGCCTGGTATAATTAGAAGGTTCAGACTCACCGCAAAGGCAATAGATTTATTTGTTTTAATTTTTTCGAATGAGTTCTTGATGTCGAAATTTCCCTAAATTGCTCTTTGCTACATGATATCCTTTTCAGACATTTCTTACTATTTCCAGCATTTCCAGGCCGACAAGGCACGAAGGTCGGAAATTAGTCGGAGGCTGACAAAAGCTCACGCCGCGGCAGTTTGTGGTCTTTTGTGGCCAAGTATTGAACATAAAAACCGAAGACGGAATTCAGGTGTGAGAGCGGCGCATTGCGGGCCAGTAATTCGCTGTGTGACAATGCGCCTTTTGCTCTCCCTGAATGGTTTTAGTAATGTTGTATTAATTGGCTCAAAGATTTAGAGCCAGGGGTTAAAGTTGTAGCATTTCTTACCGCCCTTTTTTCATTGAGTCAAGAATGGCCAAGCCGGGGGGGGCTGTTATAAGCCCTTAACCTTAGCTCTGCAGTTTCTGTGCCTGGAACTTTATCTGTAACTCTGTTTCTGTGCCTGACGCTTTCAGCTTGTTTGAGAGACCATCCGATCCCGGTGCCTTTTTTCTTTTTTATTATTGAACACTCCAAACAGGACCTTTCTTGTCTGCTGGTGAAAGTGTGTTACGGTACTACTCGGTGCAACGTGGCTGCCATTCCGCTTAATTGCCCTGTTCCCCTTACCATATGAAAAGTATGCCTTTTTGTCCATTTCGTTGTTTTCTTTGGCGAAGACGGGAGCAACCAGCGCATCATGTGGGCTAAAATTATGACTATATCAATTTGTGAAAGACTGGAAAGAGCCCTTTAGGTACGGCCCTCACAAGTTTCAGCTGGTTCCAAAATGGGGGAGAGAACTCCATATCCACCAAGTTTCCAGTTTGAAACAAGATCTGTACAATATTTGTACTCGACTAGGAAATTTCTAACTAAACTGACACTTTAAGGTGCATCTCGTTCAGGCGCTCCTCAAGCTGATAAACAGCACCGTACTGTGCTACTCTGAACCCTCCTGCAGATAATTAAGAATGGTGTTCAAAATTGGGAGCATTGTCTGAAAAAGGAAGCTGTAATGGCAGCGTTGCACACACTCTGCGTATTTGATAAGGGAACTCATTTTTTTGTTCTCATCCGAACAAAGGAAAGGAAAACATGTATGCAGTATTGCATATTTTTGCTTCTAGACCCACCTTCTGCCGCTTCTTGTGAGAGCTTTACACCATCTGCAATCGGAATGTAGTAAGAATACTGTTATGTCACATACCTTACTGTCCTCTTCAAAAGGCACTGGGAGCAATTAATGACAGGCTTGGCACTCATGCTGTTTTCACCTTGGAATGCGATGGTAGATAAAACAGTGGCAAGTTGCAAGAGCTCGCTCTTTTGTACAACAACCTTTACTCATACCAAAGGTGGTTTCACCAAAGGCGTTTCTGTCTTATATCCGGGTCAAGTCAAACACCCCTGTACCCCAGCTGTCATATACCCAACTCAAAATACAGTATGTACCCCAGTAGTATGTCCCTCAACCCATCCCAGTACCCCAGTCATCCCAGCCCAACCCATGTACCCCAGTTGTATGTACACCAGTAGTGTGTTCCCCAGCTGTCATATACCCGGTTCAGAACACAGCTCCCAGAGCCCCAGACTCCTAAGCAACAGTCGTAGCCACGCCTCCTCTTGACCACTCTAATTTACATGACAAAAAACCCCGAGGCGACTCATTGCATTTTGCATCTGCCTGTTCCCAAGACTACACATCTAAACAGAAATGTGTGAGGTGTGCCTTGCTGTATATGACGCCTCTTCCCAAAAACCACACTTGTGGTATACAATCTCTACATAATGCTCTCCTCCCTGTCTGGACACACAGCAACATCCTTTCCTAATCCATGCTGGTGGTGTGTACACTATCTGCGTTATTTTTCTTTTCTTTTCCTTTCTTTCCTCCCTCCCCTGTTTGGTTCTCAGGTACTTGTGCCCTACTTCCTGCACTGACCTCTTTCCAAAGCCTGCAACAGTTTTTGCCGCGCCTCCTCAGCTGCTGCGGGTGTTATGTAGCCGTCAAACCGCCCAACAGCTATTAATTCTCCACCTGCAATGCCCACCTGGTTAATACAAATAGAAGAAGGAGGTACAAATAATAAATGCATCACGAATGGCAAACTTCCTGCTGTGATGCCCACCTGAACCTACACAAGTAAAAAGTGCACAAAAGGAGGAGAAAGCTATTCTAAAAAGAGCTGTACAAACACCTTGGTGCCCGTCACCAATTGACCCAAATTGGTGTCAGGAGTGATTTCACTGCCAAAGAAAATAGATGTGTTCTTTCCTCTTTTATCGTATATTGTATGACTTGGCAGCAAATCAATATTAATGTCACTGAAGGAGCTAGCTAAAACTGCACACCCCTCTCCCCTCTCCTCAAAAGAGCAAGCTAGGTGCTCGTGAAGCAACACGGCTTAATTCTTGATGCACTTTGATTGGTGTGATACGACTGAGAATGTGGGTGCATCAGTGCGCGTGCCTAAAATCTGCTTGTTTAAGGAGAGCTAAGGCATTAACTGCGCTTCTGCAATCTGTCTTGTTGGAGCAAGCACTTGATTAAACAGCACGCCTCAAGCACAGTGCATGCAAGGCCGGCCAAAACGTTCTGCATCACTCTGTATCATCACACTTCAAAACTTGCTGTTCACAACAATAGTAATTGGGGGGAAATGCCTCTCATGTTGTTTCCCACCAAAAGCAATACAGACTCCACGGTCTTGGCCAACCTTTAACACACTTAATGCTAGGTAGCAGGATATCACCTTTACGGCCGAATCATTTGGCTCCGGCAACGACGCCAAATCCAACTGGGTGCTGCTGTCTAAGCCTCCTAAGTACATGGCCATGGTCTTACTCTTGTCCGGGAAGTACTGCATGACTACTGGCTGCGATTGGGGGAACCGTTGCCGCTTGCTATTTCTGCCGTCTGCAGGAGGAAGAGAGGGTTTGGTAACGCTTTCATTAATTGTGTTATCAAGGATTTGGCCAGTTGCTTAGGCAAAGTGTTGCGTAGGCATAGATCCTCAGAGCAGATAAATCCAGCAGGAAAAAAGCAGAGGGGGCTAACTGAGGCCCAAAATGGGCAAGTTTTTATATGCTCTTTGGCTTATACGCCCCCAAATTGGCAAGATCCAAATTTAACATGATATGAATCCTTGCTCTAAAAGTTCTAAAAGCTGTCCATGGATGTAAAATTTGGAGCTTGCCAATCTGGGGGCGTGTGCTAAATTGCTGTGGCGTGCAGGCCATTTTTCACACAGATTCTTCATACCAAATCACCCACTGCACCAATCTGAAATATTTTTTATGTAAAAGAACCCTTATTGGAAAAGAATATCTTTGCAACAAAAATGAAAGAAAACGGCTGAGTAATTGGTGTTTTATGAGGGTTTGAGCCAATTCCCCATGGAAATCACCACATTAGGGTTTACATGCACCCTGTGTGC
>Ga0307974_1001602_pt1 | contig 15651 bp, 10 predicted proteins | sample OrgLakmetagen784_FD_201812 | JGI IMG/M metagenome (GOLD analysis project Ga0307974, IMG submission 201812) | Saline water microbial communities from Organic Lake, Antarctica - #784 | ecosystem: Environmental > Aquatic > Non-marine Saline and Alkaline > Saline | place: Antarctica: Organic Lake... | reverse complement strand
TATTGGGAAGAGAAACCACGCAGGCAGTGGAAGTAACCCCCCACCTTAATTTAGGAGGAGCCACATACGCTACTATGAGGTGCCATCTATTGCTCACTCTAACCAGGGCCCCACCATGAATTGATGTTCATTCATACCACAGCTCAATGCTAGGTGGATGCTGCTCAATGCTAGGTAGCTGCTCCTGAATGCTAGGTATCTGCTCAATGCACTGTGCACCGATTGCCCTGTATGTGCACAAGCAGTACTGCAAGCAGCAATACATGTTGCACCAAGAGTTGTGGGGGGTGCCTCACCTTCAAAAACTCTAGCTTGAGGAACTCTGGAATGTTTGAGTTACGAGTAACTCGAAACACGGTGGTGATGATGTCTATCGCGCTGTAGCCGCTGTCAAAAAGTTTCTGCAGCAGCCATGCAGGTGTGTGTGCCCAAGTTGTGAGTGACAGCAGAGGCTGGTGCCACAAAAGCAAAAAAGATAAGAACACTACAGTGGTGCTCACTTTAAAAGTGCTTATTGCGACGGAGATTACTCGCTGCATGTCCATAGTCACTTATTCATTTGAATTGTACGTGTATACACACACACACACACACAAATGCACACACACAAACACGCGCACACACACGCGCACACATTCACATAGGTATGTGCATACGTGCGAGGATATAAATACAAGAACTTGCACTTTTGAAGGAAGTTCACCCAAAAAGGCTTACAGGATCTGCACTTGTGTTGCAAATTAGCCCTGGACAACAGGCTCTGCCTGCGAATCTAGAAGGAAGCACATAGGAAAGACTTGCGGTGCATCACACACTCCATAATGCATCAAACACGGCCTGCTCTAAGAAGACGCCTGTTCGTACCAGTACTATCTACATGATGTTGATCACTGTCACCACTGCTTACATCATCGCTTGAGGAGTTCCACCGCTTGCGGATGCTTTAGTTCTGGTGTCATGATTTGCTGCCTCAAATTGTGAAAACGTGCGCGAAGCATGGGAGGCTACATAGTGCCAGGGTGTAATAAACCAATAATTTGAGTGAACTTGGGCTGTGCAAGCCCTACCTTCTATGTATTTAGTGCTACCAAACTCCTTGATTACTTATTTTTACTCTTTTCCACGCAGCCTAGCAGTCACACTTGTTAACTGATGACTTAACCTGTAAACCTGTAACACAACCTGTGTAACAACCTCTAAACCTGTGTAACACAACCTGTAAACCTGTGACACAACCTGTGTAACACAACCTGTGTATCACAATTTGTGTAACAACCTGTAAACCTGTACACAACCTGTGTAACACAACCTGTGTATCACAATTTGTGTAACAACCTGTAAACCTGTACACAACCTGTGTAACATAACCTGTGTATCACAATTTGTGTAACAACCTGTAAACCTGTACACAACCTGTGTAACACAACCTGTGTAACACAACCTGTAAACCTGTGTAACACAACCTGTGTAACACAACCTGCTGCAGCTCTCAAGTGTGCAAGCTCGACAGTATGCCGATCCAAGCTGACAGCTGGAGTGCTACAGCCAAAAGTTGTCCAGATCAAGATGGCGGCCCTACAAAAGACCCCCTCCCACATAATTTAAACAAACTCCACACAAATGTTTTGCACAAACGAAGCATGCAGCACCCTGACAACATTGTGGGCACACGTATGTGTGTTTTTGTATGCCTCCTCTGACTTGCGCACCTTCATGTTCTCATATGCCTCCTCTAACTTGGCATGCTGGCAGGCCCCTATGATGTTGGCTACCACAAGGGGGTGGGGCTGGTCACACACGCGGAAGACGTTGTCAGAGTTGACGAGCCCGAACCCGCTGTTAGTTGACTATTCAATGAAAAGGTGTGAATATGTATGTATTAGAGCAGAATTTGAGTCGCTTAAGATGTGTGAATAGAACATTAAACAATGAACACCCATGCCATCTGCTAAGCATGAAAAAGAAAAGAATCTCCTGACCCAAATACATCTCCTTTATCTTTTGAAGTAGCATGTCAATGTTATGGGTGTTTTCATTTGACTACTATTTTTAAACAAAGTTTGTTACATTTCTATAAAACTGTAACCAAGGTAAACAGCACCCTCCTCTTAGTATGACACCCATCTCCAACCAGGGGAAACACCTGCTTGATTTTTTTGATGGGCATTGCAAATGCTCTACTATTCATTGAGCGGACATTGCCCAATTTGCTACTTACAACACGAATCGCCTTGCTGCACAGTCTCCCTGCTGCAGTGATGTTAGTTTCATTGCAATTAGGATGCACACAATCACACAAACATACACAGAAAAACTGCCACCTTCCTGCATGCTGTCCATGCTTGCCGCATGTCCCTGTGCGCAGTGCGCAGTACTGACGCGCATAACTACACACATACACCTCACCCGCCCCAAGAAGTGCCACCCACTTGCAAGTTGTCCAATGCCTGCCGCATGTCCCCATGCACAGTACAGATGCACATATTTACACACAAACACCCCACCCGCCCCATACAAGTGCCACCCACTTGCAAGTTGTTCAGTGCCTGACGCATGTCTCCATCTGCAGTGAAGATGATGGCTTCCAAGCCGTCCTCTGTGTAGTTGACCTACAGCCGGACAGCAGGCGGACAGCCCAACACAACTCAAGCCTGAACACTGCACTGAGAATTATTTGCTGTGGTAAAATTGCCCCACAGCCCTGCTCTAGCTTTGCCCACATACTACAGTATGTGCAAATATGTAGGGTGGGCCGGAAGCGTTTATGCATACTGTACATGAACGTACGTATAGTCATTTCCCTGCTAACAGCATACCGTATGCACACTGCATGTATGTCTACTATTTGTATGGTCTTGGCCAACCTACGCAACACGAGATTCTAACATATAGCATACCATACAACATAACATATATAAGACGACAGATGGATTGCGTTACAATGCTTATCTGATGAGTAAGCCTGCAGAGCACACATGGATTAAGTTAGCTCAATTTGTATAGCAGCATCCCACATTTTACGCAGGAACTTAGTATACACACCCCATACACACCACACTGCAGAATTACTGTACATTTAAGCAGAGGGAGTCGGCAAAAGCTAAAATTGAGTGCACTGCGCCACGACAAGTTCTACTGCCAAAAATTGACCTGCAGCGCCGCCAACAGAAGATGACACTGTTTAATATAACCAGCGTCTACACATCGAAAAATCTCAACAGGAGCCAACGTCAGGCCAAGCCTACAACCCCTGCAATCCCCAATGTCCACCCTTTCTTATTCTGGAGTGGAGTGCTGTGCAGGTCTCGGCTCCATAGTAACTCCTCTTTTTTAATTGGTGCAGCGTGCGGTTTTCACTGCCTGCGCGGTTTTTCTTTTTCTAACTCTTTGAACAACTTTGCACGGCACCTCCTGTCTTGCTGGCTTGCTTGTTTACTTTTCAAGCTGCTTCCACATACAGTTACCACACCACAAACATGGACACGCATACACTCACGGAGCCAAACTAGCTAAGTCGGGTCAGGCACAGCTGTGCTGCCACAAATACACAAGAATAGGAATCTGAGCAATTATAATAAGTGCCCTTGCTTTTCCCCCTTTCCTGTCATACTACAGCCTCGTATTAAATGACATGCAGCCATCCTTGGAACGGTAAGCACGGAGAAGGAAAAGGGTTTTTTGGAGTGAGACACAGAGGGAGTTGAACTGGTATCTTGGTAGGCAGGTTTTGATGGTGACAGGTTTAGTGTGGACAGGACTGGGGTCTTATGAGGGAGATTAAAGGCACAGGAGTTTTAAGGAGAGCAAACTTAACACAGGCCATTGCAACTAACTAGGCAGAGATACGCACACTTCACTACAAGTTGTATTAATAGGGTTGGCCAGAACCGTATATATACACCGTATATGACCGTATATCTGGCAATTTCCCTGCCAACAATACCGTATATGCACCGTATATATATGGTCCTGGCCAAGCCTATGTATTAAGTATTAGTTGTTTTGAGTCGGCTTGGCCTGCTGCTTGTTGTTCAAGACACAACAAAATATAAGGAGCAGAGCCGATCTAAAACTACCAACAGTAACTTTCACACCTTTTCTTTCTCACACACAATCAAAAGGCGCGACAAGATGTCTTGGTCATTTATCCGCGAAAAGCGCACGATGGCACACCTGCATGCACCGGACAGATGCAGTGCTGACACCTTTATATAAAGTTTACAAACCTTCACTGCAATATACATACAGTATGTAACACCTAATAAATGATAGAGATTTCACTATGCTCTTTTTATATAAACAAACAAGAGAAAAAGATGAACTAGCAGGCAGGTGGTGGAAGAACCTCTTTTTATATAAACAAACAAGAGAAAAAGATGAACTAGCAGGCAGGTGGTGGAAGAACCTATTGAGATAAAGATACACACATATATATCAGGGGACTCACACACCATGGCAAGCAGTCCTCCGATATATGCATCATCAAAAGGTATGCCATACAAACAATGGTATTTAATGAACTCACCAGCATTTCCCATACGTGCGTGTGTGCGTGTTGACATGCATGTGCATGTATACGTGTGTGTGCGTGTGTATGTGTGTATACATGTGTGTGTGTGTGTGCACGGTTGCGTGTGTGTGTGCGTTTATGTGTTTGTATGTGTGTTTGCTTAAATGTGTGTGCACGCATGTTTGTGGTTGTGTGATCCCACCTGCTCTGAACGGGCTCAATGACTTTTGTGGACTGGTTGCAGGCCAAGGCAAAGCGGGTGGTAGAGGAGTAGATTTCCATGGTACGTCGGAGGGCTTGCTGCGCGCCGGAGGTCATGCTGTAAGACACAAGCGGAGATAAAGAAAAGAGGCTATAGTCTGTTGTTAACATTAGAAACAAGCAAAGGCACAGAAGAAGAGGCTGCAGTGTGTTTTTAACTTTAGACACACACAAATTCACCGGAAATCAGAAACAGAAGCACTTGATCAAGGGACTGCTGCAAACTGCAGTTAGATTTGAGCCACAAGCAACGTTACAGGAAATTATAAAAACAAGCGTTTTGAACATTGAACAAAAAGCCAAGGGGCCGCTGCACTGCACAGCTCGCAGCATTATTAATTATTACTCACCAAGAACGCGACCAAAACCAATCTGTGCACATTGAATGGTGAATTATTTAAGAGCTTGCTGCACTCTAAGGGGTAAGCGACACAACATATACAAGTATCCTTTGTAAGCAGAATGCGCGTTACATTGAATAAAGGCTTATTAAGAGTGTACTCAAGAGTTTGCCGTGCTTCAAAGGTTAAAAACAAAACATACAACACACCCTGCCAACAGAGTGCGCCTCGCGCTATAGAAACAGCTATTGCTGTGCCTGGCCATTGCTGTGCATGCTGCGTAAGTGAAGCGGAGCAGCATACAAAACGATCGCGATATCAAAAATATGTGGCGCACGATCTGTGACCAGCTGCTTTCTCTTAAGCCCCCCCCCTAGCTTATTGGACACTAAAAAAGGAAAACATGGACTTCAAGTACTCATGGTCCAGACAATACAACTCAAACTTTCTTAGTATGGGTTTGTTCGTACAGCCTCCCTAAACGCTTGTCTAATCAAATCAGTCCAGTGTAAAACAGCTGATTCAAAATACCGTACCTTACCATATTTACCCCGGAACCCAAAATTCATAATTATTTCAAGTGAGCATGGGTAACCATGGACACTTTCAAAAAACATTACAGCAATTCTTGCATCAACACTGGTGGGCATTTAGCCCAGCCAGTGCGTGTGCGTGTGTGCGTATGCGTGCACATGCGCGTTTGTGCGTGTGCATGTGTATTGGTGCGCTTGAACCTGCGCACGTGTATGTGTGCGTTAGTGAGGGGCAGTTCAGCTTCCCACAAACATAAGAATGGCATAAAAGATAAAAAGTACAACTAAGGGTTCAAAGTTGGTCCAAAATGTCTGGGAGACGTAACAATTTTTGTCTTTATTAATTGATATTGCTCTAGGTATTTAGTCCCTCCCAATGGTTCTCCCCTCAGGCCCCCACCCCCCCCCTTCTGCTCCCTCCTCCTTTAGCCACTATCGCTGATACTGTACTCGCTCTCCTCATTGTCGCTGCTGCTGTAGCTGTTGCTGCTGCTGCCGCTGTATGCTTTATCTATGCTTGCACGTGCTAATGGTGCATCTTGGGCGTGGGCCTTGGGGCGCAGCAGATGCTGCTGACAGGGCTGGGGCGGGGCCTGGGAGGGGAACGGGGGGGGCGAGGGGAGGCCCCAGGGAGCATTCTCTGCTCGTCACTGCTCAGCCACCCGCCAAACTTTATTACAGCTGTTCTGGGCAATCCTGGAGCCTCAAAATAAAGTAATAATAGACGTTACCAGCATCATTCCGGAGGGCAAAAAATGTCATTTACCCGGGGTGACGTAGGGAAGGTACGTGCCCTGCAAATTGTTTTTTCCTCAGGGGAATGACTTGTCGTCTCTTTTTCCTCTCGTTCCCTGAAGAGGAGCCTTTCTCGCTCCTGGTACAGGTGTAATTAATTTGCAAGGATAGGAGTTGAAATCGTTTGGTAAATCCAAATGAAGTTTGGAACTTCAGGATCTGGATGTGCGTGCCTCACAAGCCGCCGCGTTCAGGCCTCCTGTTGCAAACGATAAAGCCTCTCAGGTCATCCAGCAACCCAAACACACACGTAAAAGCTGGTTTTATCCTCTTCTATCACTTACCATTTCATTGAAAAGGAATGAAGGGCGTTTTACAGTTTAACCAATCTTCTCAAAAAAAAGACAACTTGGGCTCTGTATTGACCTCCCAAGAAACGTATTTGTACGTTCATGATAGCTCAAAGCAAGAACTAAAACCGTTTACTACCTTTGAGGGGGAGATATGCTTTAGTCTGTGCATGCTGTGGTCAACGCACAATTCCCTGCCTAGAATGGTGCCCATGGTGATGACCGTCTTTTGAATTTGTTGGAATAATGTTTGTTTAGATGGTACACAAGAAAAAGTGAGTATACTGGTGTGGAATGGGAAAGCTCCCACACTGATTCAGTACACAGCAGACTTGGTGCAGCAAATGTAGCCTGGGAATGCATATTTTTGTGTTTGCTGGACCACTCTTGGAATTATCACTCCGTTTCAGCTTGCTGCCATGAAATGGAGGGAAACACAGGCTACTTTTCACAGGAATACAGTACTTTCATCAAGCGGAATGAAATTCCTCGGCAAAAGGTCTGCTTGTAACAACCTCAGACCACTGAAATCAGACGAGAATCACTAAATGAGGATCAGGAGAACAGCTTGCAGCAGCGTCAATGCAATTGAAATGCTATGTCAATATTAATTTTCAGGGCAGGGTTGTTCAGTTTGTGGCTCAAGCTATATTATAAGTTCACAAGCCTTCACGCATTATAACAAATCCTAATCATGCAATTCGCAAACTATTAAAAGTTTTCGGACGTCATGTTATAGAACTTCTTAGTTGAGATTGCAGTTTAGAATGCTGAAGGGCCTTAGGTCGCCGTCAGCATTCTTATTTCTTGTATTACATCTTGATTTTGATAAGATATTACAAGCATGAAAGGCAGGGCCCATTGAAACCAGCAAATTTCAGACGGGGGCAACTGAGGCCCAAATGGGCATGTTTTAATATGGTCTTTGGCTTGTGAGCACCCCCCATTGGTATGCTCTGGTTTTTACATGTAAGGAATCTTTTCTTAAGCTTTGTTCTACAAGCTGTTTGTGGGTGCAACGTTCGGAGCAAGCCGATCGCAAAATGAGTGCATGCTCAATTTGTGTGGCGTGTACCCCATTTTTCACAGCCTCTATCAATCAAATCACTTAATGACCCAAATCCACTCATAAGAGCTCTTGTGTGCAGGGTTGTTCGATTTGTTTTTTTGGGAGCAAGGTTCGTGAAAGTTCTAGAACCCTCGAACTATTCGAAGGGTTCGATGTGCAATTTTGGGAAACGGGCCCTTGGGCTCCTCCCCCCACCTTCAAATCTTCCCAATTAGTTGTGTGTAATTATAGGGGGGAAAAGGGGGCCGGAATGGGACCGTGTCATCATTGTAGAGCAGTAAAAGGAGAACCTTCAGGTGCAGTGCAAGTACTGCGATGTATAAATTCTTTAGCAGTTGAGAAATGTGTGACAAGTTTGGGCCTTAAGACCAAGGAAATTCCTGGCTTAGTACCGATCACAGATCATATTTCATATAAAAATTATTGAACATGTTACTTTTACTGCAAGGAACGAGTGGGACTGAACTGGGGGGAGCTGCTGTCCCATGCAATTTTGACAGATGCATGCTGTAAAGTTTGACAAACTCTTAAAAGTCCGTCGAACTTTGACCGAACTCCAAACGGCACTTTTAAAGTTCGTTGTAATGCGTGAAAGTTCGCGAACCCAAACTTTTGGCCGAACCTCGAACTGAACAACCCTACTTGTGTGGTATTAATGCATACACTAGGCCAATGTAGAAAAAAATGAGAAAAAAGCCATCAGGTGGTCAGGTGTGGAATTTGAGCCAGTTCTCCTGTGTGGAAAAGGGCCAAGAATGGCCAATATTTGACCCCTCCCGAACAAACATGCTTAAATTCATGATGGTAAGAGACAATGACGGGTTGCATCGATTATGTATCCGGTACAGGAGAAGCTCTTAAATTTGCTTTCTGTGCCCAAATGTTCAAAATCCCCGCCAAAAATTAGGCCTTGATGTCACAGAGACCCAACGGCTAGCCCCCTTGACGCCAAACTTCTTATTACATCTAAATTTTATGTACATAACAATGTTTGTGCATATAATTGAGCATACTGGGAGGGTCGCTCAGCTGATTCCCTCTGGCAAATTTCTCCTTTTCTAAATTGCACATGGGTTTGTTCGAACAGTGGTATAAATATCTTACCTTTACGCACTCCATCGAAATTCCATTGCCAGAAAAATGATTCAAACAACTCTGCTTTAGAGGTCACCCTCCTTTTTCCTTAGATAGTAGTATCCAAAATAAGAATGACTGTCAATTATGTCAGGGGGGGCAACTGGGCAAATGCCCAAATACACTCCTTCTTATTAACCCAGTAGCTGCTACTACTCACACGCCACTTCATCAAATTGGGACCATTATAACTTAAGGCTAGAGCAATATAATTGGGACTAGAGCAGACGCTACAACCTACCTGAGCATTTGCTCAAATTCAAGACACTGTGTATGAGTTGACAGGACAAAAGCACACGCAGGAAACCTGTACCCTAAACAGGTACTTTCCATGGGAAAAGGCACATTAATTGCAGTTCTCATCAATCACTTGGTCTTTAAACCTCAATTCTGTTGCAATTATCTGTGTTTGTTGAAAGGGCTCTAAGACGCCAAATTTCTCCGAACTTGGTGCAGTTGGTGATCTGTTATGAAGGTTTGGCAGCTGGTAGTAGTGGAGTTCACGCCACAGCATATCGAGCATGTGCGGCAAAATTGATAAGCTCCAAATTTTACGCCTAACAAAGTCATAATATGTTAATATCAGAGCTTGCCAATCTGGAGGCACAAGAGCTAAAGAGTATATTAAAACATGCCTAAATTGGGCCTCAGTTGCCTCCCTCTGGTAATACCCATTGATATGCCCATTCTTCCAATTACCTTTGCCAATTGATGATTGCAAATCGTAAATTCTTTTAGAAAGTTTAAAGTTTAGAGCACGGCTTCAACATGAGAGCAGGTATTGTTATAGCAACTTCATTAGCCAGCAGAAACACGGTCACACTTGAATTTGCAGGGATGACCTTTGGAGCAGGTTCAAGCCTTGCCTGCAATACACCCGTCACCAATCACCCCCCGTCCTCCCACCAGCCCATTGCAACCCATGCCCTACCAAGCCATACCTCGGAACCCTTCTCAGCACCTCTGCAAAAGTTGCAATTTGACTCCCCCCGCCAATTCCTTAGACGCTCCTCTGGTAGCGAGGTTATGCCTAAGGTGGGCAAGGACACGCCTATTTTGACAAATTGATCACAGCAAGCACCGGCAATTTGCTTGAACAGGGGGCTATGCAGTACGTAGAGCATATGGGCAGGCAAACAGAGCAGCACGGGAATCGTTTTGCATTAATACAAGTACAGATTGCGCCAGCCTGTGTGCCTGTGCAATCATACATGGGTGCGCCACAGAAACACAGCATATTTCTTTGGAATGCTGGGCAGGTCCAGCGTCGTCCCTCCTGCCTGGGCCCAGCAGCAGCAGACAAGTCAAGCCCCAACCTCTTTCAACACCCTGAACGGGCTAGGAGTATGTCACAGGTGTGCACTCAAATTATTTACTTGGTCCAGTGCTTCTTTAATCATGTGTGTCTGTGTGTGTGTTGGAGTTATCCATTAAACTAGTTGTGAATTGAGGGAGCAGGGGATGCTTGCTCAAAGGTATTTGACAGGGTCGAGTCATTTAGTGTTAAAAAATACCTGTGAAGTTTGTCCAGGTAGTGCCGTTTGCCACTCAAAAGGTTTCTGTTTACGCAGAAATGCAGAGGGTCTTTTTTAGTTATTAGGCCTGATCTTTTTTGGTTGTCCTCAATAAGTCGATTTTCCAGCCTCCATAGATCAGACCATAGACCTTTACTTGGACCACTCAAAGCACATTAGTACAAAACTGTGCGTGCCTAACTCAGTCTTTTTGATTTTTAGCAGTCAAATTGCCCCGGGAAGCTGTTGGCATCCTCCCCTGTGAACATTCTTTCTGCATTATTTGCAACAAACATCAGCATACAGTAGGGCTCGTTTGGATTTTTGCAGCTCCTCACACGCTTGAGTTCAAAGCCTTCGATTTTGGGTCTTATTTTCACACAATCACTTTTGGCGCTAGGTGCATTTGTACATCTTTTATAAGGTTGGCCAGAATTATATGCATATATATGCGGTGTATGTACGTGATTTTTGCAGAAATTTAATCAAATATACGGTCATATATGGCGTATAAATACGGTTCTGGCCAACCCTACTCATTTGTTTACTTATGTGGCAAGGAAACACAGACGCAGGACCCGACCTCAGATTTACCATACTGACTTTGTGTCACTTTCCTATCTTTTAGTGTTACGAGGCCTAATTTTGCATAATTATGGTGCCAAAATAATTAGAAATTTTAATTTGCGAGCGTTAAGCTTTTGCGAGGCCCTTCAAAAGTTCAGAAAATTTGTGAAATTTGCAAAATTTAAGGATGTGACTGGGCTTCCCTTTCTTTTTCTGGGCCTCTGGGAGCTTCTGCTTCTGCTGCTTGAGGGGGGCTGCCTGCTGCATGCAAACACACCGTACACCGCCGTGATCCTCCTTCCTGGAGGAATTTTCACCTGAGTTGCAGCAGCTCTGCACTCATGCTTCTCTCTTGGAGAAGCTTGAACTTATGGGAGGCATGATTCTGCCAACCAAATGGGCAAAGATGCCTCCTGCAACTCGGCCATTAATATGGTTGTTGCCTCTGAAAACAATGGGGTCCTTTGCGGAGCCCAGAATCGTCCCCGCTGGAAAGTCAAAGTAATGCAAGGTCCGGAAAAACTTTGTTCTTTTTCGGCCTTACATATTGCAAGGGGCCTCAATAGTTATTTATTTGTCCGCTAAACAACTAAGCGCCATCAGTATTCATTATATATTATACATGGAAACTCTATGTACGGGGTTTGGGCCCTAGGTGTGTTTCTTGGCTTAAATTTCTGGTCAGGTTCCAAGAAATTAAGGCTTTTTGCTCCAAAACGCTGTTGAGGTTAATTGAAGCTCATGTAACAGGATTTCAGTCTTGCATTGGGGTTCATTCCAATTTGATGGTCTGCATTGGGCTTGCATTCAATCCAGTTCTTTCTGTTTATTATTTTCCTCAGTAAATTTGTCACTCTGCTGACCGATGCTTTATCAAATACGTCTGTCCACGATCAACTCGTGACACCAAAATCTGAAAAACAATGATTCTCGTATTAAGTTCATAAGGTGGTCTGGGGATGATTTTTGAGTTCGAAGGGCTTTGCAAGGGTCCTGTCGAAAATTATAATTTGTGAATCCGAGAGCCCCCTACTGTTGGCTGCTGCTGCTGTGCAGGCTGCCCATTGGCTGCATGGGGAGAATGACGTCTGTAAGTGCTCGCATGTGTGCTTCCCTCAATCAGAGAAGCAACCTTCTCTTACCTACTTGCCATCTTCACTCACTCTGTGTGGATGCCCCAGAGGAAGGGCCTGAAGGGCCTGTGAGAGGGGAAGCTTGTTCTTGGGGCCGCCCCACACGCCTCTTCACAGCCTCGTTCCTTGCCTTTGCCTCTTCTCATGGTCTCTCTGCTGAGCAGTCAGCCTCTCAGCTGGGGACTGGGGCTTGAAGAAGAGGGCCATGGGGCTCACACTGGCACGCATGGGGGCCCTTTTTTTAATTCCCTAAAAAATCACTTGAATTATTTATTTTTGACTGAAGCCAGTCCAGACAGGGCTTCGAGAATTATTGAAAAGGTACTTTTTGGGCCAAATAATTTAATATCCGAATTGATAGTGGACAAATGGTATGCGTTCCTTTCTTTGGCAACAATGCAGGTTGCTTCCGACACTTTTGATGCTCCCAACCCAACAGTGAATCAGAGATGCTGCAACATGTCCACATCCTTTACCTTAGAATCAAGCCCCAATCAACGCATCAAAGACAGTCCTCAAAGTGAGTCGTATACTTTAATGGCACAAAGCAGCAGCATGTTCCAAAGGCTCCTAGTATAAGTGTGCCGCATATATTCCTCCAGTCTGTTAAGTGAAGCCAATGGGACTCCGAGGTTTTTACTGTAGGGTTACTTAGGATGACAACATAAGTATACACGGCCACAGCATGATTGAGTATACATTTGTTTGACTACATACGCACGAACTGCAGGTTCCTCTCCTTGTCGTGCTCAAGGCTCAAAGGGCATCATGCATGTTCCCTTTCAAGCTGGCGAAGTGAGGTGAGGTTTGTTCTGATTTAGATACCTGAAAGAGGTGTGTGTGTGTGTGTGTGTGTGCAATGCGCAGTTCAATAGACAGGGTTGAGTGTAAAGATAAGCAAGAAAAACTTTGATGCTCTGTCACTGAATTGCAATCCATACAGGCCTTCAATTAAGGAGGAGGACTCCCTGAAGGCGTGGATGCAGACACGTTGAGACAGGTCAGGCAAATTGTAATCAGATGAACAACACAAGAGCTTGTTGGGGCCGCACTTGTCAGATGAGCTTCTCACCTTATAACTTGGCAAAGTGGTAAACAAAATGATTCAAGGGACGCTTGATCTCAATTGCCTGTAATTGTGTATAACAAAGAGCTTCCACAGAGCCTGGCTGCGGGTTGTGGGGGCAACTGCTGGGGCTGTTTAACTATGAATGAGAGCGTGGTTGCAACTTAATCATGGAGTTTGTTCTTTTGTGGCTAGAGACAAAGTAGCCAAACCCTCCTTGTCAATGTCAAATAGTTAGTTACAACAGTTGGGCCATACTGTCATACATGCTACGAATCTCTCTTGTGTCCTAAGCCATGAATGTAATGTGATCAAGACATTATTTGGACCAGACAATGGGAGAAGATGGTGTGTGAGGAAGCTTTGGATTCCTTTATATCTTTGCGACAGTGTCAGCTTGATATTGTTTTCGGTCCTTCCCTCGCTTGATACCAATCACCACTCTCTGTTACTTAATAAGACGCAGGTGCAGCAGTTACTTTTGCCTTGAAGTATATTACCCTGATTATTAGCCTTACAATTTGTCTATGCCGCCCTCCACCTTGCAACGGGTGTGTTCTTGTTTTCTTAATTTGTACTTGATGTCGCCGCTGGCCTGCTAGCTTTTCAGGATTCACATTCAGCTTTACGTTGTTGCTTTGCCTTGCAATTTGTGTTTACCACTAGTTCCCCATGTGGGCCAACTTGACCCTCAGCCTAACTATCATGAATACCGCTCTGTCAAAATGTGGCTTTATTAATCAACGTGATGGGCATCACAAATACCATAATACCAAGCCCATCGTCTACTGATAGAGTTTGTATTGATGAACTGTGAGCCAAGTCCATGGTTCATGCCTTTTTGGCGTATAATGCCTTATTTGTGATATTCATTTAAATATTCAAGATTGTATGCGTTTGTGTTTGATGACCGTTGATGGTCAAGAACCGCCTCTCTATGAACACAACAAAAATGCTGCTCCCCCTACGTGTTTGGGAGGCAATTCCACATCACATCACAAGCCGTTGATCCTGCCATTTAGCTTAGTTTTGTTTTGAATACAAAGGCATTCGGCCTGGGATGGCTGCTCAACCTACGAGGTCGAGGTAAAACCTAAAAACACCAAACAAAAACTGTAATAAAACTGAAAGTAGCAGCTAGCTCCTATACATGCAATTGGGCGGTACATGTTGAGTTTCAGACGTTATAGAAGTGATATTCCCTTCCTTTAGCCTTCTGTTGTACTTCGTGGTGCTCCTATGCTTGCTCGAGGGTTGGGCATCAGTGAATATGCAATTCATTATGGTGCTCGTTTGCTTGTTTATTATGGCCTAGACATCCCTGGGAGTGAGGACGAGATACTGAGACTTGATTGCCTGTCTGCACTCAGTTAAACCAGAATGGGGTCTCATTATTACTTTATTGAGTTTAAGACATGCTGGTGCAGACCTGGCTCTGCCTGAACAGTTATGGCTAGCGGGCTCCATCTTGGCCTACTGCTAACTATGTACCGTTCAGAAAGCAAGGAAACAGAGACCCCATCCTGGTCTAGTGAGGGGCGCCTTGGATGTACGTAAACTATGACAGGCAGAGCCAGGTCTGCACCAGCATGTCTTGATGAGTTTAAGAAAGCAAAAAATGGGACCCCGTTCTGGTTTAACTGTGTGTAAACAAGCATTTAAGTCTCAGTATCTCAGGGATGTCTAGGTCACAATAACCAAGCAAACGAGCACCATAATGAGCACTTCCTCTGATGCCCAACACTCAAGCAAGCATTTAGCTTAGGAAAGTTGCTCACTTCAGGCATTGGGGATGGTCAGCACATTTTTCTCTACAATGCCTACTCCTCATGATGCTCCAAAAAGGTTGAATTTGGAGGTGTCATGTATGGCGAGTTTGAACGAGAAGCGGCCATTTGGGGCGTGCTTGACTCAAGGAGGGTGTCATGCTAAATCAGCAGTGGCATGGACGAATTGTATAGCCCATATTTACAATCCATGCTTAAGCTGGTACCATGTAGTGCTGTTCAGCCCCCCAAGTGACCTCCACCGACTGGGCCTAAACTTTGTGTTTTCCCACTAAATGGGTAAACATAAGGGGCTGCATATTTGGATTTTGATAAATTTGCCCATGTGGTGATCTGGGGCCGCCCCCGGCTCAGATCACTGCCATTTTCACACGTTAACGTTTTGGCCTATAACAAGTCCACCACCAACCCAAATTGCACCATTCCTTGTTTGCAGGCTAAACATTCACTTAAGTCATACTTTAAAACAAAAATGGTTGAATTTGATAAAGTACTCAGCTTGCTGCGGCCAGGAACATGCACTATTTTGTTCATTTGAGCGCAATGGTGACACAACCCCCTGCGTAAAAGATGTGGAAGCATCCCAGAAGCCACCAAATTTTGGGTAGTGCTACTGAAAGGATGCATATTAGGGGGTTCATACTTAAAATT
>Ga0307974_1001596_pt1 | contig 15679 bp, 13 predicted proteins | sample OrgLakmetagen784_FD_201812 | JGI IMG/M metagenome (GOLD analysis project Ga0307974, IMG submission 201812) | Saline water microbial communities from Organic Lake, Antarctica - #784 | ecosystem: Environmental > Aquatic > Non-marine Saline and Alkaline > Saline | place: Antarctica: Organic Lake... | reverse complement strand
GCACCGCCAGCCAGCAGTAGAGCCACCAACCCCAGACAGCATCGACCTAAAGACCTCAACAAACTTCGGCGTGACATCCACCTCGTCAAGATCAAGTATTGTGAAGACACCAGACCTCAGAACCAGCTGAACGCCGCAAAGGAACAGCACAAAGACCTTTGCTACATTCTCCAAGGCGCCTCCGTTACTCTCCACATCATCCTTTTGGGTGTGGGTGGCACCATCTACAACACTCACACTCTGAAGCCTTTCAAGAAACTGGGTCTCGATTCTCAAAGAGTTAAGAGACTTGCCTCCAAGCTCCATGTGCTCTCCGTGAACTTTACTGCTAAACTTGTCCATACCAGACGTGCCCTTTCCAGTACTATTATCAACTCTCATCAGGAGCCGGTTTCAGGCCAAGCCTGCAACCCTCCTGATCCCCATTGGTTTTTCCTTCCTTTTCGCGGAGGAGGAGCTTTACGGTACTCGGTACCAAAGTGGCTCCTTTTCCTTAATTAATGTGGGGAGTGGCTTTCACTGCCTGCGTAGTTTTTTCTTTTTCTAGTGGCAGAGCATATAAGAGGACCGACTGAGAAAACTGAGGCCTGGATACCCACGCTACCAAAAGAGCACTTATGGACACGAAGGCAAGAGAAGTTAGGAGCCAGCCAGGATAAGAGCAAACTAAGCCATAGCAATGACTGGTGCGCCAAAACAGGCTCCAGCACAACTCCCCCTAAAGAAGCTGACACCCCTCTAAAGCGCAAAACCCAGGCCTAGCTAAACGGAACAGTCTCACGGGAAATCCTCAGGGGGGAGGATAGAGAGAGGGAAAAAAAGGGCTGGGCACAGAGTAGCGTTCTACGACCTACTCTCCCCAAAGCTACAAAGGAAAAAGCTAACCCTACTCTCAACAGTATGAGCCCAACATTATAAGCCTCTTTGCTTGGCTGTATGTCTCTTGGTTTCATAGCCAGGGGAAATGGATTGGCACGGTCATCCGTTGGAGACAGGACAGCTCTCCTTGCATTATTGGCAGACCTAGATTGGTACGTGTTTGTTGGGTTTCTTTTGGGGCGTGGCTGCTGGGTCGAAGTAATTATGTAGGACTTAATAAACTATTTTCTTTTAATAGACCTTTCCATGCACCATCACCTGTTTTCCAAATGATGGACCTTAAGTGGGAGAGTAGCCCTGTGGTGATGGCGGCAGTGCGCGCTGCTGTGCGAGCTGCTGAGCACGAGGGCCGTTTTGAGTTCTGTACAGATCAGCAAGCAATAGTGAACAGCAACAGCAACACAGATTGTTGGAGTCCACATCCCCAATCAACGAGGTTTTTGTTAGTGTTCGTTCTTAATAACTTGCACTTCAGCACAGTCGGCCTTGAATACAAACCGACGTGCTTCTGAAAAGATTAAATGCACTGGATGAAAAAACCAACTGCTCCGGAGTCCATGGTCTGGAGCTTGGGGCCTCCTCATGCGCCGCGTTGGCGAACGGTACTCACAACACTTTGGGCAAAAGTCTCACTGTTCCTTCCAATTGATACAAGGGGAGATTTGCTGCCGCCATGTGCCTGTTGAAAAGTAGTGTTCTAGAGTTCTACATAAGCGCACCCCCACGAAATCAAAACCGTCGGGGCACGCTCCTTTCTACAATGCACGCAATGCAATGCTTCACAATACAAACAAAGGACACACTCAGGACCTTGGATTTCTGCTGATTCACCCAGGGAAGAGCTGATCTCCTGGGGTGCAAGCTGCTGGGTGTGAAATTCAGGAAATGACATAAAAACAGACTACACACTCCTTAGAGTCAAAAACATAGGGTAATATGCGTGCTACACGGCCATTGCGTCTGTGCATGCAGTTCTGGACACCGTGCTGTGTATGCGCCCTGTGCCTGTAGTGATAGGACGGCTCTACGTGGCTGAGAGACCACACCCGGTACGTCTGCAGCTATACCATGTATGCTGTAAATCGACCAAATCGTTAACACATATATACAGGGCAAATGGTACTAAACTGATACTTTATGCGTGTTCCGGGTGGCCGAAATCGTAACCTAGAGCAAGTGAGAGGTGTGACTAGTGGACAATAATTTAGACAATGCAAGCGCGCTCAAACAGACAAAAAGCGTTCCTTGCAAGCAGAGGTGCGAGAAAGGACAGAACATACCCCACAAAAACACATTCTTGAGGGTCGAAAACACGGGATAAAGTGAGTGCGATGCGTCAATCGTGCTGCGTGAGTGAAAAATGGTCACCATGCTGTGCGTGCTGCAATCAAATGCACGTTGTCACGATACACATTCTCAGGACAAATTGTGTACAACCAATGCTTTGTGTGTGTTCCTTGCTCACGTCATAGTCGTCGCAGCTACGCGTTCAGTGCTGGACAAGCGGCAGGTCAGACCAAATTATACTAAGGTGCAGTGAATATAATCTTCTTACGCCCGCACTCACGCACACATACAGGAACACACACAGGAATGCATACAGGCGCGCACACACACAGGAACACACACACACGCATACAAGTGTACGCACATACACAACACAAATACACACAAACACACGCGCATGAACACACGCATACAAGCATACGCACACACACACTCCTCAAACCTACTGTAATTTGCGTTTGGGTACTTAAGTAGGGAGAGAGGCTAAATACCCCTACTTAAGCACTTCCCTTCTAAGTACCCCCCTACTCAAGCACCCCCCTCTTAAAGGCACTAGCTATAAGTACCCCCTTACTTAAATTTACTGAAGTACCCTACTTAGAAGCATAGCAGCCCATCTCCCCCCTCTGATCTTGCCACGAGATCTGTGTTATTAGGTCTGCACTTTACTTTATAGACACCAGCGTGTTGGTTCCAGCAATAATTGGTTACGCGTGTTGGTTCAGCCGCCCTGCCTCCCCTGTACAGGCGCTACCTGCATTGTTTTTGTCCTGTTCTTCCAGCACAACCATTCTTTCCTCACGATGCCCTTGCATGCATGCAGGCTGTCCTCATGAGCAATGACGCAAAGGCCTGCAGCAGCTTGGACCTAGGGCGGCCACAAGGAACGGACATGTGAGGTGAGAAGGGGAGAGGATAAGCATATACGTGAAAGAAGCCGGGGGACAGGTCCAAATTAAATGCGATGAAGAGTTTGTAGCGCTTGGGCAGGGAGACAAGATCTCCTACTAGATTAGTAATCCATCACCTTCACATTTTGTTGAACCAAAACTTTCCACCGGCGCTTATTTTGCATGTAGGGTGGCAAGAGCGCCACACAATGTGTGCTCCACCTGAGCATGGTGTCCAACCTCGTGAAGGGGCTCCCAGGCCAATACTAAGGACCTTGCCAAGCACTGGCAGCAAGGCCCAGGGCTAGCGCTGAGGTGCTGGCAGTGTACCCAATGCCAGAGGTGAATAGGCTGTGAGCCCCTCGCCCCTCCTTACAGGTGCGTGGTTTTCTGCCGAAGAAGGGAGGGAGGGGGGGCAGGGCGGGGTGGGGGGACTGGCATGTGTTTGGATGGTAGGTTGTGTCTTGGATGACCTGCTCTCCCTGATGGTACTGGAGATATGCTGGGATTAGGTTTTGGAGATATGACAGTGTAAGGGAAGTTCTGGATGAGGGTGTAGTGTGTTCCACGTGGGAAAAACGGGACGTCATCAACGAGCTTAGCAGTGACGGAGTAAAAAGTGTGTAGAAGAATTGCTTCATACACAGTGGAGGGTTAGACCTAGGGAGCTTGTCAGCAGCGCTAGCGACGCTGCATAGCCTCCCTCCCTGCGCGGCTTCTTGCAGGTACTAGATCACTGCTTGGTTGGATTCAACTTACGCGATCTGAAGGCACCTTGCGGGGAAAAAAGGTGTAAGGCGTGCCAGATGCGAGGTGGCCAGCTCCCCAGCCATTTGGGATTTACAATCGACTTTATTCCCTGAATTATATGGAGTTAGTTATAAACGACCACACCGCAATCTATGCTGACAGTGTTTTCTCACTTTCATGCAGTTTGGAATGGTTTTTGGAATGGTTTTACAAGCCAACATATATGGTAATTATGTCGTGGTGAAAAATCTATTTGTGCTGTTGCCTGGAAATTGTTATCATTTCACACTGAGGAGGTGCAAGAATTAACACGCACGAATAGTGTGTTTAACGTCCCATAATTCCCATCTGTCATATTCTCGCACAAACAATCAGTGATTTTCTGCAGTTAATTCAGGACAGGATGGATCCCTTTGGACCAAGGCCCATAGCTCCTCCTCCTCCCCTCTACACACCCCGCTGTGCGGGGGCCCCCCATCAACCACCACCAGCACCCCCTCCACCTCCAGGCCTAGCTCCGCCTCAACCACCACCACCACCACCACCACCACCACCAGCACCGCCTCCACTCCAATCAGGGAAAAGATTACCCAGTGTGAAGGCCATTACGCAGCATCGAGGCACGGACGAGTCCAGCAGCGCTTCCAACAACCCCTTTTCCAGCTACTCTATGGCAGGCAGACAGCCTGCGCCTGGAGGGCCTGTCCAAGGATATGGAAATGGTGTTCAGCACCACGTGCCTGAAATTGCAACTGAAGCGGCACACCCTTCCAAGCGGGCAAAGCTGGATCAAGATGCCAAGGAGCAGCAGCAGGGTGCTGGGGCTATCATGAGGAACAGGCTGCAAGGGCTGGGGACATTACGGGGCTCTAGAGGGGGGTTGCAGGCTTCAGGGCTTCCGATGAGGGGCTCCTTCTACAACCAGGTGGGTTGCTGAGTTGCCTGCACATGGAGAACGGTGGCCATGCGGTGCATACTGTGAGTGCATGCCGTAAATGTGAAACGCAAAGAATTAGGACTGGGCTCGCACGCATGCTGTCAAGCATATAACTTGAGCTCAAGCACAAACATTTGCACCGCCCTCTTGTAGGCCCCAGAGGAACGCAAGCAGGCTGCCCAGCATTCCCTTCAACAGCAGCAGCAACAGCAACAGCCGCAGCGCAAACAACGGCGCGTCATTATGAGCAGTGACGAGGATGAGGAGAGTGAGGACGAGGATCAGCGGCAGCAGCAGCAGCAGGCCAACAAACAGGGCAGGTCCTTGATGATGCGCGTGGAGGAGATTTCAGAGCATTTGAGGGCCATGCTGGGCACCAGTAACGTTAATGACAGGTGCACAATGAGTATCACGTACACTGTAGTGTGGACTGCAGCGTAAATGGTGTGGTGCAGCTGTGATGGTTACGCTGACAGAAACTAGCGCTCATTATTATTGTTTATTGCACTTTGCGTGGCTTGGTGCATGACGTGGTGATGTTTACATAGATCCTTGTGAGGAGAGCCTGCCGCAGGCACAGTAAAGGAACCTCTACCCATATTGTCACATGCACGTGCTGCATCTGTGCAGGTACGGGGCGGTCTCTGAAGAACAGCAAACAGCAGCAGCCAACAGCAACGGTTCTTCAATAGTGCGAAGAGAACAGGTAAGTCTTGGTTCCATATTGCTCATCTAATCCTCTTTGCTGTTCATCAAGCTGGCTTGAGGCTAAACCATTTTTTTGCTGGACAAATAAAGGGTGAAACCACAAAATCTGACTGCTTTAATTCATAGCACGTGCTTGTGTTACGTCATAATCCCTCCCTCTACTTAGATGAAGGCAGCAGCTTCACAGAGCAAGAAGGGCTCGGCATGCCTTGACTGGTGTGTGGCTAGTATCCATGTTTAAGCCAACTTGGTTGGCATTCGCGGTCTGAGTAGGGATGAGTTTATGAGTTTATGATTCATACTTTAACATTGCCGTACTGATTCTGGGAGTATTGTGTTTAAATAAACAATCAAACTTAAGACATAACTTGCAAATAAGTAAATATATAAATAACAATTCTGCTAGTTATTTGGGCACCTTGCAATAAGGAGTACCTTGCAACCAGTAATAGCAGCAGGGTGATCTGTATATAGCAAGAGTTCCTGTATATCCTATATTGCATCATGAGCATCAGAACTCTACATTCTTGAACTTTTGGCTCATGTTTTTTCTCAGAAACAGGCGGGCTTGCTGAGTGGAAAGTCAGTCCTGTAGCACCCATACATCGTTGTTAACTCCTCCATTTGTTTACACCAGCATTGCTATGCGGAAAAAGGCCTGTCAGAGCTTGACTAGGTCAAAATGGCAGCACAGAGTGGCAAGAAATGCTGAGTACTCTGCAGCATGCAGCAGTGCTTGTGATGGTACAAGTGTAAATTCCACCTCCCAGCAGTTCGGTGGAGGTCGCCCCCGTGAAAAATCCACCCCCCTGCCAGCCAAATAGTCTCACTTAACTTTGCGCAAGCATATCTCTGCACCCGCTCCATCGTTTAGTGACCTGAGACATGCATTGGATAAGTAATTTGTTTTCCTTTCAGCAGATGCTTGAAGGTTGGGGAGAGGTGCAGAGACTGGGGAGATATTTGGGCGCAGAAATGTCAGGTGGCAAAACAGGCACCATTCTTCACACAGTCCACCAATCCGCACCCTCTGAAATTAATCAATTTGTTTGTTTGGCCTCAACTCTGGTGTGAGTTGGGGGTCATGGACTGAATCGGAAGGCACAGTTGGAAAGAGCGCCCCAATGCCAGGTGGGAAAAATATGCCAAAAATCAACCAGGCCACCGATTGACCCCATTTAAATTTTGTCAAGGTCATATAATTTGCCCGCAACCCTGAGAGCGAAAACCGGGCTGAAACTCGCAGTAGGTAAGGAACGACATATTTTTTCTTTCTCCCCTGTGTCCCTGTGAGTGCCTCCCACTCGCCGGCGTTCCCAGTATCCCTGCCCCAAATCTGACATTGCAGCATTGTTACATAACATTTATAATGCTTATATCTTGAAGCAGAGGTCGATCGGGGCGACCTCAGAAATGCACTTTTTTCCTGCCAAAGTGGGTGCAACACACGCAGCGGGCCCCACAGAACCCCCCAGAATGCCAAATTTCCAGCAAATGTCAATGATTTAGATATAACATCAAGTATTTAACATTCAGATGAGGAATAGGGGGCTTTAAATTGGGTGGAGAGCTAAGTGAGACTGGTAGGGTGGGTTTTTCACGGGGGCGACCTAGATATGAGCCAGGATAGAACTATTATTTCATGTTGTGCTTGCAGTTTTGCGCTCTCTTGAACGTTGCGGTCATGTGCCTCCCAGGTTGGCCCTGCTTGCGGCTCTGCTGCAGCTAGCACTCTAAAGGGCTACCAGCTGGTGGGCATCAACTTTCTCTCAGTGAGTGGGCTGGGGTGAAGTCTTGGGCCTTTCAGAGAAGAGCGGGGCACGGCAGAGAGCAGCCTCGAGCTCGTATGTGTCGTAATGAAATACCTTTGGCAAGCACCAATGCAGCATGCTTGTAAATGTTTGTATCAGCACGGCTGCTTCCTCCTTGTGCTGCTCACAGGTATTATCCCGCAGCGGCACTGCTGGTGGTGCCATCCTGGCTGATGAGGTCAGTGGAGCAGCAGGGGTTCCACCCTGGCATGATGTAGACATGGCCTGTGCACTTAAGGCTCACTCAATCACATTGAACAAAGTGTCTGGTATTTGAACAAGTGCGCTTGGGTCAATGGACGATTTGTCATTTAGATGATTATAATTGTGCGCGGCTTAAGTAATATTCAACCCTGATGGCTTATATCATTCCTTACTCTAGGTGCATTCAAAATCTGGCTAGGTCTCATTGTTTGCGCCTTGACCAAGGCACCTGTAGCTTCACTTCCATGAGAGTGTGGAAGAGGCTCCTTCTTCGAGGGCACAAATAAGTCACCTTGTTATAACCACTTACATCGCGGATGCGCTTGCTAGGTAAAAATAGCTCAAGCATTCTTCCTATTTTTTTCTTTAAGCATACATAGGAGCATCCATTTTTGTGTGCTTCGCCTTCGATAAGGGCTAAATGTCTTTTGCTCTAGGCATGTAGAGCTTATTAATAGACCTTTTGCTCTTCTGTTTACCAGTACTATACCAAAACTTGACAAATGTAGATGGGCTTGGGGAAGACGGCACAGACCATATGCTTCCTAGGTCTTTTGCAGCACGCAGCGTTAGAGCAGTGGCGGCAGCAGCAGCAGCAACAGCAGCAGGCCAGTGTGTGGTCCCGCCAGAAACTGGCAGCCCCCAAGCCCCACTTCATCGTCTGCCCTTCCTCACTGTTGGAAAACTGGCAGCGGGAGCTCAAACTCTGGTGCCCGAAGCTGAGGTGTGTGTGTTTGTTTGTGTGTATGTGTGCATGTCCAAGCAGCACATGCATAAGTGCAATTGCGATTGCAATTGACTGCCAGCACATATTTAGGGTCGCTTTTGGGACCCATTCAATAAGTTACCTTTTCCTGTTAAATGAAGTACGATTCTGCCATACAGCGTTGAAGAAAAATACTCATTGCATTTTTACAGATGGGGTTACCTGAGGCCAAAAATGGTACAGTTTTTGCATGCTCCTAGGGTATAGGACCCCTAATTTGCACGTTTCATGCTCAGCTCTAATTTGTAGACTCCAATGCAGCTGAGCTTGAAACGTGCAAATTAGGGGGCCCATACCTAATCGGCCGCGGCATGAACCCTACTTTTTGAGCAGCCATATGCTGTATCTGACCAGCCAGCGCACCAAACCCGGTGATTTTTAGTGTTTTGGAATTTAATAAAGATCATTGCAAAAACAATGGAGCAAAAAGATCAAGTAGTTGGCGAGATATGCAAATTAATGTGCCATTCCCCCTGGAAAGCACCCATCCAGGGTACAGGTGCACGACGTGTGCTTTTAGTCCTGTCATTCTGTATGCAGGCCGACTTGTCTAAATCTGAGCACATGCTCGGGTAGCTTATAAAGTCAGCACCAGTTTGAAGCTAGGTTGGGTCCAATTTGATGAAGTGACGTGTAAGTAGTTCCACCTTTTACGCAAAAAGGAGCATGTTTTGGCTTTTGCCCAGATACCCCCTCTGACGTTTTTATGACTCCTTAATATAATTGATAAACAAGGTTTTGTTGCATATTGCACATTGCGTATGTCTTTGGATGACCGTGCCTTTCAGTGTCTGAAGTCCACTGATGGAGCATGCCCATTTCTAACACCTCCATTTCGCCAGTTCCACCAGTCTTTCCCTCCCCTCTGTCCATTGGCACCAGGGTCATTGTGTACTACGGCAAAGACCGGTTTGTTTTACGAGAAGTCCTGGAGGGCTGGATGAAACGAAAAGCTGAGGCACGTAAAAAGGTGCGGCGGGCGTGTACAAATAATATACTAGTAGGTAAGTACATTCCTGGGAGGGTTAGGCCGCACAATGGTCTGCAATCAAGCACTTGCTGATGGAGCTGTAAAAATGTACAGGATGAATACGTGCCTACCACAGCAAGGCATTGAGCCTGAAGCTCAAGAAGCAAACTGTCACCGCTAAGTGTGCTTGGGAATGGTGCAGCACCACATGATAAAACATGCCGTCGTGCCTGTTCCATCTTCAATTGGAAGGGTCTTTGTTCTTGTCAAGGAAAGTCGTTTTTTCCAGACAAGATAACACCAGGCCGTCCCCACCCTGTCCATCTCTTGTGCGTGTGAGTTTTGGCGACCAGTGTCTCATTTCTCCTGTCTTGTGACTTCACTCTTTTCATCAGTGTCTTTCCTGTCTGGCTTTTGGTGAACCTGCGAATGCCTGATCAAGTTTAAAACCTGGTCTTCAATTATGTGTGTGCCATGGACCAGCAGGGACCTGGCGGATCAGCAGCTCTCAATGAGGGTAAGCCAGATCCCACCCGCAGTGGATCCAGTGTGATTGACCTGGCAGGCAGCAGCGAGGAGGGAAGGGAGCCTGAAAGTGCCCGCGGCTCGCAATCAGGTGATTACCTGCACGCCTGCGCATGGTTTGTGCGTGGCAGTGACATGTCAGGGTCTGGCAAGCTCTTTGCTCTGACAGCGATGTTGGTGCTGGCTGCTTCAGAGCTCTGCAGAGCAGCATAAAAGAAATATGCAAAGAGCTTGCTCTGAAAGTGGTGTTGGTGCTGGCTGCTTCAGAGCTCTGCAGAACAGCATAACAGAAATATGACAGGAGCCGTCTTATTGGGAACTTTCCAATTTTTCAGTGTGAGCGGAGCAGAATGAATGACGCTTGCATGAGTAGGTGATGCAAAAGGTACTGTGCTGGAAAGCTTATGATTAAATTGTTTTTGCACAGGCAGTGAAGACGCGGAGGTGGAGGAGAGCAGCGAAGGCGAAGAGGAAGCAATCTGTGGCTTCAAGGTAAACATGATCATGCCGTGCGAATGGCTGTAGAGAAATGATGAAAATGGTTATGTAATCCTTTTACTTAAACTAGCTAAAAAATACTTTGTCATTAAATAGTGGCCTGTAATTAAGAGGCACCTGTCCATGCTTGGGTTGTTCTGTGTCTAACCCATATGCCTGTTCTATGGCTAACCCATATGCCTCCCTTAATCAGTATCTGTCGCTAGGCCCTTTCTCCCGCAATTTGTGACGCAACTGATTCAAAATTGAGAACGGGAAACGTTTCGTGAGCACCTCAAATGCTGAACACTCCACACCACCATCATGCACATGGGAGTGCTGTGTTTGCATGTGCGTATGTGTGTGGTCGTGTGTGATCAGCCCTTCCTTGTCATGTTTCTATTCTTGCTTGCTGTGACACAAACACACATACACACATGCATATGCACTTTTATAAATACTTTTGTGGGCTTGCAGTTGTCTGACCCCGCCAGTGGAGATGCTGCTCCATTTGATGTCATCCTCACCACCTACTCCATGTTTGAGAGGGACAGCATGGATGCACGCGTGGACAGGATGTTCATCAAAAAGTGGGTGGGGAATTCCTATTTCATTCATTGCTTGCTTGCCCGAGTACACTAGCATTTGGATAAGTGTGTGGGGGGACTTTCTAGTTCATTCCTTGCTATCCTGCCTGAGTACATTCGTGTTTTAGCTTTATATTCCTTGCTCCTCCTCACTGTACCGTGTAAGTACATTATTCTATACATGTGTTTGCAGCTGGGGCGAATTAGTTACAAAGTCATCGCAGGAATTGTATTGCACGCAGCTGCCACTGGCCCAAATGGTGTGCATGTCATACTTATGCACTGCTAGTAAACGTGCGCGCAGATGGCAGTGGTCTCACTTGGTGGCAGACGAAGCGCATGCCTTGAAGAACAGCACCAGTGTGCGGCACAGGAAGCTCGTAGCCGTGGCCAAAGATGCAGATCATCGCATCCTCTTGACAGGTGAGTATGTATGTGGGAGTGTTTGGTCAAATGTAATGTACGTGTGTAATGTTGGTGTGCATTGGTATGCGTACAAGTGCACACCACCAAAGATGCTTCAAAACACAAATGTTTTTACATCACCCACCTTGACATGGCCCATGCCTCCTACGCCCTGTGCCACTCATGCCCTTTCATTATCTGTGAGAGGGTGCTCCGAGTGTTACACCCTTCTGTCACACACGCAGGCACTCCCCTGCAAAACGATTTGGGTGAGCTGCTGGCTCTGCTGCGCTTCCTCATGCCTGACCTGTTTGGCAGTAGCGAAGACATCAATGATGAGGTCATTTTGGGGCAAGAGCTGGAGGGGGCTGCTAAGGACGAACAGGTACAACCTGGAAAACCTGGGGGGAGGGTGGAAGAGTGATTCCATGAACTCAGGCATGCATCAAGGTGGTAGAAGAGTTGTTGAGTGCAACATGACGTGCCTGTGCAGATCAGCAAGTAAAGCAATTATGGTGTATTATCAGGCTTTATAACAGAAACTGATAGAGCCTATTGCCAAGGCAGTACTTAGGGAGAATACCGACAACGTGCCATCGAGTCTAACATGTGCATGCTAAAGGGACAGGTTGAATGGCTCAGGTCTTTCACAGGTACAGCCAGCTCTAACAGATAACGTGGTGGATGATTTCTCAAACCGTCTTCTTGTTCATCATTTGGTGTTACTTCATACGGCTTATTACTTCATCTGGCTTTCGCGCCCAAATCATCATATGCAGGTTCAGTGAGCACAACAAGCATATGCAGGTTGAGTGAGCATATGCAGGTTGAATCAGCATATGCAGGTTGAATCAGCATATGCAGGTGGAGTGAGCACAACAAGGAGAACGTAGGATGGGAATGATGGTCCAACAATATCTGTTTGGTCTCATGACACACCAGCCTGTTATCCGTGCAGGCCCAAGCCAGCATGGCTGATCGCATGCGCCGCCTGTTGGCTCCTTTCATCCTGCGCCGCTTGAAATCTGAGGTGGCGGGTCAGCTTGTGCCAAAAGTGCACTTCTTAAAGGAGGTGCGCAGTTGAGGGTGCAGGTGCAGGGTTCCTTCCTTTGACCATAATAAAACCCTTTATCGCTTGACACAGCAATGTGTTATACAAAGGAACGTGTTGGGTGGGGTCTAGTGTCTAGCTATGTCCTAGGGACCTGTGTAGAGCTTACTTGTGTGTGCAAATCCCTTTTTATTGACCAGCACATCATGATGCTACCGTTAGTAGGAGGTACGGGAACCCACAGCCTTGTATTTATTCCCTGCAGGTCGAGATGGTCCCTGAGCAGGCTGAGGTGTACTCCACTGCCCTAACCAACATGCGTGCAGAGGTAAAAGCAGTAGGCAGCTTGGTGAAAGAACAGCTGTATTGTAGGGAGAAGCAAAATGTCTTCTCACAAGGAGGACACACTCATCGACCTTGCTATGCTCACCCACCTTAAGGGGCCTTCCTTGCCAGATGTTAGAGCAAGCATGCAGCAAATGGCCCTTTCCAGTACCATAATCAACTTTTATCAGGAGACGGTTTAAGGCCAAGCCTGTAACCCTCCTGATCTCCAATGATCTTTTTCTTATTCTGTTTGGTGGAGGAGTTGTACAATTCCCGGTACCAAAAAGGCTCATTTTTTCTTCAATAACGTGGCAAATGGTTATCACGGCCTGCGTACTTTTTTTGCAGTTCCTTTTCTTCCCCACGCAGGAACCAGTCAATCGGATTGAAACGCTTTTTTTTGTACAAATCCGTAATGCTGCTCTGTGGTGTCATGTGCTCACAGGTGGCAGCTGCCCGTGCTGGTTGCAAGAAAGCAAGCAAAAGCAGCTCTTTCGAAGGGGTTGACATGAGCCTGGAGGGAGCGGCACCGAGGTGATGTTTTTTAGCCTTTCTTTCTCTGTAGGGCTATAACAACTGATCCGTAGAGCCACATTGACCCATATTTGTTAACAGTCAACAGTGTGGACAAAGTCTGCCCATGTGCTTATCAATTGTTAATAATCACCGTGATGCGGTAATGACAGTTACGCTTGTCATTTGTAAGCAGCTGCTATACGTGCGTAAGTTGTTTGCAATCACAGTGATTACTTTTTAATTTGGCTCTAAACGTTTGCAGTACCAAGCGATGTGCCTGTTGGATGCAGTGACATGATGATGCACAATCTATCTGAGCGTGCTTGTACCTTCACGTCCTTGCTTATTTCAGGGGTAGAATGGCCGGTAGTGGTAAGGCAGCCAATGAAAGTAACCAGAGTTCTCTTTCTCTTGTTTCAAAGCTCGGGGGCAGCCGCATCAGCAATATTTTTACGCACTTGCGGAAGGTATGGGGTTGCGTGTGTTCATCTGTCCGGGATGGCGGTATTTAACTTGAAGGCCTCTTAGCCTGAATTGCGTGTACATGTCGTGTGACTGCACTGCATTGCACGAGAGGTCCCCTTCCTCACTTGTGCTTGTTTTTCCCTTGCCGTCCTTGGCGTCAGAGTGTGCTGCTTGCAACCTTAATACTTGTACAGGAATGCAGGCAGGAAAGACACGGGATATTTTTGCCTGTCCGCCAATTAGAAGCACGAGAAAGGCTCTTTGGAGTTTGCAACACGCTGCTTGTGCAAGAAAGCTGACATGAAGTGCTGGCCTAGGCTGGTCTGCCTGATTGAATTTATCTACTCACGGCCATAAACCACCCCTCACCCCATGCTCATGCAGATCGCACTCCATCCTCTGCTGGTCCGCCACAGATACACCGATGAGAAGGTGAGGCGTATTACGGGTTTGAATTCAAAGTTTAGTCTGCACGACATATAGTTTTATTGTGTGTACCAGGGTTTTTCAGTTCGCTTTTCGGGGGGCACATTGTTTGATAAAGTTTGTGAACGTTGTAAAATCCTCTTAGGGTTGTGCAATTTCGAAAATGGAGGACTTTGCTGGTTTCCAATTTCATACTCGTCCAAAATAAGCTTGTATTGTTTTACATATACCATAGGTTCATGATCACTTTGTGACATCAAAAATACAATTAATTTAAATTTTGAGGTCTGGGGATTAAATTTGAAGTTCGAAAGGACTTGGGGAGGGTCCTGTCGGGAATTTCTTTGTGAATTCGAGAGCCCCGAATTGCTGCTGCTGCTGCTGCTGCTGCTTCCCTCAATCAGAGAGGCAACCTTCTCTTACCCAGTTGCCAGCAACACTCACCCTGGATGGATGCCCCAGAAGAAGAGCATGAAGGGGCTGTGAGAAGAGGAGGCTTGTTCTTGGAGCCGTGCGGGCGCCCCACTGAGAGCACGTGCACAACCTCACAAGTGCACTCCTCAACTGCGCCTGCCCCCCTCTTCCTCTGCCAGCTCCCTGAGCTGCCTCTCCCTCTGCAGCTTCTCATGGTCTCTCTGCTGAACGGCTAGCCTCTCAGCTGGGGGCAGGGGCTTCAAGAACAGGGCCAGGGGGTTCACACTGGCACGCTGGGAGCTCATTTTTAAATCAAAACCACTAGAAATAATTTATTCAACATTTAGATTCAGTTCGGAGAGGGCTCCTAGAATTATTGAAATTCCCGTTCTTTGTCAAATGATTAATAAATTTCCAAAGTGATCGTGTACCTACGGTATAAAATATAATCAAGGGTAAGTCATGACCTCGCTGAGCCTCTTTCCCGGTGTGGAAGACACTCGTCGGCCAGCGAGGGTGTCCACTTTTGGGCGGAATCAGCCCCATCTCCCCAGAAATCCCCAAAAATTCCCAATTCCGAATCTTTCGTCGCTGCATCGGCTGACAACCCCATCTTTTAAACCAAGTGTCTTCATTAATAATATTTATTTATGACACCAGGAAGAGTTAAAGGGGTGTGCAACAGGGGGGGTGAAACGAGTTCCGGATTCTCCTGGCTCACACGGCCATTTCCACCCGGTCTCAACTTTAATTCATTAATGTATATAAGCGAACACAGGAGGGTGTAAGAAGCTTAACTTTTGGACGACACGTGTCAAATCAATTAAAATTTATATGTTCGCAGAGATGTGTCATACAGTCATTTGGGATGTTCAATACGGTAAAATACGCATTAAATACGGAATACGCGTATAATGCGATTGTATTTTTTAAGCAATTTCGGAATTGCCGATTTTTGACCCAAAATGGACTCGATTCGCCCCTAAATCACCCAAAACATTCCCAATTCTTCTCCAATGTATTATATGTTGTAAGCGTATTTTATAATAGCATTTAAAGCTCACTGAAAGGCCGTTGCTGGGGCGGAATTTGTCTATGAAGACCAAAAAACGGCAAAAAAGGCAAACTTTGCAATCGTATAGTATGACCCAATACGGTAAAATACGCGTTAATTACGATATTATTATTCAAATACGCAGTATGACACATCCCTGTATATTCGGAATCCTGAGGTTGAGAGCTATCGATTGGTATATAAATGAGTTCAATCGGAGAACGTGAGGG
>Ga0307974_1001592_pt1 | contig 15692 bp, 15 predicted proteins | sample OrgLakmetagen784_FD_201812 | JGI IMG/M metagenome (GOLD analysis project Ga0307974, IMG submission 201812) | Saline water microbial communities from Organic Lake, Antarctica - #784 | ecosystem: Environmental > Aquatic > Non-marine Saline and Alkaline > Saline | place: Antarctica: Organic Lake... | reverse complement strand
CTTTTGTTAATGTATTGTGTCAATCACCTTTTGGACATCCTGGCGCCAAGATGTCCAAAAGGTGATTGACCCAATACATTAACAGCACAGACTCTACTACGAATTAAGAAGAAACTTTACACTCAGGTGCCAGAATTGAACCTTTGATACGCTTGGTAATACTGATGAAGGGCTGGCTCACGTGATAGAGGACGTGGTGTGTGCATACATGAGAGGTTTCATTCATGTTGACGCTTGCCTGAGCGCAATTCCTATAAACGAACAGCAGTGTGCTTTCCCCTGTGTAGAACAAAAATCATTACATCTTGACTGCAAGGTGCTATTGGTTCCAAGGCAGATTTAAAGAGTCAAAACACGCTGTTGAACAAGCCCTTAGTTCTGTTTGTGCTTTGCTGTGTGATGTGTTGGAAGACAAAGAACGGGAAGTGCCTGCTAATATGCTTTAGGCTTTTTCCAAACTTCCGCTGAGATTTGAGGCATATATAGTGATGTAACCTTACCTTACCTTACCTTACCTAATATGCTTTATATCTGATTTCAGTATTGCTCTTTATACACGATTTTACAGTCTTAAGCAGGCAATTGCTGGTTCAGAGTTCATCTAGCAGCAGGGCCCGCAGCAATAGTGATGAACCAAACCACGTTTGATGTTCCAGACCCTCTCGTTGTGCATGTGCGTGCTGCTCCTCACACGAGTTTATAGTATACAATAATATTTGCCTCCCTTATTCTTGGTATCCTCAGTGTGATAGTCTATTAATTCTCGTGACCAAAACACACAGATGATAATTCCCCCTCTTTGATTTATTGCGGTCGGTTGGTCCTGGCAGATGCTTGATTCATTTTACTGGTTTTATTCAGTGCTGCAATGTCACGTTGTGCCTTTTTTCCCTATCCAAGGGTTTTTTTGTAGGTGCTACAAATCTGGTGCTACAACAACAATTATCACAATTTTTACATGTATTACATACGCAGCCTAGCAGTCGCACATTTTGACAGATGGCTTTATCTGTAACTCTGTAACTCTGTAACTCTGTAAATCTGCAAATCTGTAGCTATATGTGCCGCTTTTGAGTCTTTGAGCCTCTCAGTGTCTCCAGCAAAGCATATGCCTAGAACGAATTGCTCAAAAATACCTCAGGCATGCTTTTTTCCATAACTTTTGCGATCCCTCCTTTTATATCTAGATAAATTATTCTGCTGGCAATAATATACAATATAAAAAAAAAAACTAGCAATAGAACTGGACGCACATCGGCAGAGCTGGAACAAGGAAAAACAGGCCCAGATAAATTGTTAAGGTACAGACGTACAGACAAAAACTTGTTGCGCCTAAACTGCTTCTTCTTGGTTGGGCTGGACAGAGTACACTGGAGGGAGAAGCAATGGCTGGTGCTCTGTACCGATAACCAATCCGATTCCTTTCGTGCGTCCCTACGTATGAGGATTAAAAATGTGAATTTACGCGCCGAGCATGATGAAACTAGTGCATAAGGGTTTTAAGGCGTCTTTTTAGCATACTTCAACTTTCTAAACATCAGCTACATTGAGATATATCAAAAGGTGTACAAACTTACTTCACGGAACACAAATCGTGTGTTGGGCGAGATGAACTCAGGCCGCTGCAAGAAGCGAAACCTGACACAAGCACGGTCCCCGGAGCGTAGGAGTTCATGGTCCATTGCGACAACACGAGCAGCTTGGCGGATGATCTCGCAGTGTATCACTGCCTGAGTGGAGCAAAGAGATAGAGCCAGGAAAAAGGTTGCTCTTGCAAGGCAGCAGTTCTTAGGTTTCTTCAGTTTGAGGTTGGGTATAAAGTTCGGGTTTGCCGTTTGCGCACACCTTCGTCGGGCTCTTTTTCATCCAGAATGCAGGAAAGAACCTCAGATGGCTGTCAAATGTTATGATTTTTGTTTATTGATGAAGACAAAATAAGTATATTTTGGAGGGGGTATGACCACGGAAACCAGCAAATTTCTTCATTTCCAAAACTGCACATCAAACAGCTCAAACAGTTTGAGGGTTTTAGAATTTTCACAAACTTTATCGAACCCTTACTCCAAGAAAACGAACTGAACAACCCTGGTAATTCTGCAAAGATATCACATGCATAAATCCTTGTTCACCTGGTAGCAAGGTTGGATGGTGGTGCTATGTGTCAGGATGGCAATATCAGCATCAAACTCCCAGCTGGCCACGGGCTTGATCCTTTCATCGACAAGGACCATGCCCTTCCGCACCTTCAGGTTAAAACGAGTAGCGCAGAATTCTCAATTTTGTTGCTCGATACAACTAGCAATCATGAGAATTTCGTATTTTAGATGAAAAGGATGATACCCATTAGTTAATCAGGCTAACGCAAAAGTGAAAGAAGCAATGCAGTACCTGAGATCTTTTGACCTTCTTCAGTGCCATTGCCGCAGTCTGCCCAGCTACTACCTGCCCAACTTGCAGGCGCTTGTAATGGATCGATTTAATAGTAGTGGGCTTGAACAAGCCGTCTGCAATATCAGGGCCTGTGTGCAAAAAAAGGAATTGGGTTATCTCCAGCCATACAGAATTGCTTGCTGGCTTTGTTGCACAGGTATTTTCAACCAACAAAAACAATTTGAATTACAATTAGCCTTAAGTTAATCGTATTTACAGTAGTTCAAAGAAATGAATCGTCAAAAGCACATGGCATGCATTTAGAACAGAAAAAGAATGCATGTGATTAACAATGTTATCACTTCTGAGACGCATTAGAAAAGGTTGTTTTGGGTTGACATCATACAATCAAGAAAAGCTGTTCGACGGAAATCGTGGTCGTCACTGTACTCTTCACCACCAGGTATACAATCTCTCGGATGGGGGGGGTATGTTCGATATCAAATATGGTCATTATATTTGTTTTTTGCCGTTGTCGTTAACACCAGTGACTCTGAGGCTGTGGGAAGACGTGCATGTTGCTTGCACTTACACCATTGCCATAAAAGTAACATGTAAAAAATGCTGCAGCCCTGGTGAGAATGTTCAAACGCTCAAAAGCTAGCGTATAAAGACCTACGTGCCTTTCTTATCCAGCTGAACGAATGAAGATCTCATTGTACATACCTGACTCCATTAAACAGGGAATAGGATTACCCGTACCTAAGAGAAGCGTAGTGTTTGGACGAATGATGCCATGCTTCACAGTGCCTGCAATCACGGTGCCCACGCCTGGGACGCCAAACGTTTCGTCGATGACAAACTCTGCCAGCCCGCTCTGCAGAAATTGAAGGACACTTTGAGCTCACGTACTCAGCACAACAGGCAGCAGCAGCTACCAGCACGTCAAAATATTTCTTTCTACCTGTGCCTACAATTCCATTCCCCCTAAGTAGCATGCCCACCTGCCTCTCCACCCAGCGCTGTCTTTGAGGCAGCAGGCTGTAAAAAACGCGCACAAGGTCAAGACCTTTGCCTGTAAAGAAGTGACCAAAGAGGGTGTTAAAGGCTAAATTAAGGCCTCGATGGTCAACTGGAGCAGCGGCACGCGCGGGCAGCGGGCGCTGTGTGGGCAGGCACAACAAACAAGATTGTACTATTGTGCTTATGCCAACTAATCTAAAGCAATCTTTGGTAAAGCAATGCGTTCCCACCTGTCACGCTTGAGGAAAGGAACACAGGCGCAAGTGAGTCTGTGTGCATGTTGCGAGCACACAGGAGAACATCGTCCATGGTACGCACCTGGTTAAGCAATAAACGAGAACAGAATAAGAACAGGTGAAAGAGTGTACTTCTTTACAACCATAGCACTTCATTGTCCCCATGCTGATCACAATGTTCAGAAAAAAGAACGTTTGCCAGGTTGAAATAAAACGCACCAAGAAGGGTTTCTTCTTCACTCCAGGCTTGCGTAAGATGGCAGTCAGAGCCTGCAGTTTGGAACAGCTATTTGCTCAAGAAAATTTAAGGCCAAGCAGATTATGGTTGTTAGCAAGAACAGCAATTAGTGGGCTGAATGACACTAATGCTGAGAGCAGCCATACCACCTATGGCACATACCTGAACAGTTTGCTTAAGAATGTGCTCTGGGCAAATGTCCACCTTGGTGATCACAAAGAAAACTGGCACTTTCAATGCCTGTGTGAAAAATAAAGGAGGAACTCATATCATTGTATTGCATGCACGATTGTTATTTTTTGTTGTGCTTGTGCTAGCACAAATTTCTGAACCTGTGCAAAAGAACCACACACCAGGGAACAAGCGCTGCTCGCATCTGACACCAAAACTCACCAAAGCAACGCCCATGTGTTCCTTGCACATGCCAACCATGCCCATGTTTGCTCCCACAATCAGGCAGGCGTAGTCAGGCAAGTGGCCTGCACGCATTGCATATCAAAACTCATGGAGCAAATTAGTGTATAGACACAAGTGCAAAAGCGATAACGGAGTACAATGGAGCCTGCTTGTAGAGATCAGGGCCATACAGAAGGCTTCTACATTGCGAAATTGTCTTCTATACCCACATTCAAACTGTGCCCTATGCTTTTCTCTGGGTGCAAACACACACAAATATGAAACATAATAACATAATCATTAAGAAACATAACCTAGCATGCAGAAATATCATCAATAAGCCGCTTGCAAAGCAAGCGTCTTTGTGTCAATCTTTACCTCCATGAAAACAGGCAGCAGCAAACGGCTGACATATTCTTTAGACTCCTGGAACAGCTGAAACTAGGATTACCTCGGTGGCTTTTTCCACCTCGCTTCTCAGACAAAAGCTGGATTTACCTCTAGCCTTTAGATGACGTGCTGGTTGCACCCATTCCGCAAAAACATAAAAACGATAATGACGGGGGGTGGCTTCTTTGGAGTGGCAGGGGGCAACTGAGAAAGATTGTGATCACCCCACAGTACTGCCAGCCGTTAGCAGATCCGCCTTCCCCAGACGGCACCAACCCAAAGATCGCAGCGTACTTCAATGTGACCTCTTCAAGATCAAGTACTTTTGAGGACACACGAGACCTCAGAACCAGCCGAGCGCCGCGCAGGAACAGCACAACAATCTCTGCACCAATCTTCAAGGAGCCTTTATTCCTCCCCACATTAGCCTCATGGGTGGCACCATCTACAACACTCACACTCTGAAGCAGGGTTGTCAGTTCAGGGGTCAGGCCATTTCAAAGGTACGCATTTAAATAAACCCTAAGTATGATATTTAACAAACACTAACAAACTGAATAAAGGACTCAGGAGCTACTGAAAAACTTGGCCTTGATTTTCAAAGGGTCAAGAAGCTTGCCTCCAACGCCGTGCATTGTGCACACTGTAAACTACGCTGCTAAGCTTGTCCACACCGGACGCGTCTTTTCGGGATTTGCGCTGTGGGTTCAAATTTTCAGACTGGATGCAGCAATCCGCTCGGTGGAGAGTGCTGTAATTTATTGCTGCCAAATTAATTGGCAAACGTTGGTTGGAGATCTTAGTAAAGGCTCAGTTTTGTTCTGAAGCACCCTCTTGTACGTTATTACGCCTTACCCAAAATGCAATTCCAGAGCTCACAGACAAGCATTTGTGCATGATCATCAATGAGAAGCCCAAAGGTGCCACACCTGTCAGACCATATGCAGTCGTCCTAAAGTACTTCTCGTGGCCTGCCAGATCCACTAATGTCACAACCTTGGATGCACGAGCAATATATTCACTGCTTGTACCATTCCTGCAGGTGAAAGCAGTCACAGTAGTGAGCAGTAAAGCAAGCTGGGAAAAAAGGAGGTGTCCTCTATTATGTCAGGCAGTATCTTTCTACACCGTACACTGATAAATGAAACCTCCTCCTTAAAATTCCCTAATAGGACTGCTGATACCTCAGCATTGCAAACAAGCTGATGCTTTGCCGTATAATCAGTACCTTGCTTTTTCAACAGCGGCTCAGTTCAAACCAAATCAATTCTATCACATTCAAATGATTCCCTGCAGGGCTGTGTAAGTACAGCCAACCGGATGTAGATGGAAAGAGGGTTGGTGGGCCAACTGCAAAACAAACTTGAACTTCTTACGAAGGCTCTATGGGATCTTTGGTGCAGTTACCAATACCTCCTTATTTTCACTCTTTCTAAGCCTGAAGTTGCATTCAATGAGCACAGTAAAAGATTTCCCTCAACACTGAAGATGTGTATGTGCTTACTTTTCACAGAGTATTGTTTGCAGGAGGGTTGCTCAATGCATTTTTCTAGGAGCACGGTTTTGAAAGATGCGTGAAAGTTCACAAGCATTTATAACAGGACAAACTCTGTACTAAACAACCTGGTATGTAAAGTATTCAATGGTCACACAAATGCGATCCTGTTATACTCTACCAACTACAAACAATGTAATTCACAGATGCTGGTGGCCAACTCAGCATGTCTTACATGCACAACTTATTTCAAGCTGATTAAAAGATGATCCCCATGTCGAGCAGGGGAATTGGAAAGTGGTTACCGTTTTCTTTCTTATAAACCCGCCTAAATAACATTTTTGGCCCTGCGGGGGAAGCTGTGTGGCAGGGGAAAGATGAGTGGGAGGAAGGCGTAGGGGTTGAAGAGGACCAAGCTACAAAACTTGCGCATGCTGAGCAGGTTAAGAGCAACCCAATCTAGCAGCAGATGAGCAGGTGGGTCAGACGAGGTCATCAAGGCTGCCCACACACAAGCAACACCATCAGCGCACACAAGCAGCAGCAGCAGCAGCAGCAGCAGCAGTGATAGTGGCTAGAGGAAGCAATTCTTGGGAAGGGCGTATTGTAGATTGTAGCAGAACAGAGAGCAACCTCACATGCACACAGAATGTTTGTTTTCCTTTGCCCTTTTGCGGTGTTCTCTTTCATTGACATTGTTTGAAGCTTACTGGTGCTGAACAGGGCTAAAGGCCCTGCCGGGTTGATGCGGGAAGGGCAAAAATATATAATTTGGGGGTGCGGGAAGGTGCGGGGTTCTACTAAATATTTCTAAAATTTGGGGTGTGGGGTGAGTACGTTAAGGTGCGGTATCTATTATTCTACGCTTGGTCTATTTGCAAGCAATTAATAAGTTGCAGTGCCCTTGCAATACAATAAGCTGGAAAACTGAAAGTTATCGAACCTTAAAACAATTCTGACCATTTGTATAGACTGAAGATAACGATCTATCTTGCATGCTGTAACTGCCTTTGCTCCATAAGAAGCGAAGTGCTTTAAAAGCTTGTAAAAGCCTGGAAGCGTAACTTGGAGCCATTGTACTTGGCCCAAAAGCAATTCCAATATTGCAAATCAACAACAATTGTAGAAGTATCACAGTTGCTTGGCATGGCTCTGCAAAAGCTTGAGGCCTGCAAAATAATGCAAATAACCATTTTGGTACCTTATGGTTTAGCAATACTAAGCACACAGTACAGTAGCAAAAAGAACTAATTGCACACCTGAACTGACTGTCATTCAAGATATTCCCGTGAGCATCCAGGCACAACGTATGCTGTCCGATGGAGGAAGTACGCCCACTGGATTCCTCGTGATGGTGCTTGAACATCTGAAGAAGAAAGGGAGAGAAATATTTCTAAATTAAACAATTGCGAGTCAAGTGTACTGTACTGTACTTATATCACCGCGAACTTTTGAATTCCTCGCGGTGTGTCAGGAGCAATTTAAATATCCAAGTTACAAGGGCCTCGCAAAGCTCGCATTGTAATTAATTATATAAAATTAAGCATAGACGGGGACAGGCCGGGAAGCCTCCCAAGCCGCCCCTCAAGTCCCCCAAGGTGGACAAACAGGTTGGGAGGCTGGCCCTCCCTTGGGGAGAAACGACACCAGGAGGAAGGGCGTCTGCGATCCCTTCACATGCGCATGCACGCACACGTACCAGCATGCACAAACACATACACACACACCTACGTGCATGCACACACGTACGCGCATGCACACACGTACGCGCGTGCGCGTGCACACACACACACACACACACACACACACACACACACACACACACAAACACACACACACACAAGTACACAATGCACGCACACACATACGTACGCAACCGTATACACACGCATGCACGTACACAACATACACACACAAACACACATATGTATGGGACATGTACAAATATTTATTCACACACTTACGTACACACGTTTGCATGTACGCATGTATGTACATAACCATACACAGACGCACGTACACAACGCACGCTCACACGTACGTGCACACACACACGCACACATACGCAGACGCACACACACATACGTGCACGCAAGCACACATGCGCATGCACGCATACGTACGCGAGTGCATACGCATGTAGGTGCAGCTCATAGGGCCAGAAGGCCCTCGCATAGGCTCGCATTGTGTTTATTAATTATGTGTTGCCCCCCTAGCATTGCTCGCATTGGGGCTTATTAATTGGGTTTTTTCAAACCTCGCATTGGTTATGGTACAGTACGGTACACTAACAGTAAAAAAACATGCGAACACGTGTACGCCAGCACACACAGTCACAAAGGCAAACATACAGACGAGTCATTCAATAACATTTGTAGCAAAAAATACCTTTGCACGAGCTGACCCACGTCCATCATCCAGCATGCTTCTGCACAGCACCCCGACCATGGTGCTCTTGCCAGAATCCACATTGCCAATAATGGCAACACGAACCTGTGCCAAGAGAAATAGAAATAGAAGAATTGTTGCACAAAAAAGAGGTGAGGAAGGCTATATGCTATATGCTTAAATATGTCCGGTTGCAGACTGTATCAAAGAGGCAGTGTATGTCCCGGTCCATTTAAAGGGTGACACCAGTTGATAGGCCTGTTATTTAGCAGAGGTTTGGCCCTGTACCAAAACCAGGCTTGTCGATATACGCCGTACTTCAGCTTTCTTGACCGTAGTTACCAGGGTACCGTAATACGCTGTACAATACGGTGCAAGTATAACTCTATTTAAAAAAGAAGTGTCTGACCGTATACGGTGGCTGTACAATACGGTGGAAGTACGATGTTAACTGCAATTTGGCCGTTTGGCGCCAAATTCAGCCCAAAACATTTCTTTTCTTCTCGCAACAATTGTTGTGAATAAAACACGAATTATTAACCAGGAATTAAGTACTGCGTCCGACTTTAAGTTTCCGTGCAAGCCATTGCTGGGCCCTTCCCCTGAGCTGATGCAGCCACAACCCAGCCTCATGATCATCCAGGGAAGCATTTTTGTGGCGTCAGCATGTAAGAGGAGCATGCTGGAGGTGGAAATGGGAGGTTTTGGGATGGAGAGGCTTTTCTGAGGTCATTTTTGCACTGGCAGTGCCAGCACGGCATTGTACCGTACACCGTACAGTAAATTACCGTAATTACGCAAATTACGGTGTGACAATTACGGTAGTACGCCTTATTTTAGCAAGTACGGTCCGTACTGTACAAACCGTAATGGCACCGTACCTACAACTCGACAAGCCTGACCAGAGCCCATAGTTATCTTATAGATCTCTGTTTGATTTGCAGCCGCAGGACGATGCAGAAGGAAAAATGAAAAATACTTATGAAGTATGTTTTGAAGTCTGACACACCTCAATACTTGTTGTTGGGCGAAACAGCCACCAAGTGCAACTCTAACAGTTGTTGTTGGGGCCTAAAGCCTGCAAGCAACACACATGCGCAGTACCACCCCACACAGAAGCAAACATAGATACACACACCTCAATGGGTGACAGGCCAGGTGCAGGTGCTCGTCTAACTGCCACATCTGCAACTGCTCCAGTGGTCAAGGAACCTCCTCCAAGGCAGGGCAAGTCCACGCTACGCTCACGAAGCTGCAGACACGTGCAATGGAATGTACATGTTTGCACATAAGGAACGAGAGAGACACACTCAGTCGATTGGAGGTACGATACAAGGTATCGTAGACAGAGCGAAAAATTTTAAATGCCTCGGGCTTGGAAGCCTCATAAGGTCAGCAAAGGGTCACAAACATTCATTCTTTACCAATTTGACGAGGCGTCCTTGCTCCCTTTGCAGAAACTTACCACTGTGGCTACCGCTCCCTTTGCTGCAGCTCCTTCCCTGAGCAGGCCAAGGACAGAGGCAAGCTGCTCAGGGGTCAATCCCACAGGCCCCCAACCGCATGGGGCGCCTACCTCCACGAGCATCTCACCGACGTCATCAAGCTGTGCGTGTATGTATGTGGGTATGCATGGATTCATGCAATCTGCTCACGTGTGCAAATGAGTCGCAATTGTGCACATGTTTGTATGTGGTGTGTGTGTGTGTGTGTGAGTGTATATGTAAGAGTGTTATCTTTTGAGCGCATCTTTTTGCAACAGCATTTGTAGGAAGATTGGGGGAGGTTGATGTACCTCCTTTGCCACGTCCGCTAGTGCCTGACACAAGCACGCTTCGTAGTCCTCTGAGGCGGTTATATGTAATCCCTTAGCTGCCAGGCCCTCACCACATGCCCCTCTTAGCATCTTCGCCTGCAAAAATGTCAAATAACAGCACACATGTTTCTGTTCATCTGCAAGTTGCTTACAGAAGGCGTAATAGGCCTGAATCAGGGCTTTCGAATACCTCTGTTCCTTTTAAGGCCCTGGCACGCGTTCTGTCAATTTCATCTTCTTGCATGAGTCCAAGCGCTTGGTCATTGTCTTTGAGTTGTGTAATTCCCTGTGCGAACCACCAATTTTTAGGTTGCTTTTGGTCAGGAAATTTACTGCACTTTATGTTAGAGTATGCATGAACTGGAGTCCAATACTACCTAAGCTTCCTGCAGTGCATTGCATTACCTCAACCCAACCCATGTTGCCTGAAGGGTGTTGCCCTGAAGGGTGTGCGCTCGCGGATGTGGTTCCCAGCATCCTTCTTGTCAAGCAGCAGCTCCTAAATGTATCGGTATTCCTCGTATTCGGCTTAAGGTAGGATGTCCTGGCCAACTTCTATTTGAGGGCATGAGGGCAGTCTGACTCACAGACCAAGCATGGCAAAATCAGGGACAGTAATTGTTTATTTGTTATTAATATGTGAAAAGATATGTAAAAAAATATGTTCAAATGCTGTTTCAAAGGGAAGGAAAAGGAGGGAGTCACACGCCACTCCTGGGAGAAAGAACAGGCCGCTGAATTGACAAACACTACAGGCAGGACATGCATCAGCCCTGCAAACGAGGAGAGCGTCAATGCGGGTGCATGCCCAGCAAAAACCAGCAGGGAAAGCTTTGTGAACTACACACCCCCCTCAGCGCAGACCCCAGCAGCTACAAGGGAAGCCCATGTCAGCCAGTCATCGTCAGAGGCCACCACGACCGACAGGGACTCCCCCTTGTCTTCTTCTTCTGACTGCATTTCCATGGAGCATGCAAGCAGCGAAAGCGTTCACGCACAAGGAGGGCAGGTATATGGATCTGTTCACTAGCACACACACACACACACACACACACACACACACACACACACACACTTATACACACTCACACACACACACACACACACACACACACACACGCAATGCATCCTCAGAGAGCCACGCTCTACAACCGTTTAATCTACGTTTTACACCTGGCACAGGACGGAGGGCAGAATGTCGCGCAGATACACAGCCTTTCCCAGCTTCTAGGGGTTCAGCAACAGGTCCAGGACAAGAGCCAGCATGTGCCGGTGAGAGTTCTTCACATGACAGCTTATATAGGGTTGGCCAGAACCATACATACACCATATATGACCGTATAGTTGGTGATTCTCCTGCCAGAAATACTGTATATACACCCTGTATGTATGGTTCTGGCCAACCCTATATGTATACAACCGCCAAATGGCGTGTACACCATATGCAACAAGTTATAAAAAAGGCATGCTATCATTGCACTAGCATTTCACTCATTTGCTCAAGCCTGCACATACGTACATTACAAACAAAGCATTTGTCCATATCCTCCCTACTACTACTCCAGATTCCTGGGCAGATGCTGCTAGTGGCGTTGGAGCTCTTTCCTAAGCTAGATACCGTAGCAGCTGAAGCAGCCATTAGTAGGCTACGGCCCTTTGGCGACTCTACGGACACCTCCTGCATCTACGATGCAGCTCTGTGCAGCAGCAGCAGCAGCAGCTTGCTAGACCTGTACGAGTTAACACCTCCAAGCTCCTGCAACCAGATCCCACTGCCTGAGCAGCGTGAGCTGCAGCCCCCTCTCAATGCAGTCCTGCCAGGGAGCCACAGCCACAGCTCAGACGGCACAACAGCCACACGGTTGCACAGACGGGCTGGGCAGGCAGGTCTGCTCGCTGCAGCATTCAGGTACACACATGACGAGCAAGAGCCGGTCCCACATCCCACACACCTCCAGGTTGTAGCTAAGATTTGCAAGATCGTTGAGCAATTATCTAACTCAAGCACACACCAGCCAGGCTTGCAGTTTAGGTACACTTTCTGCTCCTTTTGTACTTAACTGCGTCAGGTCTCAACCTACGCCTCTCAGCCTGAGTGGCTCTGCAGAAGCAAAAAGTGGCGATACCAAGGAAAACGGCAGCAGCAATAGCAGGGGCCTGTTTGAGCAGCAGGCGCAGGGGAAGCAGCAGCACAATGTTGAGTTCAGGGCACGATTCACCCAGGCAAGCACTGAAGGGGTTGGTTTTGCAATTCCGAGGGTGTACCTTACTGTAAGTGGTCTTGTGGGTACTGTCTTTCCCCATGTGTTCCCTCAAATGCCTCAAGATCCAGGATGTGCTGCTGCTGCTGCTGCTGCTGCAAGCCGTCCTGGCACAGACGCCTGTGTTATTTTTGGAATGCTGGCCGAGGCTGGCTGGTATCCACGTGCACAGGCAGCAAGCGAGTTGACAAAAACAATGCTTGTGCTGCTGCAGGTGCGCACGTCCCAAATGCTTAATATGGGCGCAGCTGGCATGCATATCCAGCGGACGAGCGTGCCTGTATCTCCGAGCGCCTCTCCACAGGGCAGGTCTCTAGCACATCCTGAGAGGTTTGCTCGCACATATGCACAAATGCACTTTCACACACACACACACACACACACACACACACACACACACACGCACGCAAAACACACACTCTCAATCATGCGCACATGCACACACGCACGCGCGCACACACACACACACACACACACACACAGACAGGACAGCATGTGCCAGCCCCCAGGAAGATCCATCATGGAGGGCAATGCAAACCTCCCCACTCTATGTTATACTACTTGCACAGGACGGAAGAGAGACAGGAGAAGGAGCAACAGCTGCAGCAGCTACACCATCCGCACTTGGGAAATGCTACACACCAGACAACAGCTAGCACCTCTTGTGCCACTTTGGCCCCTCCTTCTACCCCCTTTCTGCCTCGCACCAACTTGATACTGGAGCCAAGGCACCTGCCGTTCGGTCAAGAAGGGCCCCCTTGGCTCGGTACCTGCAGGTACTGCCTCCAGTGCCAGCAGCAGCATGCTGGCCTTCTAGGGAAGGGCCAATTTGAACAATGCCAAAGGCATCCTGACCCAAAGGTACGGTAGGAGACAAAACAAGCAGCACTATACAATTCTCCAAGCTTGTTGGGAAATTTCTGAGTCCTGTTGTAAGAAAATTAGGCGTCATTCATCAAAAGAGTGTCAGGCACCGCTGGGAAATAAATGGTAGAGGTCAAAAAGGATGCCTGTTATCTTTGGTAACGCTAACCCCACGGTCTTAAACCCATTCCTGTCACCACCACCACCTTATGAAGCCATAGCAAAGTTAATACTTAAAGAAGATTAAAGCATCACAAAAGATAGACTGTATTCTTAACCTGCAGGTTTGCAAATGTTTTGTGGATAATTAAAGGGACTTAGGGCCAAAATCAGAACCTTCCCCAGCTCCTCCAAAATTTTTCCAAATTGGTTGGGATATCAAAGGCAAGATAGTCATATGGAAGAAATTGCGTGCTCATAATAAGGTGTTATCGTAATTTTCACTCCTGCTCACATGTAGAAGGAACTAAGAGTGCAGGGTCAGTGTGTCTGTGTGTTCTGTAAGTTTGCACCTTTTTCGCTTCCAGGGTACAGCAAGTATGTAGGGGCCCATCTTTCTGCATCTGAGATTATATGCATTAGAAAGAATCGCCACAGGTTTGGCTGACCTGACTTATGGTTATGTATTGAGACGACTCCAGATGGACTACAAATGTCTTGCACCTCTCCTCCTGTGTTTGCAATGCATTCTGTTATTGGATGCACAGGTGCTTACAAGGAGCAGCAGAAATAGCAATGGCCAAGGAGTGGCTGCTACTCAAAATAGTCCTCAGCTTCAACAGGAGCAGGAGCAGGAGCAGAAAGAGCAGCAGCTGCAGAGGCAAGGGAGCACTATGGCTTTACCCTTACCCTACCAACAACCTCACGTCCAGTCAGCCCCTCAGGCGTGCGTGTTGGAGCAGATGAAGGAGAGCTCCTTTCAATCGCCCCTCACCAGCATGCAGCCCCTGTTGCCATGCGATCACCGCAATGCTGGCGTGCTGAGTGTGCAGGGACTTCCACGCAGCATCCCTTCCCCCCAGCAACATCATGTGCAACAATCACGGTCATGCAGTCAAGCCCAGCACTGGGACCACTTGCCTGCCTTGCCCAGCTCCTTCCAGCCTCACTCAGCTGCTCCCTCCCTTCCTCCCCTCGCTCCTATCCCTCCTTTGTTAGCTGCGTCACCATCCACGTCTGACTTTGCAAGCCCCACCATTGAACCAGTCAGATCAGTCGCTCCATGCATGAGCTTGTACCCCACAGCGAGCAAAGCCGCCACTGCTAGCACCCACCAGCAAGGGCCAGGAGTGCAGCAGCCTTGTCCTGGTGTCTGCCACTCGTTGCAGGTGAACATATTGTTCTCTGTCAGTGACTGTGGAGGCAGGAGGATGTTATGACGTGCAAGGATGCCACTTACGGTGCAAGCGGTCAGATCAATGCATGGCTGCGTTTTCAGTTTGACCTTGAATTATAATTATTGCAAGCGCAGCAGTCAAAACCCAATAAATCGTACATTCTCCCTGCACAATCTGGGCCCTTTAGGTTGATTGGGGCCTGGACTTTGTGAGAACTGGAGGGTAAAGCTTTTGCTATGGTTGCACGCATGCGCTTGCACTACACCTCAAATACACGCATCTGTGTGTGTGCGTACATTCGTGTGCGTGCGTTGCTTGGTTTGTCTGCGTAAGCAAGTGGATTTGCACGTTTGTGTTCATGTATGTGCATGTGTGCATTCGTGTTTGTGAGTGTGCATGTGTGTACGTGAGTGTGGGGTACTATGTCTTACATTGGATGGTGCAGAGACGAGTGTCCACTTTCAAGTTACGCTTTCTCACATGCATTGTGTCGAGCTTCATTTGAATGATTGTCAGTATCAATTCATTTGGACTGGTTCCTCTTTATGTTAAATATCCTGGAGAGAGATGAAGTTGGCTGGACTTGCATTGAAGATGGCGGATTAGTATAACTCATGTGAGTCTCTTGAAACTCTAGACAGAGAACACTTCTTCACCTACCCTGCACGATTTATCTTGCACTTAGGAGGAAGCAGGTATGCTTAGGTTGTAAAGGTGTCATGGAATGCCTTACAATGCGTGTGTATACATACTGCTACTTTATTAGGAGGAGCCCTCTCTTTGCGCACCTTTTGTGGCGAGTCATGGTTCGGGGCAGCAAGGACAAAGACAGCGGCACCCGCCATGCTTGAGTCCACGTTGCCTGTGGAGGTGGTGGC
>Ga0307974_1001591_pt1 | contig 15693 bp, 17 predicted proteins | sample OrgLakmetagen784_FD_201812 | JGI IMG/M metagenome (GOLD analysis project Ga0307974, IMG submission 201812) | Saline water microbial communities from Organic Lake, Antarctica - #784 | ecosystem: Environmental > Aquatic > Non-marine Saline and Alkaline > Saline | place: Antarctica: Organic Lake... | reverse complement strand
TTGAACCTAGCAACTTACGGGGCCCGTGTCTGATTGTCCGCGGCGTGGACCCCACTTTTGACCACAAAATCTTCACAGCAGATCACCCACTCCACCAAATGGCATACTTTTGTGTGGTATGGTGTTGTTGTAATAAACAAATATGATTGCAAAAAAAATCAAGTGAAAAGATGAAGTGCGTGGTGATGTGGCTCAACATGTGCTGTTTTCCCATAGAAAGGCACCAAATTAGGGTTTGGGCAGTCAAGGTGGGCTTTGACCCCCGTCAATTTGCGCACACTGTGACTTACATGGATATAAGCACATCCTCGTGCAGCTTACAATATCAGCTTTCATTTAAAGCCAGAATGGTGTCAGTTGGCTGAGTGGGCAGCAAATGGCTGGATTCAGAGTGCAAAAAGGGCACATATTTGGACATTTCCCCAGTCAGCCCCCTCTGCCAAGCCAATCACTAAGTCTTTCACTCCAAGCCAATCACTAAGTTTTTAACTCCAAGCCAATCACTAAGTTTTTAACTCCAAGCCAATCACTAAGTCTTTAACTCCAAGCCAATCACTAAGTCTTTCACTCCAAGCCAATCACTAATTCTTTAACTCCAAGCCAATCACTAAGTCTTTAACTCCAAGCCAATCACTAAGTCTTTAACTCCAAGCCAATCACTAAGTCTTTATTTCTGAAGTCCCTTGGTGAATCCTAATCCTACAATCGCTCATCTGGAGTGTGTTACACACAGTGAAGGATCGTACTAAACCGTAGTAAATAGACGACTGAATCAAGCACACAAACACACACATACACGCACCCAAACACACATGCTCACCCACAAGCATACCCACCCTCACCACACCCACAAGCACGAGCCCACACTCACAATAACAAGCACCCACACCCACAAGTACAAAAGCACTCATACACAAACCTGCTGGGAATCTAGGATCGCTGCTGCTCCCTCGACAAAGATCAGGGCACAGGTCAGGGGGCGCAGCAAGGAAGTGAAGCAGCACCGTTACGGCCTGCCTGCAGCTCCACAAACTGCCACTGCCCGTGCTGCTGCTGCTGCTGCTGCTGCTGTAGGAACTGACTCCGTCACTGCTGCCTCCGGCAGTGGTTGCAAAATTGACGTCAGCGCTGCCTCTTTGTAAGAGGGCATCCATGCAGCGCTGCAGCAGAGCTTGACGAGACTCAAGGACCCTGAGCCAGGGTAGTGAGGTACACAAAAAGTTGTCAATGTCACGACGTGGCTGGCTGCATGATGTGCAGGTGCAGCAACTGCAGCAATTGCGTGCTGGGAAGTTGAGGTTTCATTGCTTGTGCTGTGAAGGGACGCACACCGCCAGGCATTTTTTGCACTGTAAAATGCGCGAGCAGGTGATGGTGGACAATTTACATGACTGCCTAGCTAGAAGTCTGGTAGAACCGGGGTTCTTGATTGTACGATTGTTGCGACAAGAAATACATACGCCTTTCCAAGGCACTTGGATTAGTTGACCATATTTTGCAATGAGGAGCGGCATGCAATAGTTTACCATATATTTTCTACAATGAGCAGCAGCATGCAATTGTTTACCATATATTCTACAACGAGCAGCAGCATGCAATAATTTACCACATATTCTGCAATGAGCAGCAGCATGCAATAATTTATCATATATTCTCATATTCTGCAATGAGCAGCAGCATGCAATAGTTTACCATATATTCTGCAATGAGCAGCAGCAAGCAATTGTTTACCATATATTCTACAATGAGCAGCAGCATACAATGGTCAACCATATTCGACAATGAGCAGCATGCACAAACCGTCCCAGGCCAACTCTCGCATACACCACAACACCACTTGAGCACGTACTTTGAAGAGAAGCGGGCACGCCCTAAAACCGAGCGCCCCTGAGACAGCTCATCCCACACAGGAGGCAGGCAGTGCCCATTGCCTTGGACAGGAGGAGGAGAGGGTCCTACACTGCTGCTCGGCGGAGCGTGGCTGCTTCCTTGTTGATGCCTTGGGGATGGGATGGGAGACAGGCAGTGCACAGCGCCTAGGACAGGAGGGGGTTGAGGTCTCACACTGCTGCTCGGCAGAGCGCGGCTGCTTCCTTGCTGATGCCTTGGGGATGGGATGGGAGACAGGCAGTGCACAGCGCCTAGGACAGGAGGGGGTTGAGGTCCCACACTGCTGCTAGGCAGAGGGTGACTGCTGCTTCCTTGTTGATCGTAGCTGCTGCTTGGCTGAGAGCGGTTGCTGCTCTGTTGCAAAGTACTACCACGTTGGTTAGGGGCTCCAGTAGCTTGCTGTGGGGATGGAGGAGAGGAAGGGGCTTGAGCCAGCTTGAGCAGCAGCCGCTTCAGCTGCACAAAGTCGCTGAAGCGCCGCACCACCTTATGTGTTGTGTGTGTTGTGTGTGTGTGTGTGTGTGTGTGTGTGTGTGTGTGTGTTGTGTGAGGGGGGGTCCTGTCTGTGTGAGTGTGTGTGTTGTATAAGGTGGGATCATGGAGGTGTTTGCGGGTAGTACACACACACACACAAAATACACACACACATGTTTATGTGAAGATTCGTTAAACAACAAGAATAAGCAAACGAGTAAGAAAAGAGGGGCAAAGAAGTAGGAGTTTTGCTGCTCCAACCAACAATGATAGATACCATATAGACAGCATAGGTAGGTGGAGAAAAAAGCATGCATAGCCATCCCGCCTTGCCACAAAAGAGGATCAGAGTCCTCTTTTCAAATAACTAACATGTTGAACTTTACAATCACCTTCCATGTGAGTCCTTGCTTTGAAGCAACTTCCATGCTGTACGCTGTGTAACTTTCTCCATGGCTGTCCTTCAGCTGCAGGTGGCCTGTGCGTGCAGGCACACAATCACGTGTGTGTGCGTGTGTGTGTGTAGGGGGGGGGGGATGGGTGGTGTCATTAAGGTAAGAAACGAGGCCAGGAGCACATTTCCGGCACAAGCGCACCAAAGGAATACGGGCAAAAATGCAAAATAAAGAATAGGCTAAATGCAAATAAAATGCGGATTTTTGCTGATCTGATTCAGTTGCAGACACAGACACACACACATGATTTCACCCATTCATGCCAAAATTGGCACTTTCAATTTTTGCAGGCAGTACAAGAAGATACGAAAAAAATAATATGCATATGGTATAAGGGTACATACAGTAAACACTGGAACACTTTATCGGTAAGGCAAAGTGCCAGCCCCTACGCATGTGAATCTGACAAAATATCCTTTTAAGGCATCCTAGCTACTACAGCATCTTGAGAGGGCAGCCAGCATTTCTTATTTTCTTATTCCCTTAATTCTTCCCCTTGCCTGCCACGCCCCTGCCTTCCTTTTTTTCTATCTCTCTTCCTTTGTCTGTCCTCTCTTACCTTCCTCCTCAGCTGTCACGCCCACTACTTAATTTATTTTTCTGTTCCTTCCAATCCTCCCTTTCCATTCCCCTCACCTATCACGCCCACTACCTGCTTTCCTTTCCTTTTTTTTATCCTCCCTCACCTGTCACGCTCACTGCTTGGATGGGCAGCAACGCAAGCGGCTCCTGCTGATGTCGCTGCTGCTGCTGCTGCTCCTTCTGCTGCTCCTGCTCCTCCTCCTGCTGCTGCTGACTTATATCACGCATCTGGAGGAGATGAGCCCCTGCCCCTGCTTGACATCCAACCCCATTAGTGCTGACGCCACTTCCAGCCTCGTTGCACCGTCTTCCTGCTGCTGCTGGCGCTGCTGGCGCTGCTGGCGCTGCGGCTGCTGCTGCTGCTGTTGATGATGATGATGATGATGATGATGATGATGATGATGATGAAAAGTAGGGACCTTTAGCGCTGCTACCTTTCAGGCTGTGGTACCCGCTGCTATCCCTAAAGTTAAGCGGGGTACAGTCGTACATGAAGGAGGGTGTCAGCACCTGCCTCAGATCTTCCAGCACCTCCTCTTCCTCCTCCTCTTCTATCACCCCCTGTGCCTCCATGTCCTTCTCGCTGCTCTCCCTTTCCCCTGCCATACTGTCCCTCTGGTCTTGCTGCTGCTGCTGCTGCTGCTGCTGCTGCACCTCCCCCCTTCCTGCTCTCGCAATACCCCCAGCAACCGAGCCAGTGTGTGCCCTTGCGCTTGCATTCTCAGCAACAGAGCTCCCTCGGGCTGCAGCAGCTCTCTCCCCTTTTGTGCTAGTGGTAGCTAGGTAGCTCAAGTAGGTGGAGGCGTACTGGCCCCATTGATCTGGGAGCCTATCAAGGTACGTGGAGGGACCAAAAAGGAATAGGGGATCAATGGCTAGTTGAAGTCAATGAAGGGTGTGTAGGCCCAAGAGACGCGTCATTGATCGATGACAGTTGACAGTCAAAATCCAAAAATGAGGTTTGAGGCCTGAGTGTAAAACACCTAAATATCCCTTGTACGAATTTGTGTTCTGTACTGTACGTTCCATTATGCTGGCACACCACCATGAATGGCGGTGTGTCATTTGCGTATGCATGCAGGAAGATGCCTTCAGAGTATGCAGAAATTGCTCACACACTATCATCAAACTAACTTGATTGACATCGTCATGAGAAAGCGTCCGAAAAATACTAAAACAGACGCATATGCCTTTTTGCCGACATGATATATATATACACACACACACACAAAACACACCTGCTAGCCGCAGCCTGAGCAGCAGCACTGGCAGCAGATGCAGCTGTTCCAAACAGTGCTGCACCATACCCCTGATATAGTGCTGCACCATCCTGCTGCCGCTGCCGCTGCTCCTGCTGCTGGGCCGCACTACTGCCTTGCTGCTGCGCGGCGGCCACGCTGTCATACTCCTGCACACAATGAAGGGACAGCTGCACCAGCTGGTGTCGATGGGCCATGCTTCCAGCTGCTGGCTGGTAGCCAACAGCAGGCAGCACCCAAATGCGAGCCCTGACAGCCTGTGCTGTATTGGCAGCATTGCAGATGCAGTGATCGGGCCTGCTGCTGTCGTCACCCTCTTTGCTGTGAGCACAAGTGTCTAATCCAGGCGCAGCAGCACATTTGGAAAGCTCCGTGGGTTCCAGACGCAGCAGCAGCAGGGGGTGGGGGAAATGAGAAGTCAATGCCAGTCCCTCCTGAGGAGGGAGTGAGACGATAGGCGGTGGAGCAGGGGTAGATGTGCTGATAGGCAAAGTAGGTTCCCCCAAACTGCGTCCCCCATTTGACTCCTGAATTTGTGCTCCTACGCCTGCGCATGCCCCTTCTTTACCACCACCACACGCACGCTCCCAGCTAATTACGTGGATCACCACTCGCAGCAAGGGGGCAGTAGGGCTGCAGACCATGCCGCATGTTGTACGCGCGGGGGGTGATGGTTTTGCTGCTGGAGATGCTGAAGCTGGTGAGGATCGAGGGCCAGACGAGGGGTGATCCTGCAGTTTTGCTGCTGCTGCTGCAAGTTGTGATGTTGTGTGCTGCGCCGTTGGCGGGTGCTGTGGTGGTGCTGCTGCTGACGGTGTTGCAGATGGTGTCAGTGTGTGACGAGAGCCTGCGGAATCTGACCCTGCCACAGTGCTGGCCTGCGAGTGTGTGTGTATTGTGAGTCTTTGTATTTGCAAGTGTGTAACTGTAATTGTGTGTATTTGTGTGTGCGTGTGTGTAATTACGCGTGTGTGTATTGTGTGTGCTTGTTGCCCTTTTATGCACTTATGCGTGATGTCAAGTTCCTCCTTTCTGCATAAAGCACAGTCAAGTGCGTGCATGGTGTAAGGTGTTGTCAAAATAATTCTTCTAACAGGGTGGGTTGCACACATCGGCATAGCATAGCATGCTGCATAGTGCATATACTCTAATACAGTTAAAGGCTATCGAAACCCGTGTTGCATCTTTGTTTGAGGAGCAACTCGAAACTAGCAGGCCCTTATTGTGAGAAAACCTTCAAAATAATGTCGAACTATTGGATTGAGGAATTCTTGTTTGCCAGCAGCGACTTGAAAACAAATCATTGCCCAGAGGAAGGGGAGAGCAGCTTTAACATCAGTGCACACTTTGTTTTGCTGCACCAACACTCAACGGTGGCTGCCAGACATGCATCATGCATCTGTGCAGACAGTATAAGAGTAGCTTTGAATTGTTGCACTTTCCAGCACACAACCTTGGCAGCACACAACTATGCCACGCACTAGTACATTAAACATGCAGAGCACTAAGCACAGAAGAAAATGAAACTGAAACTATCAGTAACGACAATGTGAAGAATAAGGCTGGGGAATTTCTTTAGCATTATATCACGCATGTAAATCAAATATATCCTGATACTGTATAATATTACAGACGGTATATTCCGCATAATTTTAATTAGGAGGTGACAATGGTTTTTAAAAAGGTCATGGACTGGATGTATGATGAGCTGGAATTGCTGGGTACCTCCATTTCGATTTAGTGTCATTGTCACAGTAATCTAGCTTATAGATCTCATCATTGTATTGTTATATTTTCACAGTATTATAGTTTCTCAATGTATTTAATCACAGTATTAAACCTTAAATCACAGCATTATATCTTATAGATCTCATCATTGCAACACTCACAAAGCTCTCACTCACCCTAAACCAAACACAGGACAAGTGCCTCAGTGCTTCACCCACCGTATGGGGCCCTCCCCCTCCCCTCTGCCACCTGCCAGGCACCATTGATGACACGGCAGACACACCCTGCCAAGCATACCCCAGCGAGAAGCGAGCAGCAGAAGGGGCTGCTGGCACTGTCGAGGCTGTTTCTGGTGGTGTTCCATAGAGCAAACCAGGTTTGTCGTACTGAGTTGCTCCTGCCTCAGCATCCCTACCCTCAGGTGCTTCCCTTGTGGGCTGCTGGGGGTTGCTCTGCTGGTGGTGGGGGTGCTGATGCTGTTGAGTAGATGGTTGCTGCTGCTGCTGCTGCTGCTGCTGCTGCGCAGGCTCTTGAGACAAGCCTGCTCTGTTGAAGCGGCTTTTTCGAGCTGCTTGTGCTGCGGCTGCCACCTTGAGCAAGCGTAAGAGGTGATTATGTGTGTGTATTTGTGTGTGCGTGTGATGAGCCACAACATGCCAATGGGTGATTACGTAGTTCTGAGCTCAAGAATTCGCAGTGAAAGCAACGTAACTGCGCACGCAAGCCTCATCATGCCATCAAAAAAAGGGTCATGACTAAAAAAGACGAGTGGAGCAGCAGGCTGTTAATGCTGGCATGATCTCAGTCCAGATCTTCAAATCCTCTTTTACGGCCTGTCATTGAGCACAAGCTCTGCAACCAAGCAACCCTAAACCCTAAAACCCTCAACCCCAACCCCAACCTAACCCCAACCCTAACCCTAACCCTAAACACTTTAATTTAAAACCTAGAATGGAGGCCTCCTTTCTTTTGGTCACACCTGTGAGAACGCGTTCCACAGTCGCTGCTGGGGCCTAGCATCCCATGCCTCTTGCTTACGCGCCAACGCATCCTCCTCTGTTTCTATCAACACGGGAGGGTATAGCTCCTTTCCCTCTGTCGTGTCTGTCACGTCTGCTGCTCCTGTGGCAGAGGGAGCTGAGGTGCCTGCCGTGCCCGTGACAGCTGGTGTGCTACCTGCTGCACCCGTGACAGCTGGCGTAATACCTGCTGCTGCACCTGTGACAGCTAGCTTGTTGCCTGCTGCGTTTCCGCCAGCCGGCGCGCCATCTGCGGCATCTGCATCCGCCGCCTCTGAAGAGGGCACACGTGCAGCAGCTGCTAGGGTAGCACCACCACTCGTTCCCCTGCCTGCAGCTGCAGTCATAAAGCTACCTGCAGCATCGGCCGCTGTTGCTGTAGCTGTAGCTGGTGCAGGGTCATCTTGGGAGGCGCGTGGGTGGTTGCTGCCAGCTGCCGAAGCATGAGATACCGTTGCACTGCTGCCCTGCATATGTTTGTGTTCCAGCAAGGGGATGTGAGGAGAGCGTGATTGCTCGTTGTGAGGAGAGCGTGGTTGCTTTGTGTTTACGTTTGTATTGCAGCAATAGACAATGTGTCCGTGCGTAAAGAGTGTCACGAGCGTCTGATGATTGAGCAGAGAGGAGAGAGCCGTTGGTGATCAGCGATCAATGCCATCATATGATTTCTCTACCTCAACACTTTGACACGTTTCCTTGCGTTGCTGCTTGTACCTTTAATGCACGTACCTGCTGGAGATGTATGACATGCAAGAAAGTCACAGGTCTAGTGTACATTCCTGCAAAGGCTTTTGAGGCTCCTATTCTGATCAAAGGACTCAGTTGCATAACAGAACGGCAGCTGCATCGGCTGTGTGAAGCATTTACCTGCAAAGGCTTGAGGATTTCTGCCGGTGCGAGGGCTTTGTCCTTTTCTCTAAGCTGGCTGTGCTCCATCAGTCCATTCCATGTTTCATCTCATTTGCTAATTTGCCCAAACCAGAGGGTTAACGACCTGGATCAAAATCAAGGTACAAATCTATCTTGGAACACAGTGATCAGCTCCTTTAAGTTATGTTTCTCTTGAGCCGATTAATTGTTCTCGTACGCTTTGTGTGTGCGCGTGAATGCGTGTGTGTATGTTTGTGCATGCGTGTGCGTGTGCGTGCGCATATGTGCGTGTGTTTATGCGCGTGTGTGTGTACGTGTGTGTCTATGCGTGTATGTATGTGTGTGTCCGTACGCGTGTATGCGTGTGTATGCGTGTATGTGTGTGCGTGTGTGTGTTTGCGCGCGTGTACGTGCATGGCTGTGTGTGTGCGTGTTTGTGTGAGTATGTGTGCGTGTATGCATGTGTGCGTGTATGCGTGTGTGTGCGTGTACGTGTGTGTGTCTGTGCGTGTGCGTGTGTGTACGTGTACGCATGTGTGCGTGTATGTGTGTGTGTGCGCGTATGTGTGTGTGCGCGTATGTGTGTCTGCGCATGTGTGCGTGTGTCTGCATGTGTGGGTGCGTATGTGCGTGGATGCATTAAATCCTACCTGTGGCCATGGTTATGTTTTTATTAATTTTATTATTTCTTTGTTCATTCTAACTTTGTGAATTTCCATGCCCAGCATCACAAACAGAGTTTTTGCCAGAGTGGGGTTGCTAGGAAATCCCTCTGATGGATATTTTGGGAAGGCCATTGCTTTCAGGTGTGTTTGCTGAACACCTGTGCAAGTGTAGTGATTTCCTGTGGAGGACAGTTGAAGGACAGTTAATGAAGGACAGTTAATTAAGGCCGGGAGGTGCCCGGCCTTCATTTAAAACATGTACAATGTTGGCCTTTAAATTGTACAATGTGCATATGTCAGTACAGCTATGCAATGGGAAACCGATTAGGCTTGTTGCACTAAAGGCTGTGTTTCATAGAAGTTCTATGCTGCTGAAACATTGCGCTTGAGACATCGTGCCTGAGACATTGTGCCAGAGCGTGTTTGCATGGCGCATGTGCGCATGTGCATGCAAACTCTGACACAAAATTGCTCCTCGTGGGAGGCACCTGAAGTTGTAGGCCCTTCCGTGCCAGCATAGCTCTGTCACCACCTCTTTCACTCTTTGCTTGTAAATTCCAGCCTTGCCAACTTTTGTGCGGAGGTCTGTCTGACCCCAAACTCCTCGGGCATCGCTTTTGAAAGGCACCCTATCTGTGACAAAGAAGATTTCAGTGACCTAAAGGACCTTGCTTACACCTGTGGCCGTGACGGATACACCGGAGGGATACATCTCCTAAAAGTGAGTATACGGAGTGCACATCATTGCCATTTGGAATACTAGGCAGAAACTGCTCAATGCCCACAACAGGAAACACTTCAACTTTGCTGCAGAGTGGTACTTAATTTTACTCAACTTTGCGTAAACATTACAAATGCGATGGCAATATAGAAGAGCCCCCTCTAAACATCCAAACGCGCGTGTTATCTGATAACATTGGGGTGAAGCAAAGAAAAGGGTTGGCCAAAACCCTGGCCAGGATGGTAATGTTGACAGGGAATAAGAACAATGCAATGTCGGTTCCGGCCCAACCCTATGAACAAATCGTAAACACATGAAATACAAGGAGCTTAGCTTTGGCCACCATTTCAGCAGACCCCTCCTTCTGCACTGGCAACTACATTTGCACTGTGCTGCCCTCTGCCGCACAGGCCACCTGCAAGAAGTTTTACGACTATTGCAGTACGCACAACCTCGAAATTGACATTAACAAGAAAGTTAGCCTGGCATATGACACCACCATCCCTAGGTGGGTCCGTGAAAGGGTCTGTGGGACGTTTCATATTTTCCTTGCCGCCGTCCACATTCCAGCCAGCCTGAGCTGGCACCATGTGTGTTTTTGTGTGTGTGTGTGTGTGTATGCGCGTTATTGTGTGTGTGCTGCACACTGCACGCATTTTTACTGCACCGGCACAAAATCACACACCTGAAAACATCAATGTGTGTGTATGTGTGTGTGTGTGTGTGTGTGTGTGTGTGTGTGTGTAATACATACAGGCAGCTCGGATTGTCGGGGTCCTCTGCGCTGATTTGTGCTACCCTGAAATGCCTCATTGAGTACTACAATGTGGAAATTTCCAAGGAAGCACGGCCTGCTCTGGTATTAGCTGTGGAGAGCGAAGAGCTAGGTCGGTAGAGGGCCAGATGCAGTATGTAGGAGACGACAGTATAAGAGTAAAACGGGGGTATTTATATACCTACATGTACATAGCACGAGCATGGTATGGGTTAGTAAAATTTTGGATTACAATCAGTGCTGTGCCACTACGGTGTACGGTACGATGTACGGTTATACGGTACGGTACGGAAATACGGCGTACAGCCGTATTTATACGGTTTTAGACCGTATATACGGTAAATTACGGTACGGCATACGGTTTGGTCCAAACTTTGAAAGCCTCAGTCAAAATTTTAAAATTGAGCTTTGTTTCAGCTCTGCAAATGGCAAAGTAAGCCCACACTGTTTCAAAGGCTCTAAAAAAGACCAAAAAGGTCCATAATAGGCATCAAAATTCAAAACTGTCTCCTTTCCCCCGGCTGCTGCTAATCTGCTAATTCTGCTAATAGCTCCACTGTCTCCTTTCCCCCGGCTGCTGCTATGCTGTACACTGCGCTGCTATTCTGTTCTGTGCAGGAGCGTCTCAGTCATCCAAACCAGTCATAGCCTCTCTCTCCTCGTGAGCTTCTGCTGCAAGCCGTGCATTTTCTGCTGCCGTCTGTGCTGCCAATGCTTGCTCCTCTTCCTCAACTCCGCGAACAGTGTTCAGCCAGTTGATGAAGTCCTTTTTCTGGTCCAGCGTGACAAGGTCAATGTCGGCGTCCCTGTGAGCCATTGCAAATTGCAAGTTGCAACATTATCCTGTGTACATTGCTAAGGCGTAATTTAGCTGTCTTCTTGCCGCTGAGCACAAGCAGTTAAAAAGCTCCTTCCAATTCCTGCACACACAGAAATTTAATATGCAAGTCAATACGCAGGTGTAAGCCCTTGCTTTTTCCTTCACAGATCCAAACCCCCTCTTTTCTTGCCTCTTCCCTTGCAATGCGCTCTGCAACTGAGCAAATTCTCCCCCCTCCTTTTACTTCTGTTCATCACACGCGTGTTGAAGGAGATGTAGGACATGAGCCACATCCTGCCCATAAGCAAGCTTTTCCTCTTGTCCGTCCAGACGTTTGCAAACGTACTGAAAACATGCTCTCCAGCGCATGAAGTGGGAGGGATGCTCAGGACAGGATTGGCAATCTCCTGCACAATAAAGTGGGAGGAAGGGAGGATGCTTAAGACATAACTTTCAAGCAAAAGACAGAAAATCAACCTTATGCGCAAACACAGACAAAAGCACGCTGCCTAGACATCGGGGTGATGAACTCTGCCACGAAGCGTACCTGCTGACAAGGCGCCTCAAAACGGGTGGCCATGCAAGCTTGTACGGTTGACCGGTTTCCCGTACCGTACCGGAACCGTACCGTATTTTCGTTTTGACCGTATTATACGGTTCTGGACCGTACCGTACCGTAACCATACCGTATATACGGTCTGAAAATGGAGATACGGCATATAAGCACAGCCCTGAACAGCACACAGGCCTCTGCACCATCCTTTTCAAGGAGCCTCTGCTACCTTTCACACCATCCTCTCGGGAGTGGGTGACGCTATCTGCAACAATCACACACTAGAGCCTTTTAAAGAGCTGGTTCTTAACTCTAAAAAGCTTGCTTCCAAGCTTCATGTACATTCTGTCAAATATGCAGCCAAACTTGTCCATACCAGACCTGCCCTTTCCAGCACTATCATCAACTTTCATCAGGAAGTGATTTCAGGTCAAGCCCGCAACCCTCCTGATTCCCGTTGGTCTTGTTTCCTTTTGATGGAGGAGTATTACGGTACCCGAAACAAAAGTGGCTCCTTTTCCTTAACTGTTGTGGAGATTGATTTTCCACTGCCTGCGCAGGTTTTTCTTATCTCTTCCCGAAATTAAAGCAGCCAACACAGCACTTCTGCTCCTGGAAATCAACCTATTTTTGTCCATGATTAGAATGACGAAAGGAGTCACTTTGTTACAGTTTGTCAGGTCATATCACTGTGCGTCACAGCAAAGATCAAGATCTAAGCTCATCGACTTATAATAATTCTTGGTATTTCCGGTATATGCAGTTTTGGCAGGGCGGAGAACAAAATATCAAAATGGGCATGTTTTATTTGTTTATGGCTCAGTGGCTGCGGCCCACCATTTGCTAAACTCTAGTTCTTCCTTATCGTGAATTCCATCGATGGGTGTAAGAATTCTTGAAGGCAGCTTGGCAACTGGGCCGCACACGCTTTATTTGCTATCATGGCATGAGTCTGCCCCCCACTATTTTCTGCCGAATTTTCATAACAAATCACCAACTGCATTATTTACTGTGCGTTTATGTGTTTTGAAATCTCCTTCACATACATGATCAAGCAAACAAAAAAGGAGCAAAATGAGGAAAGATGGGCGTTGTGTTTTTCCATGGAAAGCATCCATCGAGGACATTATGAATTTGTGTAAAAAGTCTACGCCGGATAACACCAGCGTGCATTAAGGAAAGGCTCTCAACTGATTTTCACACTAGCCAGAGCCCCACCGAAAATCGAAAAAAGAGAAACAACAGAGACTAATGAGGATTCGGCGGGTTGTCAGCCATGCGTTCCGGCCTGCGCCTAGCCCTCCTGAAGCCAGCCGCTCTACCAGTAACCCCCTAGGCCTATTACCACTGTAGTCGTTGCTGAAATGTAATTTGTGTTTTTATTTTGTGATCTTGTTTAAGCTTTTTATTGCATGGCAGTGTAATTAGTAACTGATTGGTGCACTTTATGCAGAGGAATGCCCAGGTTTAGTAGAGGAGTTATGGTGTACTGATTGTAGATTGTGCCCCCGACTCCAAGGAGTGTAACATGAAGTGAATTTGTTATTTCAAGAGATGATGCCTCGGAGGCTCCTTGTTCGTAGGCGCTGTATAAGAGGTAGATGTTGATTGTGTGTTTTATTTAAGGTCTGTTGCAAGTTTATGTATGAGCAATTTTAATTCTACAAGATGTATGTCTCTATCCCTAGTGGGAATCTGTTTGGGATCCAAATGCCTATTTCTTCCCTCAATGGGCATAACTAACACGCCATCTGGACTCTTTGACGTCTAGTTGGAAGGTTTTGTTGTGTTGGGAAAACCAAGTCAGGAATGTTCCTTTCAATGTCATCGGGGGTTAATGTTAAGGTCAGAAAACTTTTCACAAGCATCCATTGTAACAATTGCTGAGCCCAGCTTGCCTTTACTGATCTCTTCACCACAAAGGCTAACTGCGTGGTGGTGTCGGTTTATGTGCATTCTTTTCAGAGTATGGTTGTTGCACCTAAGAAGTATGTGTGGAGCACTGTTTGATCCTCCGCAAAAAGGGCATGTGGCAGGCCCTGTGCCATGGCTAAACCGTTTGGTGTGCTTGTCTGTGTGTATCGTGTACGTCCTGTACTTAAGGTTTTTTTTTCTGCTCCTTAAAAGTCACATTTGGCATGGACCAGAATGTGTTACGTCAGTATACTGAGTTGGGCAGCAAGGGGCTTTGCATTAGGTTGCTGTGTGTGAGAGTCGGGCTGAGCTGCGCCACTCAGGCGTCAAGCAATTTTTGCCAGAGCTTGTAAAGCAATGTATCAGTGTTAGCTTCACCAATGTAATGGTGGGTGTTTTAGCTTGTCCTATTTTCAATTCCGATCTTTATACATAATCTTACAGTCCTAGACAGGCAAGTGCTGGTTCAGAGCTCATCAAGCAGCAGGGCCACAGCAAACGAATTGTTTTTACTGGTTCTATGCTACAGTTTGCTGTAGGCTTCGTCATTACATCAAGCTGCCGTGGAGGGAGATCAAAAACTGATACACCGAAACCAAAAATGGGCTGCAGGCCCTCAAAAAAGCAAAATAATGCAAAGAAGCAAGGACCAATTAAGGGCAGCAAGTCCATAAATGTTGAGAAGAGGCACAAGGAACAAGAAACGCATAAGTCAGATTCAAGCGAGCTCAGATGGGAACACTCACAAGTCAAAGCAAAGCCGGCAAGGGATTCAAGCGCTGTTGCACCCATCAAGCCAACAGGCTTCACAAACTATGCCAGCAAGGCCTCAACGGATGCTAAACAAATTTCTGCAGCATAGAAACCACCAGGCAAGCAAGCCTCTTTACCCAGGCCAACGAAACCTCTCAAACACCCCCAGGCCATTAAGGCCTCCTAAACCACCAGGCCAACGAAACCTCTGGAAAATACCACAGGCCAGTAAGGCCTCCTAAACCTCCAGGCCAGCAAGGCCCCTCGAACCAACAGGCCAAAACCTCTATCCAGGCCAGAAAGGCCTCTTAAAACACCGGCCAGCGAGGCCTCATAATAAAACACCGGCCAGCAGGGCCTCCTAAAACACCAGGCCAACAAGGCCTCCTAAACCACCAGTTTTTGGATGCCATACGATCTCGTCAGACTATCAATCTAGGACAGTTTGAACTCACTCTTTGTGAACATATCATTGGGGGCTGGAGAGATCTTGACATTTTGACACCACATGAAGCTCACCATTCCAGCAGACTTATGAGGACATATCACACACATTTCGGTGTACCTTTGGGAATACTTCTGGATGGTGGGATGACCGAAAAAGAAATCAAAAGCCTGTGTTGCCTCTCTACCTTTGCTTGGACATTCCCAGCAACCTCAGCCGCGCACTTTCTTGCCTTCGCCTTTCTGGCCACAACTTTTTAGTCCAAAGAATGCGTCATGACAGGAATAGAAGGCCATATGAGCTCAGGATCTGTGACAGATGTGACTGGCACACTATTCAGGATGAGGAACACATTTTGTTGGACTGTCCGCATGAACATCTAGTCAGACATCGCACACAGCAACAGCTTATCTTCCCACCTCAGTTCGAGGTTCGAGGATGGCCCAGCTCGCGTTCGTTTGAGGACCTTTATTAACCAACCTGATATTTTTGGTGTTGCCTCTTTTGTAGCTAAGTGCCTAGCCCTGTTCCCTTGATTTTTCTAGCGTTTTTTGGTTTGGTTACAGGCTTTTTTCCAAGCTTCCGCTCAGATGCCCACCAGAGGCATATATAGCGATGTAACCTTACCTTACCTTACCTTACCTAAACCACCAGGCCAGCAAAATCTCTGGAAAAACCACAGACAGGAAGGCCTCCTAAATCACCGGCAAGCACAAGCTGAGGGGGGGGGGGCGGGAAAAACAACCCTAGCAAAAGCAAGGCATAAAAAG
>Ga0307974_1001582_pt1 | contig 15714 bp, 19 predicted proteins | sample OrgLakmetagen784_FD_201812 | JGI IMG/M metagenome (GOLD analysis project Ga0307974, IMG submission 201812) | Saline water microbial communities from Organic Lake, Antarctica - #784 | ecosystem: Environmental > Aquatic > Non-marine Saline and Alkaline > Saline | place: Antarctica: Organic Lake... | reverse complement strand
GTTGTAGGCAAGGCATCGAGGCTAATACAAAAGCACCTTGCCAACTTTGAAGGGTGAACACAAAGGAGTTGCGAGCATTTTAGACTTAGACAACCACCATCTCCACACGCCACTCGAGATAAATCACCCATCCTCACACCATGTTCATACCCTCATCCACACATACACTCACAAGTACGCACACCCACACCCACACCACACCCACACCCACATTCACACACACACCCACACCCACCCACACCTCTCCAGTGCGCTGCCTGCAATGAGCAGTTTTGCTGTGAAGAGCGCACACCATGTTTACACCCACACCCAAACCCACACCCACACACACCCACACTCAATAGTACACACACCCATATGTACACACTCACAAGTACGCGCACCCACACATACACACTCACGAGTACGCACACCTCTCCCCGCCCCACACACACCTCCGGTGCGCTGCCTGCAACAAGCAGTTCCGCAGTGAAGGGCGCATATGCAATGTCCCTGCCAAAGCGTGGCACCCTGAGCTTGTAGTAGGAGCCAAAGCGTGCATGCAAGCACACGGAGCGATCACTGCACAAGAAGGCAGCCTTAGAGTAGTCCTCCGTCAGGATCTGCAGACAAAAACGGGTTAGGATGGCAGAGGTTGAGCACGCTAGTTCAAGGTTTGACAGAACTGTGAAAGCACACACGTATCACAGGTTTGATGAATTTATGGCGCCAAATAATATTTCTCGACACATAACTGGATACACAATCGTGCAGCACAGCTGCTTTGTGAAAATATTATGTTGTTTGGGTGATAGTAGCAGTGCAGACTCACAGGCAAATTGTATTTATATGACATTAAAGAGGCCCAGGACGCTCGCTTGCTGCTGGCAGCAGCGGACACACAGGAAATAAGCTGTGTAAAATGTCGGAAAGGCCTAGCACGCTTGCTTGCTACTGCAATGCCAGCAGCGGACACACAGGTTGCAATGGTCTCATAAGCAGTGGCATCAAAGCCTGCTTACACCTTGCACGAGCCTTTACAGGACTTTCATGACTGTACAGAGGTCCCACTAGATGACCCAGACTACTGCTGGTTCTGAGAGACTAACAAACTACCTAATATCTAAGCATGGCAACTCGATCCTCTCTGCTGTTTTCTGATATACTCATTCATGTTCGTTTTTGTGCAACTCACTGACCTGGAAGTCAACAATCTCGGCATCCAGGTGCCGCTCAAACTTCATGGAAAAGTTGGCCAAGTCATAAACCTTGACCTGCACACAAAGTAAATGGATGGATGTGTGAGTTGACCTGCCTGCCATTTCCTATATGAGCCCGTATGAGTCTGTATGGCATATCCTATGCTCACTTTGAATCCGGGATGGCACACACAGTCACTCACACAGACACACACACACTCCACATAGATGTGCACTCCCTCTGCTTTTTCTCCGCTTGAAGTCTCCACACAGAAATTATTGACTATTGTGGACCCACACCTGGGGCGGATGGTAGCCGGATGCAAAGATGTACTGCTGGTCGCCCGAAATCTTGATGCGCTGGCAGGCGGCGTTGAAGCGGAAGTCCTGCAGCAGCTCCAGCCTCCTCCTACAAAGACGAGGCAGACAAAGTTTTGCGGGGGGATTGGGCATATGGCATATAGGTTTAGGCAATTAATTCCTCAAGGTAGGTGGCACTCCTTTGGGTGCTCCAAAGCAGCTTCAGCCGCTTTGTTTAGGGACAAGGTAGACAAATTGTTTTTTAAGGAGAACACAGCATAGGCGTTGTTATGCGCTAACAGGCAGCGTTGAAAAGAAAACCTGCAACGAACTTTCTTTAGCCGCCTCCGTATGATGACAGCAAGTTAAATAGTGTGGCATTTCATAGCGACTGAAGTCAAAAAAGGAAAGGCTTTTAATAATAAGGCGGTGCTGAAATAGCCCTGACAAGGAAGTGCTGCAGCCCTCTTGCGCCTCCTAAAAATGACAGGTCTGCCCTCCTTCGAAGGATCCTACAAAAGTATTAGGTTTACCTGAAGTCCTCATTTTTTTTCTGTTCCCGTTTCTTGCTCTCAGATAGCCACTGTGGCACGGTCTTGTTGCTGGACACGTTGTATACCTGCGTGCGTACATGTTCATGTTCCGTATTTTCTGTCTTGCAACAAGAGGGCTGATGCAGGCCTGACATGTGCTTTTGTGTGTGTATTTGTGTGCGTGTGTGTGAGTGTGTTTGTGCATGCGTGTGTGTGTGCATGTATGTGCATGCTTGTTTGTATGTGCTTGTGCATGCGTGTTTGTATGTGCATGTCTCTGTGTGTGTGTGCATGTGTGCATGTGTGTGTGTATGTGTTTGTGTGCGCGCATGTGTGTGTATGCGTGTCTGCACCTGTGTGTGTACGCACATGTGTGTGTGTGTTTGTGTTTCTGTGTGTGTGAGTGTGTATGTGTGTTTCTGTGTGTGTGTGTGTGTGTGTGTGTGTGTGTATGTGTGTGTGTGTGTGTGGTTGCGTTTGTGCCAATGTCTGTGTGTGTGTGCGTGTGTGTGTGTGTGTGCGTGTGTGTGTGTGTGTGCATGCGTGTGTGTGTGTGTGCATGTATGTGCATGCTTGTTTGTATGTGCTTGTGCATGCGTGTTTGTATGTGCATGTCTCTTTGTGTGTGTGCATGTGTGCATGTGTGTGTATGTGTTTGTGTGCGCGCATGTGTGTGTGTGTGTGTGTGTGTGTGTGTATGCGTGTCTGCACCTGTGTGTACGCACATGTGTGTGTGTGTCTGTGTGTCAGTGTGTATGTGTGTTTCTGTGTGTGTGTGTGTATGTGTGTGTGTGTGTGTGTGGTTGCGTTTGTGCCAATGTCTGTGTGTGTGTGCGTGTGTGTGTGTGTGTGTGTGTGTGTGTGTGTGTGTGTGTGTGTGTGTGTGTGTGTGTGTGTGTGTGTGTGTGTGTGTGTGCGCGCGCGCGTGCGAGTACATGCATGCACATGTGTGTTTGTTTGCTAGTTTGTGTGCATGTATTTGTACGTCTGTGCGTGCATGCATGGAAGGAAGAGAGAAGGCCGCCAAAATCAGTTAGGAAGAAGTTTGTTACAGTCACTCCATACCTTTACCCCATCCGGGGCAGACACTTTCATAGACATTCTAGTGTTCCCCTCAGCTGCCAGGACGCAAGGCTGTTTCCAGTCTACATGTGTCTGTGATATTTGTGGTAGGCCAGCAATTACTTTAGATGAATTAGTATATAATTATATCTGTAAAGTAACCAATGCACACAAAAACAATGAGCAGTATTTTACCTTCTTCCTTGGCTAGAGCGTCCTCTTGTAAGCCAATTAGACCCAGCACTGTCCAAGGGCAGGAGAGGCATGTTAGCCAAGCCAGGCCCTCTGTTGCGAGGAGGATGCTGAAAAGTGCCCAGACAAGTTCTTCTGAATTTCTGAGCCCTTGCATTGCGGAGCCCATCAGCAGCACTGACCAGCTGTGGGGTCACAGCCAGAGAGTTCTAGAGGGGACCGTGCTGTATCCCCTGCTTGAAGAGGACAAACAATGGGTGCATCCCCACACCTCCTACGCACTGCAGCAAGATTCATCTGCCCGCCTCATTCAAACTGCACCTGAGCCCCTCCGAGACTCTACGACAAGCAGCTCCAGCTTTCCTCGTGTCGTTGAAGATAACGTGTTTTGCCAGGTGTGAGGCAGCACTACAGGGGATCTCATTTGGCAGAGATGGACCGCTTTTCTTCTCCGTCATGTCAGTTAGCTTGTGACTTATGACTGACATGGCTCTCACTCTCTTGATATCCTCTACAAACCTAATGCGCCCTCCTCTTCTTCCTCCCCACACTTCAGAATTGCACCAAAATCATTGCCAATGTCAGTGCCACATGCACGAGTTGTGGCCACAGTTCCAGTGACAGCGCAAGCACAAGCACGCAGACAGATGTGCATACAGAAAGAGGGAGGGGCCATCCAGATGGGGTGACTATGCTCGGTTATGATGCGCGTATGCTGGTGAGACATGTCGGTTGACTAAATTGTGCTCTGGATGCATGCTAGCGAACCGTGAATTTGTCTTTTTCTTCATCCAAAAGCGAGGTTTGAGTATAACATGCCGATGCGTTGCGCATCACACACATTGAACATAGCAGCCTGAGATGATTTACACACTGTTGTAGCTCACCCCTCTGCGTAGGATCATTTTGAGCCTGTGGTCCCTGGATTCCCTGAGCACGTGGAACGCCCTGCCCGTGTGACTGCGGTGTGTATTTTTGTTTGTGAAAAGATTGCTGTCCATGGCGGTGCACTGTGCACCTGCTCCTGGAAAGTTGCAGCATCTCCCCATCCTTCATATCAAGCAACCTCTGTATGCCAGAGCCCGCGCGGGGCAAGATGCTGTGCCTTTGCAGCAACTCGCCTAGCTCCTTGCTCTATCGCCTAAATGTTTCCTGCTTTTCTCTTAGTTATCGCTGATTTAATGAGTCTGCTTGTTGGCCACATGCAGATCATGGATTTGTTAAGGCGTACAGGCGTGCTGGACAGGTGCAAGCAGGTGACGTTTGTTGCCATAACACCACATGCATCCACTACTACTGCCGTTTCGTCTGTTCCCAGTGTCTTAAATGTATGATTGAGTCAACTGCCGCTTTGTTGTATGCTGTGTCTTTGCCCAGCTGCACCACTGAACAACGAACAAATGTGTAGGGTTGACCAGAACCGTATATCACCTTTTCAAACACCGTATATACCGTATAAAACCGTATTCCATATTTACGGGGAAATTGGTGCCCTTCAGATTTAAATCAAAATGGGCTCAATTTTTAGCTCTTGAAGAGCTGCACACCCGTATCCAATTTAGTTGTGCCGAAAAATCAAAGTTTGAAGGGCTAGGCCTGTCCAAAGCCAAAAAGACCCCAAAATGGCCATTTCCAGTGCAAAAAGAAGCCCAACTACTCTAACCACCAATAAAACACTGATATATGCAAAATCGTACATTAAAAGAAAGTGGGAAGCAAAGGGAGTGCTTATTAAGGAGTCGCAAAGAAAAAAATTGACGCCAAAGAGCAAAAAGGACTGTTCCTGCTGGGATTCGAACCTGAGTCTGGGGTGTCGTATACAATTCGAATTCAGATTTGCACCGTATTCTTTTCGAAAATACGGCGTATATACCGTACCGTATATTACCTATCAAAATACTTATACGGATCTGGCCAACCCTACAAATGTGTGACTCTTCCTCTCCGTTCTGTGACCCCTCTCACTCAGGTGGATGGCGTGGAGGCAACGGCAGAGCAGTTAGAAGCAGTGCATGACCACGACCTCATTTGGCTTGTTCGCAGTGCAAGGTAAGCGAAGCTGCTGTGCGCCATTGCTGTCCTTCACTTTCAAATTCTCGTGAGAGAGCGTTTGGACTTAGTCACTGCATTGCTGCTGCACACGATGCCATGGAAGTACATTATTGTATTGTCTTATTTATTCCTTTGCTTTTAAACATACTTTCTCTGTGTCAGACAACAAAAAGTTTGTGCAATTAAGTGGTAAAGGATTTTTACGGTAATCGGTATTAAAGTGATTTCCTTTTCCTTAATCAATGTGGGGAGAGGTTCTCACTGCCTACGTAGTTTTTCTTGCTGTGCAATTTAGATACTGATTCCTGACGTGCCGACGCAGCTCATTTTCCAAACACAAAAACCGCAAGACGGAGCTGAAGAAGGGCGAGGGAGCAACGCCCTCGCTGTATGACGACGATGACTTTGCCGAGATTAGAGTAATGATAAACAGGTGAGATGAGATGCTTTTGCAAAGTCCAAAGAGATAATAAGCCTGGGAAGCAAGATAACTTCCAGCACACTAAGGGAGCAGTTCCTGCATGCTTACTTGGAATGCTAGGGCCCTCAGGATACCACTGTCACCTAAAATGGCGCTACGGTACCTTAATAAACGTTGCACGGAAACAGAAAGTTTGCTGCCTGGCTAAAAATTGCATCGTACGTCAGCCTGCGAACACGGATTCTTTTAAAGTGCTTCAATAAGTCTGTAAACATGGATATGGCAGCTGTTTGCTAGCGTTTTGTTGACAGTAGAGTTTGGTTGTTAATGCGAGCAGGCTGTTCAGGCTGTTGGTTCTGAGGCCAAGGCCTTCCAGGTTGCTGTCTAGTATTATCTAGCCATGCGCTCAAATCTAATTTTATTATAGATTATTAACAATGGAACAGGACAGCAAGCTCTATGCGCGTACCTTTTTTTGCTATAAATCAACCGCTCTTACTTCACTTTATAATTTGCAGGTATATCAGGGATAGCCCCGTCAACTCTAGTACGTACAATAGCGCTCGGATCGCTGCAGGCACGGCTGCACGCGTTGCAGTTGCCGTTGCTACAAAACAGGCCTTGAACGGAGCTGCTATTGGTAGGAGCTCACACACACTCTCTACTAACACCTAAAACCCAATGTACTGTGCAACACAGCATGCCTTTGCGTATTGTTGAAGTGCAGCTGGAGCGTACCTCTTGAAATGAACAATGTGCTACCACTTTCTCTGTGCTTAAGATAAGTAGTACAGTTATAAGGTGTAGAGAGGTCACACAGGCAGGCAACACCTCTTTACATCTTTGAAGGACAAATCTGCTGTTTGGACTGTGCGTGTTTTCTCCACCGCAGAAAAGAAGATCAAGGAATTCAGGAGGGTGGCATTTTACGCATTTAGCCTGCACTCGTTGTCAATTGCAAACACATTTGTGACATCTATAAAGGGTCACACTCCTTCTCCTGCACAGAGTTTTTAGCAAACCGTGACCCCGCGTCAGTCTCGCACTTTTTTCATGATCTTAATGGGCAGATTAATAAGGCGGTGCCACACTAACACACACACGCACACGCACGCACACTTCTATTCTCACACACGCAAATACACACACACATATTCCCTGCTCTACAGTCCGCCCACCAGGTCACCACGCTGAGAGCGCGCTTGCCATGGGATTCTGCCTATTCAACAATGCAGGAGTTGCTGCTCGAGCAGCGCAAGAGGTGTGAAAAGGAAAGAACAATTAGGTATGACAGGTCGTCCCCACAGATGGCAAAACTCATAACGTGACATTTGGCTTCATCTTTTGTCGCTAAGCATTAAAATTGGCAGTTGTGGAGAGCAGTATGGCCCTGAACCTGTTTCGCACCCACTTTGCAGCAATTTGGCAGGGAGAAGGCCAATGAACCAACTTACATTTATCTTGCTCCAACATAGAGCTTTTATTGCAACATGCTATGTTAAAAATACGATGAAGTGTGGATGGTGAAATGCTGTGGGGAGGGGTGAAGTGACAATGAGTAGGAGCGTTGTTACAAAATGGAGATATCTCTGCACCTAATCCACATATAAGCGTCTTGACTGCGTCCAAGTATGGAATGTATGAGCTTCACGCAGCACAATTGATGGCTCACATTTAGGTATGTTTGGACTTTCATTGCAACTTTTCCCTTCAAAATCGGTCAAGGATTGGAAGAGGTATGGTTGCGTAAAGTTCTGGCACGGAAAAACCCATGTTTTGATGTTTTTGCCGTTGGGACGGCCAACTCTTTCAGCAAGACCCAAGCAATACAAGGCACAGCCAACACAACCAAATAACCAATACCCTGTAATGGGAAAGAAGGCTGATTAGGTACCAAGGTAACGTAAAAGTCTTTACCTGTAGCCAGATTAAGTTCGGGTCCCACAAAGTGATAAGAAAGGAAGTCACCGATTGAATATAGCTCCTGCCTGTCAAACAAACAGAAGGGTCGAGCTGAGGGGTATAGGGGGGTTTACAAAAGCTGGTTGTTTATATTATGGCTTTACAAAAGCTGGTTGTTTATATTATGGCTGTATGTCCTTTAAAGAGAGAGATGCAAGTAGCTAAACAGCCTTGAAGCTCCTCAGCCAAGATGCCCGATAAGCAAAGGTCATATTTGACGTTTCCCTGAGTAATTACCTGATAAATAAGTGTTGATATTTGCCTTAGAAACATAAGTAGTAGAAGCGCTGAATTTTCAGCTGAACTTGGCACATTGTAAAGCACTCACCTTGTACATTGTTACCAATCCATTGCCGTCTCCTATTGGCGAAGCCCCTTCATGAGGGCTGAGTCCCTAGTGTTGCCCCAAAGCGTGCTATAGCGTGCGGTAGGCTGCCCTGGCCCACCCAGGGCACCTTCCGGGCTGAGACTTTGGCTGCTCCAGTAAAAGAAGTACTCTGGCAGCTCTGCGTGGTCAGGGGGATAAAGGAGACAGGGGTTGGAGTGGCAGGGCCCGATTCTTGATGAAAATTGTAATTGGGGCCAAGAAAGTTCTGGCCAGGCCCACCCAGGGCACATCCCGGGCTGAGTCTTGACATAGGCTCCTAACCAGGAACTTCACCGAGTTGGAAAGGATTGGGGGCCCTAGGGTGCAGTGTGTGAAGAGTTAGAGCACATGATTACGTTTGGCAAAAAGCTGCCTGGCATTTTTCAGCCAGGCCCCCAGACCACTCTCTGTTACTGCAGTATCCATTCAGAAACCTTTCCTATGAGTGTGTGCAGTGTCAGGATTCCAGGGGGTGGTTTGGCTGCAAAGTTCACAATTGGCCTGCAGGACCATGCAAGCATGAGTCTCCAGCTTGGATTGAAACATTGCTAATTCGATGTTATGCAATGTTTTGTTTAGTGGGATGTTGATGACACGCAGAGGTTTGCTTGGATGGGACCCTTTAGGAATGCAGTTTGTGTTGCCTGTAAACTGCAACTCTCTGGCCTCCTGTGTGCTCCAGCACAGCGCCGGGCATATTACTGCAGCATCTGGGGCAGCAGGGCAACACACCCACCCTCACGCACGCACGCACGCACACGTGCGTGCGTGCACACACACACACACACAACCACGCACGCATACACATAAACTCACACACATGCATGCACACACACATGCATATGCACGCCTTCGCTGCACGGACAGCGTGTGATAGGCTTTGCCAACTTTCAGCATCGCTTGCGGCACTCCCTACTTCTCCCAAAATAAAGTCAAACCATCTTGTTTAACCAATTAACTCTGCTCAAATTTTTGATCTACTTAGGCTGGCGCGTCACGCGTGCTCATCATGGATTGGGACATCCACCATGGCAACGGCACGCAGAACATTTTCTATGACAGCAAAAGTGTCATGTACTCTAGCATCCATCGATTTGGTACGCATGCATACACGACCCTAAATCGCTAAGTAATTTTGCTTCTACTCTCACATCTTCCACCCTGCTTAAAATATTAAGGATCTGCATCCGTATCTTGATGCTTTGCAATGATTCATGCCTGCTTATTTCTATGCACAGCCCTTGCTTAGGCTACGGCACATTGCCCACTTTATCCTCAATAAGCAAAATAAAAGCAAAATTTTCAATTGCAATGCTTGTAGACAGAGGAACCTTTTTCCCGGGCACCGGCGCCCCGCACAGAGTCGGAAGCGGGTTGGGCCTGGGGACGAACGTGAACGTGGGATGGGATGGACCTGGGGTTGGAGATGGGGACTACATGGCTGCTTTTGAGTGAGTGTCTGGCTGCTTTTGAGTGTCTTGTTTGTAATAGGCTACTTCAGTATATGATGAAATCATGTGTTGGTGATATTTTGGTCGAGTCACTTGACCGTGGGTAGGCTTACGCTATAACCTGCGCCAGTAGATGTTTTTCTTCGCCAAGCAATCAGTCGATGTATTGCTTTGCCCTACAGGCATGTGATCGTGCCTATTGCCCAAGAGTTTAAGCCGGATTTGATCATCGTTTCGGCTGGCTATGATGCTGTCAAGGTGACGATATGGCAGGCTCTTTCGTGTAAAAATTGAAAGGAGGCTCTGTATGTTGCCGCCTCGTATTAAGCATTGAGTCACTACACAGAAGTAGGGCTGTAAAGCAATGGCATTGCGTATCCAGCGCTGCACCCTTTGCGGCAAGTGCAGAGCAGGGACGTTTGCATCAGTCTTTTTAAAAAGGAATATCTGCAATATAATCTTTCCAATCACTCTCTGTTATTTGTGCCTCATGAGAAAAGTCTTGTCTACTCAAAAGTGTCATTGCTTCTTCACTTGTGCAAGTATCTGTGACTTATGCTACAGTGTGGTTGGACAGCTGGTCGATGGCAGGCGTGTTTGCGTTGCCTTTCTTGCAGGGTGATCCTTTGGGTGATTGCGACGTGTCTCCCGCAGCTTTTGGGCACATGACTCAGGTGTGCTAGATGTTTTCTTAGTACCAAAGGTCAGCAAGGATATATGATGGGCATAATAATTGTGGTCTAAATTAATTGAGATCGGGGACTTCTTGTGGACAATTCACAGTGCAGTTATGGGTACCAACAACACACTCCACTCATTACTTTTTCACAGAAGCTGGCATCAGTGGGCCCCATCATGCTGCTGTTGGAAGGAGGTTACAATCTGTCTGCTACAGCAGCATGCACAGAGCAGTGTATGCGAGTCCTGCTCGGAGAAACGCCCCCCTCACTCTCCGCAGATGCTGCCCCCCTTAGCGAACAAGGGCGACAAGCAATCATTGAGACCCTCACGGCACAGGCAGAATTCTGGCAAGCAGCGCGTGACAGGCTAGAGGTTTTGTCAAGTCATGCATAGCCCTTTTGTCTGTGCCAGTTAAAGAAACTGGTTTGAACGTCTAGGAGTTTTGCTCATTGAAAGCACATGTGCACTCACTCATATCAGCCCTGCCTGTACGATTGAACGACAGTTATATTTTTATGGTTGGTATACAATTTTTACCCGTTTGATCCTCGTAGGCCAACATACAACATGCCTGGCTTAACAGCTGTAAGGCTACTCGGTAATACATCTGTACGTGTATTATTCTCACTGCCCACCTTCTTCAAAACTCTCATTCTGCAAATTGATGAATTAGATTACAAGGTTTACAAGGAAAGCCTAATTGAATTGACAGTTTTGTGAGCGCAGCACACAGATCATGGTGATTTCAATCAGCCACCGCCCGATTACCCGGTCTACGCTGAAGATCCAGCTTTAAGCTTCCAAGGGAGATTTTTTGCCTGCGGTTTTAAAATTTGAGGGAATGCAGATTACGCAAGGTACAAGTTATGGACATGGACATAACAATACCGTAAATGTTTCATTTTAGGCCGATTGCTTTTTCCACCGGTGAAATGTGCGCTACGCAATTTATTTATAATTAAATTAAAACTTTATACTCTGCACGCAGCTTATAGATCCCCACAGAAATGAGTCCTCCCCGACGAGCTTCACGCCCCTCCTCCGCTACCCCGACAACAAAGATGAAGCTGTCGTCCAAGCGTCCTACAATGAAGCTGTCGTCCAAGCTCAGCAGCGGCACCGGTCGTCCCAGCAGCAGCATCTCCGCTCTTCCCCTGTATGGTGGAGCTGCGCAGGAGAGGCACCTCCCCTTCCGGGTGATAAAGGCAAAAAAGGATGATGCTGGATGGCATGCTGCCAAGCAGCAGCACTGTTGCGAGCACAGACAGGGAGCTGCCAGTGATGACAGCTATGCGCCTACAGCAGCAGCACACCAGCCACACCACCACCACCTGCAAGCTCCTTCTGCCAGTGGATGCACGCTCTCTACGAGCATGGCAGGGGAAGCAGGGGGACTGCTGTCCTGCACCGTGGGCAGCTACCATCCGGAGCACCAGCAGCAAGGCAGGGCCGCAGCAGCAGCAGCCGCAGGAGCAGGCCACAATTGTCACCACCGTCCGCTCGATGACGACGATGACTATATGGATGACGCTGACTCTCATTGTGATGTTTGGAGACACAGCTGCAGCAGTGCTCCTGCTGCCGATATCCGCACACATTCCGCTCGCCCTACCTCATCATCAGCAGCAAGCCAGCAGCAGCCACCAGCAGCACGCTTCTCTGCCACTATCGCCACTGCTGGCAGATCTTTTCTGCCTCTACTGCTGGCGCTTCTGGCAGCGCAAAGGAGCAGCAGCTGCCGCACTCAAAGCCGTCTGTTGGCTTTGAATGCACGGGCGGCGGCGGCGTGGGCTCTGGCGCCGCTGCTAACAACAAGCAGGAACTTGCTCAGATTCCAGGGCTGCGTGACAGCAGGTGTGGCATTGGTAAAACTGGTACACATAAATATCATTAATAAAGTACCTTAATTAACGGGATGCAGGTTTGGAGCTAGGTGTTCATGTGTAAACGATCAAGATGCCCGCAGGTTTCATCCTTTTGTCATCTAGAAGCAAAGCAACAATGTTGTGAGAGTATGTGCAATGTGCAATGCCATTATGTCAGAGCTTGCATGACGTACTCCTGGCAACCTGCAAGCACCGCAAGCTTGTCATACGCGCGCACACACACAAACACACACACACACACAAACACACACACGCACACACACACAACACACACACGCACACACACACAAACATACATCTTCTCGTCAACAATTCCCTAAAAAGCATCCTTTACATCTGTCTGACACCACACAGGCTATCTACCATCACTCAGCAGCAACGGCTGTCCCTCCATGCCCAGCGCCCCTCTGGCTACGGCAGCCTCCTGCAGCCAGCCCCTCACACAAGTGCGGCAGCTTCTGGGATGGGCAGTGCTGCAACGCTGAGGGCGGCAGTGTCAGGGGGGGGGCTTGCAAGTGTGGGGGGGCCTTCTGCCAAGCAGAGCCTTGCACCACCACCCAAAGCAGCAACAGGTGGGGCAGCAGCAGCGCCATTGGATCCTCCTGCACCACCGACAGCAGTAGTAACAACAGCAACGGCACCAGCAATGACAGTCTCAGCCCGCGCAGCACCAACAAGTGTGCGCCCAGCAGTAATGCCCCAGATGCCCCAGCCTGCAGCGGCGCCTGAAGTGCTGCACGCCTTTGGGGAGGTCGGAACACTGGAGGTACACAAAATGTCTGATCTGAGTAAGAAAAGGAAAGGAATGTGGTTGCAAAGCCACTTGCAATGCCAGCTAAGTGCCGTACTTTTTGAGTGCAATTCTGATAAAACGTGGCTGCTTATATAAGAAAAGTTATGCATTGATAAAAATATGCATGCATACACGCGCACGGACGCACGCTCACACACATACACACACACATACACACACACACACACACACACATGCATTCATACACATACCCCCACCCCCCCTCCACACACACACACCAATACACACACAACTGATTAGCATTCTTATAATTGTGCAGGATGGTGTTGGTGTGCCTGGCATGTACATGATCCCTGGCTACGTGCCTAAGCCCCTCCCAGGTCCAAAAGACCCTGAGCAGTGAGCAATCCAGTAAGTTGTGTCTTGTACCGCTACTTGCTTTTACTGGGGGCTTGTCACTCCCGTGTGTAAGCTGTTGTGTGCAAGCTTGTACAAATGTTTGTCAGTTATTATATATTTAGCTGTGTTTTCTTGGTGATCTGAATTTTTACAACGTTCATGTAGCATAGTTGCACACCTTCTTCTGTCACATCTTTTTGACTTGTCCTGCATTAGATACGCTCCTGGCTTGTACCATAGTATGTCACAGCAATAGAGAGCATGCTACAGATCCTTGCCTTTTCACCATAAAAAATGGAGTCCCTCTCCTCCATCTGATCACAGGTGACCTCTTCAAAGCAGCTGCTCTTCCTAGCTTGCCTGTGCTTTTATCAGTATAATCAAGCCAGCTGGACAAAAGAAGGTGCCGTGTTTGTCGGTGTTTGCGGATAAAGAAGATAGAGATCGTAGGTAGTGTGTGGCTGGTATAATCAGTGCCTTTGTCCAAATTTTTAAGGTGATGATTCAATAGTTTTTCTTTTTGTACTAGTGATGATTTGTAGATTGCCTGGCTCATTTATAGCCCTGGCTTAGGTATCAAGGGGGCAATCACTAGTAACATGCAGTGTCCATGAATAAGATCCCATGGGTAAAATTAATTTGCGAGTCATACTGTGCATATTACAAGTCACGCGTGTAAAGCTCTTAATTTCTGAGGAATAGCTAGCTTTGTTTTCTTTGAGAAATACATGACATTTTCCGGCTGCTGTTTGTGAAGAAATATTGTCATTCTCTCTTTGCTGGTTTGAGGAATACACTTTGGATTCTTGTGACTACGAGCAGTGATCTATCAATATCACTCCCATATACTTTGTCCCCTTTTTATCCTACTTAAAAAGCTAACAACTGAACTCTGATTTTTCTTAATACCTTTTATATTCGAAAAGTTAATGACCAAATCCGCTATTGGAAGTAGCAACTTTCGAGGAGTCTGTACTTTAACGATCCCTATTTTGCCCTCATTTCTTTGAACTAGGTCAATTTGAAGATCTGAAGCCTTAACAATTTTTGTACCTTAAAATTTCTATCTTTCAATTGGAGAATTCGCAGGTAACTGAAGAATGTGCCAGCTCATTAACAGATAGAGTTAGGTGTTATCAGTGACACCTCGTTTTATTGTCCCCTTTGCTTTGTGCGTGGTAAATGGTTTTTATTCCAGTACCCGCCAGCAAAAAAGAAGACCCACGCTGTATATGGGTTTACTTACAGAAATTTGAAACCGGCCTGCATTATTTAATTCCAGCTGTCTGGGACCAGGATCGGAGCTGTATCTTAAAGGTAAGGTTACACATATGCCTCTGGGGGGCATTTGAGCGGAGGCTTGAAAAAAGCCTACAATCAAACCAAAAAGAAGTTGGAAAATAATCAAGGGAAAAGGGCACACAACAACAAAAGAGGCTGGTTCAAAAAGTTCTCAGTCAAGCTATCTTCATATTGAGGTGGGAAGACCAGCTGGCGGTGCTGTGTGCAAAGGCTAACAAGATGTTCATGCTTTAAGCTCGCTGGGCATCGCCTTGAACGAATAGTCCTCGTGAACGGAAAGCGGTTTATGTTGTTGGCTCAGCTCCGAAATAGTGGTAATTTTTGCCACTTCGAGGTAATTTGCGAGTTTGAGTTTGCGCCTTTGAGTTTGCAAATTGTAAATTACGAACATTTCGGAATTTTTGAAGTTAAAGACAGGTCAAGTCTGAACTCTAGGATAATGGTCCAGGGGGCTGACCTAGGACCCTTTCTCCCTTCTGATCAGAACCAGCAGCTGATCCTCATAACTGTGCTCACCATCATATGCGTGCTATTTGGGAGGATTCTTGCAAATGCTGTGGGCAATGGACAGACGCCGCCCATCTTTGAGGGCCTGCCTTTCATTGGGGGCCTCCTCAAATTTACTAGAGTGAGTTGATGCCATTGCTTACCAGATAGGCTGTGTGCAGATGCAAGGGCAGCTCTGCAAAGGCTTAAGGCCTGACATTTAATGATGGGTTTCACAGTGTGCACCAACATGCTCGGGCTTGCACGTCTCCCTCTTCCTGCTCTCCTCACCAACCCCCTCAAATGAAAACGGCTGAGAGCAATGGGCAGGCAATGCTGTTGCAAGCTCAAACCTGGATCCCCCTCCTTAACAGGACAAGCCCATGAAGCTGATGAAGGACGGGTACGCCAAGCACGGGGAGGTTTTCACGGTGCCGGTCGCCAACAAGCGGATTACCTTCCTCATCGGGCCCGACGTAGCGCCCCACTTCTTCAAAGCCTCGGACGACGAGATGAGCCAAACGGAGGTGCGTTGACGCTTTTGCCCTTATTCTCCCTGTCAGTGCTGCACACAGCTAGTAAGTACCTGTTGCTTGTGTGTGTATGTGTGTGTGTGTGTGTGTGTGTGTGTGTGTGTATGTGTGTGTGTGTGTGTGTGTGTCTGTGTCTGTGTCTGTGTGTGTGTGTC
>Ga0307974_1001580_pt1 | contig 15718 bp, 17 predicted proteins | sample OrgLakmetagen784_FD_201812 | JGI IMG/M metagenome (GOLD analysis project Ga0307974, IMG submission 201812) | Saline water microbial communities from Organic Lake, Antarctica - #784 | ecosystem: Environmental > Aquatic > Non-marine Saline and Alkaline > Saline | place: Antarctica: Organic Lake... | reverse complement strand
TGCGCGCTTATAAACTCTCAGTACTCAGCAACAAGTTGCATACACCAGCACACAAAATCAAAACATTTGAAGGCTACTCACCCAGGTTGGTAGCAGCCACTGAGTTTCCACGCTCTGTTTTCCCCTCAAGGTCCATGCGCTTCTGGCCTGTGTGTGGATGAAGGAGGGGCACGGATAAAATGAAAGTGGGTGTATGTGGAGGTTGGCTTATTCCGTGGGGCAGCTTGAAGGCGAGGTAGAGAAGGAGTCCTCAAAGAAAAATGTGCGCTACTGTTTCAGTCACCTCCCGGCACTCAGATGCTGCATAGACCTCGTCTTTTCAGCACACAAAATCAAAACATTTGAAGGCTGCTCACCCAGGTTGGTAGCAGCCACTGAGTTTCCACGCTCTGTTTTTCCCTCAAGGGCCATGCGCTGCTGGCCTGTGTGTGGATGAAGGAGGGGCACGGATAAAATGAAAGCGGGTGTATGTGGAGGTCGGCATAATCCGTGGGGCAGCTTGAAGGCGAGGAATCTTCAAAGAAAAATGTGCGCTACTGTCAGCTGTTGTTTTCCACGCACAAACCAAAGATCAAGACATGATGACCATTTGTGAACTATGAACTGACTTCTCTCTAAAATTTTAACAATTGATGTGATGAGAGCAGGAGCACAATTTTCTGTAAATTTGTGAATTTGTTTTCAACCACATGCAACAGATTGGTTCCCTTTGACAAGGCAACCTACCCCACTCACCCAGTTCTCTGAAGTTGGGGCCTTGTCCCCCAAGGAACTCCGCCTCAACCTCTTTGATGAATTCGTCCTGAAGCAAGGTGGAGATGGTTTGCAGGCCACGGATGGCTTTGCTTAGCGTGGAGGGGGCTCCTACGCTGCTCAAGTTGCAAGCAGCAACTTTCACAACGCTGAACTCGACATCAGCCATGGCGGCAGCCACTGCCTGCCCGCCCCTAGGTTGAGCAAGTCAAGAACAAGACGAAAGAGTCATTCTGTGCGATCAAAGAGGATGTGCAAATCCCAAGAGCAGACAATATAAAAGCAAGTACGCATACAATCCAGGTATAATCAGATCAAGTGCCACATTCAGATCAGTGCCATGGACAATCGACAGCTGAAAGAAATATACACGCACGAAGCTGAGCGTTATCAATGATAGCATACACACGTATTGTGCTTGAAAGGGAGGGTGTTTTTAGTGGCAAATACACATGCAACTTCTCTTCAATGAACCTACCCTCGGTTGTTAAAGGGCTCGAAAAACATGATGATTTGTTTTGCACCAGCCGGTGTGTTGGTCATCAATGACCGGCAGTGCGCAACTGATGACTGCAGGCAGTAGACAAGTAGGTAGACATCAGTAAGAGATTGAATCATGTCTCAATAAAAGGAAGCTAAATGAGTGGCCTGTGTACTTATGTGTCATAGCTGCCAGCTCATGAGATCTGAAGAAATAATTCTTTTTTGCACATGATTCATTGGGCTGCCTAACCTGGACGCCATTTGGGTCATTGATGACCTTGTAGCCTTGTAGTCATTGCTTCCCCCGCGGTGTGGTGGGAGGAAGCCAAACCTGCAGCAAGAATTCAAATCTGGTTGGCATATTGTAGTTAAAACAACTCTTGAAGCAACAACCTAAGATGAGACATAGATCTGAGAAAATGCCTTGTGCATACTGTGTTCTGTGTGTGCGCGCTCATCCACCAATCTGTATGTGTGCAGTGTTTGTGAGCAAAGAGACACACTCACAGGTCACCCAAAATGACGCGCTTCTTGCGTTTCATGACGCGTGCTGCGTTCCATGACCTCCTTGGTCACTGTAACGTGGGGAATGGGGAAGACGGATATGAACCCGCAAGGCGTACGGATGGCCTCTCAGCTATTCAGTCGGCGAATTAAAAGAGAATACTGACAACCCCGAAATCTGAGTATTTGTACTTTCCTGATAGATTCCCTCGGATGGATTCTCTCGGATTGTCGAAAAGTACTCACGTGTGCAAGCTCGGATGCTCTGATTGTATCTGATTTAATCTGTATTTTCTGATTTATTACGACCTGCGTCGTTACAGTCACGGACCACGCGGAGTCGGACAGTGCCACATCAGACACTTCGTCGTCTCTTTTATCCTAGGGCGTGCGGCCAGGAGGAGGAAATGTACCTCAGTCATCTTCTTTTGTGTGTACTTTTTCTAATTATTTTTTTATTGAGATTTTCTACTGGCGTCTTTAATGCCGCTGTTATTATTTTACGGCGTAGTGGCGTTATGTGCATTATGCTTCCAGATGCGAGAGCACAGGTCTGCATGGAGCATAAAAAACCCGACAAGTGTGATCTGCCTTGATTGAGTGCAACGCGCGGAAAATCAAATTGCTGAGAGGTACACCACAATATGTAGGTGCAAGAAGCGCACCAGTGCTGAGAAGAAAGCAGGATAACAAAAATCGGAAGCATTTTTAAGTTGCTACCATATGTATTATGGTATTTTTACCAGGTATTCTTTTCGTAGGGTTTTGTAATGTTCTCTCACACGTATTGTGACAGGAGATACGAAAATTTTATTCAAGCAACAACAACGCTTGAACTGGGAGGCAGCAGGGAAACTTCTCTCCACCTCCAAGATCCTCTTAGTAGGACAGAGGGGCAAGCAAGATCTATCGGCAGCGCTTCCAGGGAGGGCAGGGGCCAACAGAGGGCCCGATGCAGCCCGCCCTACTGCACAGGCATGGCGTTGAATCAGGTCAGAAACAAATGAGCATTAGACATAAACTACACACACAAACACACTCTCACCACGCACACATACATGAACACACGCACTCACACACACACATACACACACGCATACACACACACACACGCACACATACACGCACACACACACACACACACACACACACATACACACACGCATACATGCACACACACGCACATACACGCACCCACACACATAAACACACACATACACGCACACACACAAGCACACATACCTACACGCACATACACACACATACACACACGCACACATACACACACAAACACACACTCTCTCACACACGCATACACACGCATACACACATGAGCACCTGCATGCATGCATGTACTTGTGTACGTACAAACACATACCCCAAATACGCAATGTTTGCCTAAACATGCACGCATACTCGCACAAACGTTCACACAATCACACCCACCCATCACATGCACCCACACCCGCACAATTGCTTCCTTTGTATTTAATGAGACTCGTGCCGCCAGCAAATGCATGTGCAGGAGAAACACTGATTACTCTGCCAGCTAGTGCAACACCCTTTCCGTCAATATCGAGTCATCCGGCCACATTGCACAAGCCCTCACGCCGACAAGTGCTAAGACGAGCAATACAGGTGAGTCCTAGTCATTTGCAAGTGTGTGTTGCGTGGTGTTCTGCTCGCTGGACCTAGACTGTCCCTTCATTTTCAATGAAGCTGACAAGAAAGGGAGGTTTGTGAATGAGGTGCACGCAGGGGCACACGCACTCGCACACACAACCCACATGCAAATGTTCTAAGCAACATCCTTGATGAAACGATGCATGAATTGCAAAAACACATCACCAGCTGCGCTATGCACCATTTTTTCCTGCCATCGTCTAGTGCTGAGCAGGGCTGACTCAGTTTGCATTTGGGCCTGAACCTCCATCACAAGCAACCCCGCAGCATTAAAGTCCGCGCCTGTGTGTGCTTCAATTGCACCAGCAGGGCTTCAGCAGACTAGAAGAAACTTCTCTTTCATTACGCACCAAGGCCCTCAACATGTCCGACTGTTGGGAATCATAAGGAAGGAGGACTCGATAACCAAAAACCTGAACGTTCTTCCTTTGAATTCTTATTTCGTTATGTATCCCGATATTGGCATGGTAACAGGCGTTCTCTCAGTGTGCCCCATCAGGCTCTGCTGTTCTGTCGCTTGTTCCCCACACTTGTTTTTCTACCTTTGCACATATGAGGAGTCCTGAAGGGCGTGACCATCGCAGACTGTTATTAGCATTAAGCTGCATGTATACACGTACATAATATACAACTATTTACACATTACACTTGTTTGATGCACTGTATGTTACACCCTTATGCACTACCTATGCACTGTACCACACTGTAGACTGCACTATGCACTGTGATTATATGTATGCACTGCACTTTGCGCCTCGTACGGCAGGTCTCCTTTTGTAACTGCAGAATGCTCCCCTGTGTGTAGCTTCGTCAGGCTCCTGGCACCACCTCGATGTTTGTTCCGCCCCTGCCCAGTACCACGTGCTGTTCGTGTGAAGCATCTGGTAATATTGCCCACACACACACCCTTTCTCTACAGCTGCTCCTGCCTACATTCAAACTTGCCCTGATTAGACTGCTATTCCTGTGTTTCATACTTGTACTGCTCCTGTCCTCTCTTTTCATACTTGTACTGCCCCTGTCCTCTCCGAATTCATGCTTCGTGCCAATATATATATTCACTACAGCAAACATAACGTCCGTGTCTCTAGTATCGTATGTCATATGTCATATGTATGTCGACAAACACAGCGTGCTTGCTCGCTCCCAAAGTTTACCCTGCTGGTGCTCCTGCTCCCTACACCCACTCATGAATTTAACGTACCAATTGCCTGCCCATGCATTGCTGTTACCTGCTTGCGCGCCTGCTCTCTCCGACCCATCACCTACTCGCCCTTAATCACTGTCAATTCAATCTTTTCATTATTTCATATGCCGGAATGTGATGTACTTTGTGTGTGCATAAGCTGACTGCCTTTGCTCAGCATATCACACACAGGCAAGAGCCTCTGTGCTCGTATCACGTAAATGTAGGGTTGGCCAGAACCGTATATACGCACCGTGTATGACCATATATTTGGTGATTTCCCTGCCACAAATACCGTATATACACCGTGTATATGGGGTTCTGGCCAACCCAACGTCCGTGCGCACAAGCAGGTGGCTCCTGCACCCTGCTCCCTGCACACCACACACCGTCAAAGTTGTGTGCATGACTTATACTGCGTCTGGTTCCCACTTGATGTGCGCAGGCCGTGCTTCTGCAAATTGCAGATTGTATGGACAGGTTGCATAAACGCATTCCGTGTGGCTCCCACTCAATTTACGCAGGTCGTGCTGTTGCTCTGCATACTCTTGCCCCTGTGGGCGCTGGCCACTCGAATAGAGATCAAATTTGGAGGCAGCGGGGGTAGCAGCAAAACGGTGAGTTTTGGTGTCTGCTATGGAGTAGTTTGTAAATTTTAAGCGGCTCCTGGTCTCAGTAGGGAGTAGTTTCTGCCAGCTTTTATGTTACATAATCGTATGCGCAGAAGTGTGTTTCTCAATTTTATAGCTCAGTGTGTAGCTCTTACCTGTATAAAATGCCAAGGTGGGGAGAAGATGCTGATCGGAAAGGGCGCTTGACCCCCGGTCGTGAGCGCCTCTGCTTGCATCTGCACACACACACACACACACACACATACACACACACGCAAACACACACACACATACACGCAAACACACACACACACACACATGTGTACACCACCTGCTCACACCCAGGGCGTGGGGTGGTCTGTGCGTGGAGTAATGGCTGTTTATAGCTGAGCACAGGATGTCCGTGAAAGGGACAATGGATTCCTCCTCATCTGCTTGCAGGGAAGAAAGATGCTAGGCAACGTCCTACCTCCGGCGGGCGAGCACTTGAAGAGGCTGATACTAGTAGCCGGCCATGCGGTGTATGTGGGTAAGGACTACTCAGAAGCGGCCCACGAAGCGAGCTGGTTCTTGGAGGACTATCAAAAAGTCACAGGGGAAGCGCAGTCGTTCTTAGATAACATCCGGCTAGGCATCCAGGAGGCGGCGGCCGACCCTGAGGCGATGCTGCTCTTCTCAGGTGGGTGTGGGCGTTTGGGTGCGGGTGCTTGGGTGTTTAGGTGCATGCGGCTGTGGGTGTGGGTGTGGGTGAGTGAGAGTGAGAGGATGTGGGTGTGGATGTGGGTGTGGGTTTAGGTGTGAGTGTAGGGTTTGGTGTGGCTGTGTATGTGCGTGTGCGTGTGTGTGTGCGTGTGTGTGTGTAGGTGGGTGGGTATGGACGGGTTGGTGTGGGTGTGGAGGTGACTGTTTGAGTGTGCAGTGTGCGTGTATGTGTGTTTGCGTGTATGTGTGCGTACATGTGTCCTACATCCATCATGAGGTGTGCTACCTAGGACTGGGTTGTTGATTGCGTGGAGTAGCGCGTGCAATGAGGAGCAGTCTGAGGCATGGTCATGTGGCTTTGCTACTGCCTGGCCCTGTATTTGTGCCTGTACAAACATTCATCTCACACCGGGTGGACCCTGTTCATATGTCGTACGAGGAACATGCAGGCAGTGCATGCATTTTACAGTTACAGAGAAACAGACGTTTTGCTCAGGCAGGGTATGCAAGTCAGGGCGGGAAACAAGGAGAGACAGATGATTGTGCAGGTCGATAACAAAGGCAAAAGAGAGGCATGTATAGAGTCAATTGACAAGGAACCGGCTATGCTGCTGTCTTCAAAATGGGTAAAAATATCGTCAACAGATCCTACGTTTATTAGTTACTAGACAAGGAACAGATGCTGCCGAACTCACGATCGGTTAAACAGAAACAGACGACAAATTGTACGGGCGGCTAATGCATTGCTAAGGAGCAAACGCTGCTGTTCTCATAGGTGGGCAAACACGAAGAGAAGCGGGTCCAAGGTCTGAAGGGCTGAGCTATTGGGTGAGCGTTGCATACGTCATCATGGCTGATAATCAGGGCAATCCTTTATACTGTGAGCGTTGCATACGTCATCATGGCTGATAATCAGGGCAATCCTTTATACCGTGAGCGTTGCATACGTCGTCATGGCTGATAATCAGGGCAATCCTTTATACCCGTGGTGGGCGATGGGGGCACTAGGGCACTTAGTGGCCAATGCATGAGGCTTTGCATAGTGGCGGTGGGGAAGTCTAGGTTCGGGCACCTGGGCACCTTCCCTTCATTTTGATGTGCGTTATAACCAGTGGTGCAGCTTTTACGTGTCCTCTTTCTATCTCTCTGTTTACTCTTGTGGCGTCACGTCTTTTGTTTTGGGGTCTGCGACAGGTGTGGGCGAGACAGCTCGTGGTGTACGGTTTGAAGGTCTATGGATATAATCATATAACAGCCTTGAGCACGTTAGTTTCATCGTCGGCTGTGTCTTAAAATGCAGATTACCACATTGTGTATCCTCACAGAGTTTTGCTGTGATGCAGAGTGCCAGACTATATATATAATAACAGAGCAAAAGGGCTGGGTACGAGGAGTCACACTGGGGGTCCGACTTTCAGATCTAAGCAGGCTGTGCGAGTCTAGTCTAGTCTAGTGTCTAGTCTAGTCTAGTGTCTAATCTAGTGTCTAGTCTAGTGGGGTCCGGTAGTCTAGTCTAAGCCTAAGCAGGCTGTGTGAGTCTAGTCTAGTCTAGTGCCTAGTCCAGTGTCTAGTCTAGTCTAGTCTAGTCTAGTCTAGTCTAGTCTAGTCTAGTCTAGTCTAGTCTAGTCTAGTCTAGTCTAGTCTAGTCTAGTCTAATCTAGTCTAGTAGGGTCAGATAGTCTAGCCTACCTCTAAGCAGGCTGTGTGAGTTGTGCTGTGCAGCAACAAGATCACTTCAGATATGATGTAGCAAGATTCTACACGGGCACGCATACACACAAATACATGCACCCAAAAAGGAACAAATTACACAGAAACATACATCATGTTGCATACGCACGCTCACTGTCAAGCACACACACACTTACACACACATACGCACACACACAAACACTCACATACGCACACACACATACGCACACACACTCCTGCACAATGGCAGGTTGTTGCTGAAGCAGCTGACTGGTTCAACACTACAAGCAATGTGCGCAGCCGCACATTCACGGAAGAGCACGCCCGTGACAGCTTTGAGAACCTGCTTTTCTCGATATGCAGGTGCGTTTTATAAGCAAAAACTGTGCACATTATCAAATTTGTTACTGTAAATATTTGTGCAGGTTCAACGAGCTAGCAGGGCACTTTCCTGAAGCCATCATCGGTATCAACTGTTACTATTATATGTTTGTGCAGGTTTTACGAGCTAGCGGGACACTACCCTGAAGCCATCACCGGTATGTGTTTGCCTCTCTTTGTTTAGAAGATGGATGGAATGGAAAAAGGCAGGTGGTACTATCCACTTCCCACACAAGGTTATGCACACCTGTCATCACAAATTTAAATGAACCTGTTTCTTGGACCAAGTAAATGTCGCCTTCCTTAAGTCAGTACCCAAGTTTTTTTTGGCAGCAGCGAGCCTTTATAACCACGCATGGTTGCGCTGACCTCACTTGTTGCTGTGGTAGCTTACACCCTGGTTCAGATCACACCTATTTTTGCCAGTGTACATTTTACCTGAACCTTTCCTTTAGCTGCCAACAGCTCACGGTTAGGTGCTGGCGTATGATTTGCATTTCTGCAACTAGCTCACGCCCAAGCTTAGATCGCGCCTGCTTTTGCCAATGCATAGTCCTGCCTGTTTCTGCTGGTGCATAATTTGCACCGAGTTCCTTCACTGCCACACCTTTTGCATCCACAGTTGTCACGGAATAGTCTTGAAAACCAATTTTGTTCACTGCCTCGCCTTTTGCATCCACGGTCGTCTTGAAATAGTTATTCACCATTTTCCTTTACTGCCTCACCGCTTGTATCCACAGTCGTCAGCTACACACTGAAAAGGGACCGCTTTAAGGGCCTACACAGAATGGCTTTGCACTGGTACGGCTCTAAAGGAAATGTGAATGGTCACGCGCTCAGTGGGACCCACTCCCCAATAATGAAGGAAAAGGGGCAACACATATTCTTGTGACATGTTTGTGGCCGCGCATTTTTGGCAAGCTTAGGTCAGCCAAGACCATATATATGATCCTTGTAAATGAAGACAAATGCAGAGATTTCCCTGCCACAAATGCTGTAAGCACGGTATGCGTTTGTCCGTGCCAAACCTCATTTAAAATTGTATGGTGTCCGTTAGGCCCATGCTTCCAGTACGGTTTGGCGTATTTTCGGTCAACCGTATCATACGGTTTTGGACCGTACTGTACCCTCACCGTACTGTACCCTCACCGTACTGTATGTACGGTCTGCAAATGGAAATACGGCGTACTGACATATCACTGATTACGTCTCACTCCATGTGGCTGACCAGAGATACTCTCAAAGTTGCCATTAGCGATAGCAACACACAAGCACACCTCCACTATGTACACTTCCCACATGCATAAGCATGGCAGGTAGCGTTAAAAGAGTGCATTGACTTTATGACAAACATACGGACGTGTACAAAAGCAATGGCGCTCTGCGCACACACACACACACCCTAGTGCAACATGAGTGCTTGTGGTAAGAGCACACGTTACACCCTGCAGTAGTGTGGTAGAGCACACGTTACACCCCTGCAGGAGTGTGGTAGAGCACGCAGGTTCACCGTGCAGTAGTGTGGTAAGTGCACACGTTACACCCTGCAGCAGCGTGCTAATTAATATTCGTGCATGTGTTACTTTTCTATGCAGGCCAGAAGAACGCTTTAAATTCGTGGGCACTGAGCTGCCTGTGGCCGCAGAGGGGGCAACAAAAGGGGAGGTGCGTACTTGCATGTGTGTTATTGTGTGTGTATTGTGTGTGTGGTGTGCGTGTTTTCGTGTGTGTGTGCGTGCGTGTGCGTGCGTGTGCTTGTGTATGTGCATGAGGGGGGATTCTTGAATGGGGGGATATGCGTGGGGGAGGGGGGATTTCGTGAGGAGGAAGTACCAGTGGAGGTCGTAAAAAAAATAGGGCATTTCGTACAGGAACTCAGCAGGGTGTGTGGATTACCCTGCACTATATAGACGTGTACATTTGGATGGCAATCCAGCACGCATGCACGCATGCTGATCAGGGCGCATGCACTTGCATGATCTGCAAGCATTGCTTAAGAGGTTCAGGAGTTACAATGGAGTTGTGCCCGGCAGGCATTTCAGCAGACACGTGGTTTTTCTAAACAGGCTTAGTATTCAGCCTTGGATAGTTAAAGAACGGCGGGAAAGCAAAAAGCCTGAGGGGGATGAGCTTTGGGTTCTTTGTAGTCCTTCCCTTTAGCTCTTGCCGCATGCGTGCGAACGTGCCCGAAGCTTCCTTCACCGTCATAGAAGGGAAGCCTTCCACCCATTATATTCATAGAAATGACTCCTCCAAATTTCCTTTAGTTTGTCAAAGGCTCTTCCAACTTTTATCTCCAGAATTCTTTTCAAACTTCTGCTGTCTCTCTTATCTTTGCAGCTTCACCACGCCTCTTTCCTCCCTCCACCCCTTCCTTTCTTTCTCCCTTCCTCTGTCCTATCTTTGCCCTTCTTTCTTCTGCTTTGGTTTCTTGTACCTCCAGGCACGCACCGTAGCGGCTTTTAAGGACGAGCCTTATGGTTGTGGGGGCGAGCTTCTCTTAAAAAAATTGCGCAGGGATCCATTTGCTGTTGGCCCCCCGCACGCTCCTTCCAGGTAATGAGTGGAAAGAGGGAAATCACGCGATCAATTTGCATAACATGTACAGCCACACACATGTACTTGATATTCTGCTGTAAATATAATCTCCCCGTAGGAGCTGCTACATGCAAAAACATTGTACAAAGTAGGAGCGGCCTAACCGCTCTCATACCTACATTTGAGGTCGCTTTCCTATAAATTGTTAGCACAAACCTCTTTCCCTTTCCTGTCCTGCTTCCCTCCTCAGGTGCCCAGACTTGAGTGGACTCTTAAACTGGTGCTCGCCCTTCTTGTACTCCGGACACCTGCCTTGGAGAGCTAGCTCATCGTAAGGGTGCTGGATACTAAGTACTACTAGCCGTATTCGATTGCCAATAATTACGAAAAGGAAAAGGCAGAAGCAAGTCTGCTCAAAACGATGATGCAAAGCAGGTCCTTTATGGCTGCCCAAGAGGACTCAAAAGGCGCGTGGGCAGCAAATAAGGTGTGCTGACATTTATAGGATGATTGAGTGGCACCCTGTGTCTGTCAAAGTTCTAATATTGCATTGAGTTGGTTCTGCATGGAAGCCCCATCACAGCCTGCTCCATTAGATGTATGACTTGTGCATGAACGAAAGACGTGAGTTTAACGTTGGAGCGTGGACGGATCAACTGCTCAAGCAGCGCCCGGCACGGTATTGTTTAACTTGCCATGGTCCTCCTCTCTTTAAATGCTGCTTGTTGGACATCTATGAGGACAGTTTGTGGCCTGCTGCATTGCCCACCATCTAGTGACTCTTTTCCAGACTTGTTGAACTTAGGAGAGGAGAAGAATGCAGATGATTTTATTGCTTCCGGCAAGGATTAGAAACGGCTACTAAATTTGTGTTCTGAACAACTTAATGGATGCAAAGTTGCACAATACCCCATCTCTGGGATGGAGAATAAAAGGAGGGAGGAGGCTTTCAATAGATAGACCAGGTGGCTGGGAGGCAGGGATCTGTACACCACTAGGCGTGCTCAGATGTTTTGGTATTCGTATTTGATGCCACATGTGATTGTACGGTATTTATTGCAGATCTGCTTACATGTAAGCTTCGAATCTTTTTTAGTGGTAGGTGGTATGACATGTAGGCTAGCAATCGCACTTCTTGACTGAAGGCCTTTTTTGTAAGATCTCGTAAACCTTGTATGGCATACAGATCAGTACCTCTGAGGGGAATCTTGTTTGGCTGTTGTAGGTAGTGCCAGCTCCTAGTAGAATAGTGTGGATGTTTTGTCCTAGCTAGTTGGCAAAGCATTAGCAACACATGATACGCAGCGCGTTTTGTTTGTTTGGGTGTCTTGTTGGAACCCTAAGACACGAAGTGTCTAGGGCCTAATTTTTCTAGGACTTTGTCATGCTAAACCAGTGGCATGGACGAATCGTGTGATTTTCCCTAGGATTTATAAAGTGAGCAACGGTTTTACGGTTGTTTTGTTGTTTGGCCAGTTTAGATGGTCCTCTTGTAAAAAAACTCGGTCTTCCTCAGACAACCAACTCCTCGGGGCATTGCCTGAGCCGCCTCCTTCTTCCCTCACGTAGCCTCTGAGAGGAGGGAGGAGGCGTTAAAAAAAATGGAATGGCTCATGCTTAAGCTGGTACCATGATTCGTCGTGACAACTTAGTGGCAAAACCTTTCTAGAATGGGCGTTGACTGATTTTTACAGGAATTACAGGATTTACAGATGAAGCCATCAGTCAAAACGTGCGACTGCTAGGCTGCGTATATAACACGTGTAAAATCTGTGATAAGTATTGTTGTAGCGCCAGACTTGAATTTTAGTGATCAAGAGCGCAGTGCCACTCTTATTGTGCCATTAATACACGGCTGTTGCTCTCGTCTGATTTTGTTCTAGCAGACAAGCTCCCTGCGGTTGCTCTGTTATTTAAAATTGTACTGCACAGCTGCAGCAAGCAACCTGACCACATGCAGAGGTACCATCCAGCAGCTTGCGTCGAATGGGGCAAAAAGTTTGTTGCCAATAGCTGGTTGTTTGCACTTGCCCAGCGTAAACAGACAGAGAATCTCTTTGATCCAGGTTTGTATTCTGCGTTTCTTAACAAGGCCTTTTGACATATGTCTGACAAGTTGCATCATGATAAAGGTGCATGTTTTAAGTGTAACCTCCATCCATTTCGCTTACCCAATTAGGATAATTAGATTACCAAATTAATTATCAACGATTGCAAAGATGTTGAAAATGAAACATTCCCGGGATGAATGAAAGGAGTCGCACGCCAAACATCACACAAGCTGTTGTGTCACGTGACAGCCCTGCTCACTGCTTGATTATTAAAATACTAATGTGCAATGAACCATTTCTCCCACATCAATTAGAGAAAAGGGGCCGTGCAATAGGATGGGGTACCACCACCTGTATTTATTATAATAGGCAATTGGTAGGATAAGAAGCTGCAGTTGCTCATGGCTGCTCCACATCTTTGGCTGCATCTGCTCCACCCTTTTTCAAAAGAGGCACCTCCTCGTGCTCCACTATAATTTTTGACTGCTGCCGTGCTTTTTTCAGAGGCTTGCGCTGCCCACGGCCCTGTGCATGTTCGTGACAGTAAGAGTGCGGTGAGAGCTTTCATGCACACATATTAACTCTGCCAGTGGCAACAACACGGCCAGCACCAAGCATCGCCACATTAACAAACTGCTGGTCGCGGCAAAGAAATCCAAGGTCCAACAATTAGAGGAAAGCAGTGACAATATAAAATAAATAGAAGTAGTGGCGCTGCGCTTGGGACCCTAGGCCCTAGGTCCATTCAATTTACATAGCTTTTTCTGGCGCTGTGCTTAAGGTCTCTAGGAACAGGTCAGAGACCTTGAATTCATAGCCCATATTTGCAATCCATCATAGCCCATACTTGCAATCCAAGCATAAGCTGGATACCATAACCTTGTCGTGACAGCCAAAGGTCTGCGATGAGCAAGCGCTTTCTTGCCCTTTATTGAATTCCCAAATGGCATGGTCTCCTATACCTATGCCTGGCAATTCTGGCTGCCCTAAACAGAGTTGTGTGCAAAGAGAGGCTCTTGGAACTAGGTCCCTGCTCATCCCAGCTAGCCTTGCATGTGCAAATGCATGAGCTAAGTGTTCTGCTGGTGCTCAATGCATACCTGCATCCTCAAAATCCTCAAGATCCTGTGTTTGACCTGATGTGTGTGCCTAGTGTCATGCACAGAAAGTGCAAAGCAAGTAAGATGGCTGGTGCAAGCCTGTTGCAATCGCCCTTGCCTGTAGTGGAGGACGGCTTTATGGGGCTGAGACTTTGCAACTCTGAATCTCCGTTCTCAATCCCGGGTAGTGCCCTCTCCGCGCGACGCGTCACCACAACAACAAGTGGCCGGAATGCAATTGTGCTGCAGCGATATTAAGTTTAACTTCCTACTCATCGCAAACATGCAAAAACATGACTCCGCTCGGGAACCAGGCTTGCATTTCGCGGCATCGCCATTTGAGACGGTAAGGCCCAGTATGTCTTGAAATTAAGTCTTCTTTCCAGCTATCTAATTTTTATATCGAGGAGCTCAAAAACAATGGTGCCAGTCTCCAACCAGGGCATCGAACGCCAATCGGAAAGCACCATCCTTCTCAGCATGAGCTTCTTACTCGATTTGGCTATAAAAGTTTTTGGAGAAAGCCAATATTTTCTAAGCTATAAGACTCATTTTCTCTAGCAAACCATAAGCCCTAGACACTTCGTGTCCTAGGGTCCAACATGACGAGCGCCCATGACCCCTGTGGCCGCTGCTTTGTGAGCTCCTGTGTCCTTAAATCGGATCCAATGGAAACAGGTCCACAATGGGGACACAACCAGCTGTACTCGCACCTGTGGCCGCTGCTTTGTGTGCTCCTGTGAGGCTTTGTCGTGCCCCTCCTCCAGGCTTTCCCACTCTGAGTCGTGGTTGTCCCATGCATCCGTAGCCTTGTTTGGCCTAAAACAGTAGGATAGTTTACAATTTGCTGTCTTGTGCGTCCAGAATGGCAGTTGTGACTATTTCAAAGGGAACGGACAGCTAATTGCAAGCACATGTACGTTTGAGCATACGGAAGAGAACAAAACAGCTTAGGTTGGCCAATCTGGCCATACATCCATACGCATATACAGTGTACATACGGAATTTTTAGCAGAGGAATCACCATACGTACGGTCATATACGGTGTGTATATACGGTTCTGGCCAGCCCTAAATTTACCTTCCTCTCTGGTCTTGATCGTCTGACCAATCAATCACTACCACATGCATGAGTGCGTAAAAACACAGATAGGAAACCAAAATACTCCACACACACACGCATTAACATGCACGCATCGACACACACACACACACACACACACACACGCATAAACACACACATACACACACACACAAGTTAACGATAGGAGCGATAATGCATTACAGTCGACTTAATTTGTACATTGGACACACTTGATTACCCACTTTCCGCAAAAGCACACGCAAGTTACAAACACCCCCCCACCTCTGGTTAGGGCCCCAGTGCTGACGACCCACAGGACTACCACCTGCGCCACCCTCCTTGCCAAACTGGAAGGGTACACTGCCGTCTTTTCCAGCGCGGGATGACACAATGCGACGACCAACATATAGGCCCAGCAGCAGCAGTAGAATAAGCACGACGCTGCCGGTGTACCTGCATGCATGTTTGTACTTCTGTGTGAGTTTGTATGTGCATGCGAGTATGTGCATGCGAGTATGTGCATGCGTGCGTGCGTGCACATGTGTGACTTAGCGTGTGTGGTGCTGGCAGTGTGTGTTCTAGCTGCCCTTGGGATGCTGACCGAATACCAGCTTCTATCAACTATTGATCAGATCAAAGGGACGTGTTCTTGCTGTGTCCCGCAAGCAATCATTCATGGGCGGGCAGGTGGGTGGGTGGTGCGTCTGTGTCAAAAGGGCAAGCTGCATGTTGGTTGTATGTGCATGCTATAATACCTTCTTAGAAACATGTCACTCAAATGTCTGCATCCACTTGATTGGGTGCTATGCAGGTTGCACTTTGGGGGGCATAAAAGGTATCCACCCACCCACCCACGCATACACCCACACCCACACCCACACTCACACCCACACCCACACCCACACCCACACCCACACCCACACCCACACCCACACCCACACCCACACCCAC
>Ga0307974_1001572_pt1 | contig 15760 bp, 14 predicted proteins | sample OrgLakmetagen784_FD_201812 | JGI IMG/M metagenome (GOLD analysis project Ga0307974, IMG submission 201812) | Saline water microbial communities from Organic Lake, Antarctica - #784 | ecosystem: Environmental > Aquatic > Non-marine Saline and Alkaline > Saline | place: Antarctica: Organic Lake... | reverse complement strand
TGTCTGATTGCCTCGATCCTTGACCCAACACAAGCGCAGGTAATAGCGAGGTAGGGTAGGGAGACGAAGAGCTCCCAGGAAGATTGCCGTCCTGAATAGCAAGCAAATCGTTTATTTTCCATATAAAAACGACTTCAGCTGTGCCTTTCACAACTTTGAGCTGCATCCAATCAAAGGAGGAAGCCTGTCTAGCTGTTTTTTGCATGCATTGAGGGAAGGCCCCCCAACAACTGACAATTACACAAACCGGAACTCCACCAACAAAATACCCAAAAAACAGGAGAGACTGATGTGGAAATTTCCTACAATTAAGCACAAAAGTACTAGCAGGTATAATGGCACAATGGGAATACGTGTTGATTCACAGAGCAACCGTCCCAGTACCCCATTGTTCTTCACCTTTATAGTCTGTACATATAGATTGGTACAAACTGTTAAGCTCCGTGGTATCGTGGCTTACGATTCAGCAGGGATTTCACACTCTGGCTGCAGAAAGTGCTAGCTCCCCACTTCAAAACTAAAAGCTCCAACCTGTGCCCGCCAGCTCTGTCACAATTTACACTAACTTATTTGCAGCGGTCTAGTTTGCGTACACAGGGACTCCAGAGTCATAACTTTTGAAGAGGCACCTGGGTAAGGCTCGAGTCTCAGAAAAGCAATTGCACTGCACTCTCATAAAAATGAGCACGAGCACCTCCATCACCTCAGATGTGACATTAAGCTCACCTGATGCAGTCCATTTGTAGAAGATGCTGGATGAGGGAAGTCGGTGGCTACACACCCATTTGCCTTGGAACGCACTTTCCATGCTTCCATCGTCTGCACAGCCACCTGCTCTTCACAGACTACCATCCCACCATGCGCTGCCCCGTCCATGAATCGGGCAGCACTGTGAAGGGTGCAGGGAAAATGAAGCAGGCATATGTGTGTGTTGCTGCTCGTAAAAGGAAACCGATGCACTAACCTGACGTGCGTTCCACAGCAAGTGTCAAGATCTCAAGCATCAGCTTCTAAAATTGAACTTCAAGCCTGGATCTCACGCAGTCACAGGCATCGTAAGGTATGCAGGCTATAAGCAAGTATAAGCACCTGTTGACACACTCCCCATGGTAATCCGCCCTTCCAGCATGGTCAGGAGAGATGGAGTCGGGCCGTACCTCACTGATCCCAATTTTGAGCCTGTATATGAAAACATGCATTAGTATCGCTGAAAGTTATGATGTCAAACACCTGCAACTAAGCGGCAGAGAAATGTGAGAAAATAGAAGCCCACACAAATGGCAGAATGCTGCTTTGTGGGCAGCAGACCGCTGAATTCAATGCGTAACACTTCAATTCTCTGAGAAAAGGAAAGTGACACCATCATATCACTATTACTTATCATCTGTGTTCCTCTTGATTATCTCCATTTTTCTTTATTGGTCCTCATATTTGCTCTTCCTTCTTAGCAAGGATGTTTTATACGGATACAGACTTTTGAGACGTTCGATCAAGTATTGTACGCATTAAATATATAATACTATCTGATACGATTGTACTTTTATTTACCATTCTTATTATTAAGCCGATCGGGAGTGCCCAATTTTGACCCAAAATGGACCTATTCGCCCCAAACGTTTCCAGTCCTTTTCCAATAAATCATATGTTGGTTGATATGTATTGTAATGGCATTGGAAGCTCGCCTATATAATGTTTGGGGCGGGAAAATTGCCTTATAAAGGCCTAAAATTAGTTAAATATTGCAATCGTATAGCTAATACAACCAGATTTGTTCAATACGATGAAATATGCGTATACCGTGTGGTACTTATATCTCCGTGCACCGCGAACGTTTTCACCCCCTCGCGGAGTGTCCGGAGCAGTTTATATAACTAAGTTGCAAAGGCCTCGCAAAGCTCGCAATGGGGTAATTAAATAAATTGACACATGACGGCCAGGCCAGGAAAGCCTTCCAAGCCGCCCCTCAAGGACCCCAAGGTAGACACGCAGCTGGGAGGCTGGCCGGGGAGGAAGAGCACCAAGAACAAGGGCATCTTAATCCCTTCACATGCGCATGCACGCACACGTACGAGCACGCACACACACGTACGCGCATGCACACACACGCACAAGTTCACAACGCATGCACACATGTACGTACACAATCGTGTACACACGCACGCACGTACGCAACGCACGCACAAACGTACGCGCACGCGCACACACACACGCACAAGTACACAACGCATGCACGCATGTACATACACAACCGTATACACATGCACGCACGTACGCAACGCACGCGCAAACGTACGCGCACGTGCGCATACACACATTCACACACACACAGAGAGATACGCGCACGCACATAAACACGCACGCATGCTTGCGCACACGTGTGCATACGCATGCAGGTGCAGCTCAGAGGGCCAGAAGGCCCTCGCATCAGCTCGCATTGTGATATTTATAGAGTAAGTGCTGCCCCCCTCGCATTGCTCGCATTCATTACGGTACAGTACGGTATTACGCCGTATGAAACATCCCTGCTCCTAAGTGTGAGTTTAAAAGTGTTTCCTGCCTTTTTCCTTCTAGCCTCAGCAGTTGTGAGGACCCTAGATCACTGGTCCTTGTAAATAATTCACCGCCATCTCACGATGCAAACAAAGTAGAACACGTTGCTGCCAAGGATAAAAGCAAGGCAAAGTTTCATGTTGTACCAGACTTGACAGGCCTTCCAGTTAAATTGTAGCTGTATTACATTTCAGTATAAGCCAGGTTACCTAGTAGGCACAGGAAAAAACGTTTCCTATACTAGGGGGATGTGTGCGTTAGAAAGTATCAAACAGTTAGGGTTTTGTACAATTACCAGTGAAGTTGCAGCATGGGCGTGCTATGCAGCATTGGCGTGCTATGCAGCATGGGCGTGCTATGGCGCCTTTGATGTTATGAATGTCTGACACGCTTGTTTTAATACGTAACATTTGCGTACATGTGCTATCAATATACCGGTAATGGAAATGAACCAGGAATAAGCAAGGGCTCATGAATTGCCATACCCCTTTTTGCTCACCTGGGGCCTCGAAATATTAGGCGCCCTCCCTGATCAAAAACCTCCTCAAATGGCTCTTTCAAAGCTGCTTTTGGCCAGTCCTCCCTACCCATCATGCATGCATGCATGGCTAGAGCCCATGCAAATGCTGCCTGCAGGCACAATCATTCCAGACATGCAGTGGCACCTGCTAAGCACTGCTTTTGCTTGAAATTTGCAAACTGAGCTAGAGGCTGAGGTAGTAACCACAACCTCAAACAACTTGCCCTACTTTATGGGCAGGGAATCACTTGCCTGGGAGCTTGAGAAAACCAGCATAAGCTTCAAGTTTGCAAATACTCGACACAAATAGCCTCCGTGAACCTGAGAGAAGGGATTTGTGTATGCACATGCCCAAGCAAAGTTAGGGGTCGAAAGAGGATTATAATGATTCTTGCTTGATCAGTAGGAATGGCCCTTTTCCAGCAATGCAATGCAGTTTGCAAAAATTGCACGAGCAACGCAGCGCAGCGCAGGAAATAACTATTCAGCTCCGCGACAGGCCTGAGTTGCCCGCACGCAGGGAACCATTTGCTTTGCTGACTTCTCTGCGTCATTTTTAGGCTTGTGCTCAGACGGTCAGACGGTAAGGTACTATAAGTATGGTACAGACCGTCTTTATGTAAAATACCATGGTAAAATACGGCGTATTTCCGAATTTTACACTCACAGCAACTTCATCCGATCGAAACCATTTTAGTACCAAAGTGTAGCTGGCATTGAGAGCTACCCGAGCATGTGCCCAGTTTTGTGTGGGTCGCTTTGCGTGCTGAGATAGACTGGATTAAGCACACATTGTGCATTTAAGCCCTAATATGGTGATTTCCATGGGGAAATGGCTCAAACCCTCATAAAACACCAACCACTCAGCCGTTTTTGTTCATTTTTGTTGCAATGATATTCTTTTCTAATAAGATTCTATACCATTAAATATATTCCAGATTAGTACTGTGGGTGATCTGGTATGAAAAATTTGTGATAAAAGTGGGGTGCACGCCACGGCTTACCAGGCACGTGCCCCCAAATTAGGCAGCCTCAAGCAGAAGTGCTCTGGAAAACATTTTGATGCCTATTTTGACGCTGCCTAATTGGGGGACCCATACGCGGGGAACATTGGAAAATCATGCCCATTTTGGGGGATTTGTCCACCTCTGGAACCTTAGCGACTGAATTTTACCGTCTAGACGGTAAAATACGATACGGTGTACGGTACGGTGCCAAGCTGGCACTGCCAGTGCAATAATGGCCACAGAAAGGCCTCTCCACCTCACACCTCCCATTTGCACCTCCAGCAAACTCCTCTCACGTGTTGACGCCACACAACGCTTCCCTGAACGACCCTAAGGCTGCGTTGGGGCTGCATCAGCTCACGGAAAGGGCAAGACGGTGGCTTGCACAAAACTCATAGTCGGACGCAGTGCTTTATTCCTGGTTATAAATCAGTGTTTTGGGGCCAAGAGGACCACCCCAGCGGTCTGAACAGAAATACAGCAAATTTTGGCACTAAGTTTCCACATTACAGGCCACCACGCTCCAACCAGGGCCTCTTTTTATCCCGAAACAAGAGAAGAGGACTTCCTTTATGATACCAAATCATCTTGGGGTTTAAAAAGTATATTTGGTGAGGGTTAATTTTCCACCTTTTTGGCACCCCTTTTGCTGATTTTCTATAAGGGAAATGGGCAAGAATGGGGTACATGGCCAAGAACTGCTCCGTTTTGCCCCATTTTTGTTGCAATGATGTTCTTTACTGAAATGATATAAAATTGACACAAATCAGGTAAGTGGATGGTGAGATATGAGATAACGGTGGTGTAAAATAGGGTTCACGCCACGAGCAATTAGACATTGGTCCCTTAGCTGGCTACAATCAAGCTCAGGTGCTATTACCTCTGGGTCCTGAGCTTGATTGTAGCCAGCTGGGGGACCAGTGCTCAATTCACATTCCTAAAACACCCCTGTTTGGGGCCTCAGATGACCCCCTCTGGAACTTCAACATCCCAAACACCCAAAAATTGGACACCTGAATTGGCCGTTCAGGTCGTGCCAACGAGTATGTTGAGGCAGGGGTTGGCCCAACCTTGTCTAGCTTTGTCTAGAGGCTGGCACACCCTTACTTGTTTTGCTACATGATCAAGCTGGTGCAACCTGCTTGCCAGCCATTTTCTGTGCGTGTCCATTATGCATGTATGAGATCTCACCTGAGCCAAGCAAGCTGCTGTGCATTCCAGTAGGATGGACTCCACCTGCTTTGATTCTCTCCCAGAGAATTGAGCTTTTGCACCCTCCACCATGGCAAAAACCGTTGCAATGCTGGGCAGATCTGAACCTGAGGCTGTGCCCAGGGGTGCAAGCATGGTACCTGCACACATGTTTCAGCGCCCATGTGTTACAGGCAGCTTCTGCAAGGAATTACCCATCACCCAATTGCTCAATACCTTACCTCCGCCCAGACCGATGTGATCCTATTGCCCAATTAAAAAATGCATCGCTATGCTCATCAACATCCTCAGCTTCCTGGTTTTAGAGAATACCATATACCATACATTTCTTATATCACCACCCCTAATAAGAGCTTTTTGGAGGGGGCGGTGATCAAACTGCTCAAAATGGTTGATATATATATATTTTTTTTGGTGTATAACAGTGTAAAACAATATAAACTAATTTTATTTCTTTTGTTTGGTGGTTATAGGGGCGTGTAGTGGCGAGGTCAGGCCTGCAATGGCAATTGTTTGGCCGGGTGCAAGATTTTAAATCTCTAGCCAGGAGGCGTAAAAAAAGACTTCCTGACAGTCACGTGTAAATTTTGGGTCTCCGGCTTTAAATGACCACCCACCCTCCAAACCCCCCACACTAAAAACATGGGTGTTAATCTGCTCAGATTTTCAAGCAGCTATCTGCCTGCACAGTTCACATGTCAGTTAATTTAATACCTGAAGAGTTATAGGGCAAAAACTGGTTAGCAGACGCTCTTGCACTGACCAACTGATTAGTGCACAAATCCAACCAGAACCTTTGCCAAAGGACTTTTTTACTTCATTCATGCAACTCATGCATAATGCATGCATAATGTTTGCATAATGCAACGTGTGAACTGCATGTTTGGAATTGATTGCTGGTAATTTGCCTAAACATAACCCCGCAGCCTACTTGGGGGCAATCCATGCACTCCTATGACCAGGCACCCAGCCAGACACCCCCTTTTATTAAATCACCTAACAAGAGCTGTGGATTCCAAAACTACATTAATAATTCATGAAAGTGGCCTGGTAAAAATATGGAGCACCCCCCCCAACCCCCTCAGAATAACTCATTTATATACCAAGCGATAGCTCTCGACGACAGGAATCCAAATATGTAATTGATATTTCAATCAACATGTGACACCAAAAAGTTATGATCCTTGACGCCTCCTGCCCTAGCTCTGATTTCCTGTGAAAAGAGGCCTGAGAGAACAAAGGAGCGTTTACTGTTAAATGAATATTTCTAGGGAGATGGGTTGCACTTATTTGACTGGAAAATGTACGTTTTTTCCAGGGGGGGTGGTGAGTACGGTAACGTACGGTAAGCAGTTCCCCCTTCTGTGATGACACAGTCATGCATCATCTGCCAATGGGTGCGTGTGCTAGTTGTGCACACGCACACAAAACAATAGTGCTCTCAAGCAGAAAACCACTATTCCTCAATTGCTTATACAAAAGTTCAGTGGGTGTGTATAAAACTTCTATTGTAGTTTACGTGCATATAAAGTTATCATCTTCTCACAAGAAATGGCTACAAAAATCACGGAATAAATCATCAGGCCCTTCTCAAAGGGGCTTCTGGGATTAAAAATCTAACAAAAGTGGCACAGCAATCCGCACGTTTGTAGTCATGCATCCTTCAGCCAGGATATGGTGTCAGCTTTGACGCAATAATCAGCGCTACAATACACATACCCATATCTGATATGAAAACAGCAGCGTTATCATGTGTAGATCGTTTGAGAGGGGGGAGAGAAACAAGCGATAAACTTTTCCCATCTGCGTTAATACTTTTAACACAAAAGAATTCAACATCCTGTGCTCTCAATTGAGCGCTTCTTTTCATCATCTTGTACATCAGGTGCCTTGCACACACAATGCACCCACCTGGAGCATCGAAGTAGCCTTTTGCCTTAGGATCGAGGGACCATTCTGCAGGCAGGTTCAGGTCGCATCCAAGCGCCTTCATCTGCTCCGCCAAAGAGGCAGGCGCCACTTGATACAGATGAGTTTGGTTTGGATCGGAACGCTGGTTGTAAAGGCCTGCAAGGCAATTTGTCCACAACAAGTAGGGCTGAGAATCTATGTCCACAATAATTAGGGCTAGGGCAACAATGTCCACAACAAGTAGGCTGGGACTCTATGCAATAAACAGACAGCAATAAAATCATCAGGGCTGTGCAATGACGGTGCGACGGTACGGTCCGTCAAAATACGGTCTAACGATGGACGCCGTAAATGACGGTGTCAGACCGTCATTTCATAATTTAGGGACCGTCATGACGGTGCATGACGGTACGGTGGACGGCACGGTCCGAAAATCGCAAATTGGCCAAAAAATGGCATTTTGACCTCAAATGGCATTTTGACCCCAAAAATCTTTTCTCTTCATTTCAAAATGTTGCATGAGTGTTATTTACACAAGCAAACGATTGTTGCAAAGATGGAAGGGAAAGGAAAAGAAAAAGAAATGCGCATTTGTGTCTTGACCAGGATTTGAAGCCTGGTCTCAACTTTTCACAGCAAAAAAGCACTTGACGGTGGGTTTACACAGTAATTACGGTAGACGGTCCCCTCGACCGACTGGACGGTCGACACCGTCATTTCTGAGACACCGTAATTTTGACGCTCTGACGGTACGGACCGTCCACCGTACCGTAATTGAGGTGCAAAATTGCTCAAACGGTGTCACGACGAATCATGGTACCAGCTTAAGCATGGATTGCAAGTATGAGCCATATTGCACAGCCCTGAAAATCATACAGACTGCAAGTCCTGAAGTCCAATTGCAGTGCCACTGTAGCATCATGCTGCAGGATACCATTGCTTCCTGTCTTCACTGTACCAAATCAGCACAGGACATCACAGTTGGTGAGAAGAAAAAAGCAAACCTCGGCAGGAAGTGTTCATCATTACCCACCCTAATGATGCAATAGGATTCATTTAGGTGCCTACTGTCCCAAAAAATGCTCACCACAATAAGGAAAGATGATAAGGTCATCAACGCAAGTAGCTGCTTTCCCCGTGCATGCCAGTATTATGCTATTTCATTAGGGGGTAGCTGCCGTCAAACTGTCTTACCTGAGGTAGAAGATCGACAAATGGTCCTAAGCGATGAATCACGGACCAAATGTGCACCTGCTGGAATCAGGCGCTGCTGTTTTGATGTAGCATCTGTTTTGGCCACGTAACACCCCCTGTCAAGCAGAAATGTGCCAAAAGACACTGGAAAAATTTGGCCTTGATTTGGCAGACATGTGTTTAATTCTTGAAGGTTTGAGAGAGTTTTTAAAGCGCGATTTCAACGAGATGTACGATTAGCAACTTTCTGGCACTCACATGTCCAAAGCAACCGCATCAGCAACGTGGTGGGTTTTGCTCCACAGACCCAGCACTCTTCTCTTGCGCATTCGGTCTAGGTGCATTCCCTAACAGGCAGACAGGCGGGTTGGATTAGGACAGGGCTGGGTTGGTTAAAATATAGCTGAGTGAGCTCACAGCTAACGACAGACAAAGCTTATGCTCTACAGTTGACGTCTGTGTGACTCTTATCTGTGTCTGGAAAAAGCAGTGACGCACTTCCGTGTCCACCGTGCCCAGCGCTCCGAGCTGGTCCTTGATCACAACAAACGTCACTTTATCCATCAACACTTGACCGCCTGCAGCAGCAGTGCACACCTCTGCGTGCAAACAGAGCCAGCTCAGTACCTTACCAGCTTATGAGCACAGAGATGAGAGACGGCTGTGGACATGTAACAGTTACTCAACATTGTCCACTCCTGGACGACCCACCTTCTGCCAATCCAGTAACTGGGTGTAAGTGCAAAGCGTCGCTAGAAGAAAGAATGCCACTAGCTAAGCCCATGCGCACACGAATGCCTGGAAAGAAAGAAAGGAGATAAGGGACAGATTGAGGGTTGCTCCGTGCGGAGGATTGCCTGCAAACAAATTGCGGTCTGTGGCAATAGCAGTTACGATGTGCAGGCACACCAATGTGCTTTGGAAAGAGATGACAGTGCTGTATGTAACAGACTTGCTCTTACAACCACATCTCATGCTTACTCTGCGCAGGTGATTTTTGAGGTTTGGGAGCTTCCCGTCTATTGAAACTGGTGCGGAAAGTTCCACTGTTCCAGCTGGATCTAAAACGTTTGGACTGCTGTAAGGTGCTGCTGTGGGTGGAGACAGTTAACGAGCTGCCGTCCGGAGGGCGTCCTTCGACACTCAGAGAGTCTTTAGAATTTACTCCTTCGATTTGAGGCCACTCTTGCCTGCTTATTAATTGCTGCGCTTGCAGACAGAAGGCCACCGCGTCCCGTGCATCATGAAACACCTGAAAAGTTGAGCATGCCGGCTGAATATGTAATCAGGAAAGTGATGCGCATGAGATTGAAACGACAGGTTGCATTTCCTACATACAGAAAGAAAGATGCATGCGTTCATCACTGCCAACCTACACCCCTTTGCAGTACTTGCCATTGTGTAGGAGTCACCCTCCGTAGTGAGGGTGCACCCAAAGTTAGACCTGTCAAAGAGCGCATAGGACAGACTGTCAGCAAAATTATGCACGTCGCTGTGACTGAGTAGATCAAACAGGCAAATAAACTCGTTATCCTTTGTGTGACAATAACATGTGTCTGTTCCTTTTATATCCCTTATTATATGCTGCTCCTCATTTTGCTTATGTGAGTTCATTCTTTAACAAAAGTAGTCTGCACACTTTCTGTTCAGTAATTGCTTTCCAACATTTCACCGTTTAAACTGAGCTCCTACAGAGTGCTCTATTATCCTTGATAGGAAGCTGTGTTCTACAGGCTTGACAGCTAGGCACACACACGGAGCTACAGCGACTTCCTTCCCATCGAACACAGCTGCGACGGGTCAGAGAAATGTAAAGCCAGCGACCATCCAAACATTGCTCAAGCTTTAATGTGCGTTGATTGCGACAAGGATAAGTCATGAATTATGACGCAAGAAGCACCATTCCCATACTTACCACCGAGCCTTGCGCATGATTGAGTTGTGCGTTGCGAGCATCTTGGTTGCAAGCTCCGGGCTTTGAACACAAAGGGCTGCAAAAGTATGGCAAAAATGGCACAAAATTCAAACAGGCGCTGGGATGACTAGGTGCTTGCGGTGCTTTGCTGTGCTTTCAGGAGCTTCTCACTACTGGAAAAGGCTTTTCGCTTCTTCATTTGCCACTCCTTGTGTTAAAGTACCGTGGCACACCTGTCCATCCTTGGATGTCTGTTGTGACGACAGTGAAGGGCCCGCTCGTTGGCAACCCATGCAGCCTCTTTTTAAGGTTGCTCAGCTTCTGCATCACCTCGGTGCCCCGGTACAGGTAGCAGCCAAGGACAAGCACAGCCACAAATATGAGGCCTACGACGATAATGACGACTACTGCCCATGGCCGAGTCTTTGCCCAAGACTTATCTTTATTGGATGCAAGGACTGGGTCAGGGGACTGGCATTCAAAGTAGGGAAGCTTCCCTGGCCGAGTCAAGTTGACCAAATTTAGCCCCTGCAGCAGATGTGCAGTGCATTCCAGTAAGTTCTGGACGTGCATTGGGGCCATGGGATTGAGGGAGAGCCTTTGCTTCCATTTACAAGTCTGAACCGTTGATGCTTTTGGTAAATTGCCCCTTAAAATTGCGTTCCTGAGACGTGACTCTTTACATTGCTGCATGTAGTAATTCGTGTGTATGTGTATGTATGTGTATGTGTGTGTGTGTGCCCATGCCTGTGACTCCCTAGCGACTGAGCACTCACACTTTCTACCTCCCCTCTTCCTCTTGCCCTCTTACCTGATTACACACGCAATTTTGAAACATGTAATACGTTGGGCTTAAGAAAAAGCTCAGGGGAAGTGGAGGACCAGGACCTGCCATCGTAAGTGACGGACACCTGCAAGCAAATGACAGAGGGCAATCTGGCATTTCAAAGTTCCAACATTCATCAATGAATAGAAAAGGCTTTCAAGAAAAATGCTTCATCGTATCACAAATTTAGTGAAGCAAAAACGACTGAAAGTATGACACTGGTCGGGGACAGACACCTGATGTGGCTTTCCACAGAAACGGTAGTGCACAAGGCAGGTTAGGCACCAGGAAAGAATTTGGCATCACACTGTTGGGCTTCTTTAATGGGCTGGTGCTCTGCTTATAGTGACCAACACATCCACCGTGCTCGCTGCGTGCCTGTCATACTTCTGCTGAATGCCACTGATCGCGTTGACGGCACAGAAATTGTTCACAAGTGGGTTGCAATGGAAACAGTTGGCCTCGCGGGTCTGTCATAGATGAATTGCACGTGCAGCACAGCCAAGACATATGTTTGGGTGAATTTGAAAGCTGCTGGACAGCCACAATTTCATGGGTGGGATCCATTCATTTTGTATGCATCCAATCCAGAAACAAGGCATTGATCTCACCCTGTTGTAGAACTTGCTTTTGCATCAAAGCAACACAGGGTGCACTTTCCCCCAGCCTCAAAATAAAAAGCTCGAAGTACTGCAAGCAAGGAAGAGAACCTACGAGCAAAACCTCCCAGCCTTCAAACATGCACCTGCTTGCCATTTTATCCGTACAACCATGCTCTAACTCAACTTTTACCGAGTGAAACCTTGCATCTGGCGATATTTATGCAGTCCTTGGAAACATGCCCATATTCAATGTTGCTGCCGCCCCTGCCTCGCCATCCCATTGCAAGAACTGCAGAGTTCTCTGCTTGCATAACTCTAGTTCTTGCAGGCGTGTTGACTTGTGTAATGCACTTTTGCACAAAGTGCACGTTTCTCTTTCTTGGTTATCTCTATTTTACCTGGATATTTAGAGGCAAGTTTAGTTCCGTCGTTGCGTTTCAATGGTCGACACATCCCAATATTCAACGATGATGCCGCCCCTGCCTCACCACCCCATTGCAAGAACACACTCCTACCTACAGATGTCACTCACCTTAGTCCGGCAGCATTGAAGTAGCTTCCATCCGGTCGCTTTGCGTCACTCACAGGACCGAGGTTTTCAGAGAAAGCCAAGAAAGGTGGCAACACCGGGAGGGAGTAGTCCACACCCTCATACACCTCGTCTACACGCATCGTGCGATTTTTTTGAAGATCCTGAAATGCAGATGAGCAGAATTTGCAATCTGTTGGATAGCAGTTTGTTACTGTTTAGGCGGTCCTAGCTGGCATGGCGCTGAGAGCAATCTAAGAAGTGTAGTAAATGCAAATTTTGGCCAAGTAAATGCAAACTTTTTACCTCTGTGAGGGGCTTTGCTTAGACACACGTATGCATTATGTCTAGCATGCATGCACACACCCGGTGTGTTTATAACGGTATGATTTCAATGAACATTTGGCAGTTTAAAGTATTGAGATGAACAATACAGGATCGTAGCCACCACTGTAGGCAGTACATAATTGTAGCAGTACAGAATCGTAGCCACCACTGTAGGCAGTACAGAATCGTTGCCACCACTGTAGGCAGTACAGAATCGTAGCAGTACAGACTTGTAGCCACCACTGCACATGAAACACAACAGTAGCATACAATGCTGGTTAAAACCAGCTTGGGCCGTCTAGACACGTGCCTAGCAAACATAAACTCAAACTTTCCTCTCACACCATCCAAGCATTTGGATTTTGACTAATTCGGCTGGAATGGGTAGCTACTCAACTTGCAAGTAGGTTTGCCAGGGTATGTGTGTTCAAGTAATAAACAGATTAAAATTGCCTGCCGTTGAAGAAAAAAGGGAACAAATAGCCACAAATAGCCGCAAAGCCTACCTTCCGAACGTTTATCCCGCAGCAAGACAGGTAGTTCCTTTCCAGTTGTATGACGGTTCCAGGGCGGGCCAATGAAGCCCAAGATAGAGGCACCTGCCCGTAGAAGTAGTTCTCCGACAGGAGGGTGATGCCTAGTGAGGATCTGCAAACATGGTTGAGGCAAGGCGGCTTTATTCCAGGCTACCATGATAAGGTCATTGCTCAAGATATGTGGATACACATATATATAGGGTAAATATGCGCATGGATATACGCATTATGCACAAGCAGGGAAATCCTCTGCCCTGCGGCGCCATATAGCAGGCTTCCACAAGTAAAATTGCACGGCTAGCACGACAAAATAGGGCCCGCTTTTATATCATGGCTGCTTAATTTTGAGACAAATGGCAAATACTGGTCCTAGATTGAGAAGCGATAAAATTTCCACGTTGATGTCCAGAGCTATCAAGGTATTGAGGAGAGGAATCGAGTGGATCCATTAAGCCATTCCACAGTGCATAACATCATGATATCAGAATTAGAAAATCAAGTGTGTTTTTCCTCACATGCTCACTGTCGGCAGGGGGCCAAAGATCCGATTTTGGAAGAGCACCAATTGTTCCAAGCGCGGCATGTAGTTTCTAAAGAGGTCGGGAGGAAGAGCCTGGAACAATGCGGAAAGGGATTGTGTTTGCCTCACAAAGTACATATTTGGGACGTATTTGGCGCTGCCTGTATAGCGCTTGTCACTCGTTACTGCACTTTATCATAAGCGAGGAACATCAATTGTGCAAAAAAGAAAAGAAAGCTTCAATAGTTCCTCTGCAAATACTGTACTTTTGGCAGGGAAATTTCAACTAAGCGGTTGTACAACACAGTTTGTATTTTCACATCCCATTCCCTCCCGGGATGCGGACCTCCAGGTTGCTGCTGTCCATGTACAAGAAACGTAATGCCGGGAGCCGGCGGAAGGCTGGGAAGATGTTGCCGGTGGTGAATATATTCCTCTGGTCGGCAAAAAAAAGATGTATTCACTAGTCGGCAAGTGTGTTTGCATGCGTTGTGTGTGCAGGCGCGTGTGTGGAACAGTTTGTTATGGTGACAAACTGCGGTAAAAAGATGCTCTTAGGTGCGTGTACAAAAGCTCAAAATGGCGGCAGCAAGGGACACGCAATTTGGAAACGATTTATGGTACAGAGTGTGCGTGAGCGAGTCCTAAGAAGAAATTACAGCAATGCTTGGTGACAAGTTAAGGAAGTGGTGGAAAACACCTCGCACATACAAAAACAAGGCAAAAAGACAGGCGAGAGGTTCTGTAGCTGGGATAAAGCAGCCCTTACCCCGAGAGTCAAGTAGCTCAAATCTTTACAGGAGGACAGGTCCAAGTTGTCCTTGAACCTATTGTTTACCAAAAACAATGTTGAAAGACTGTTGCTCTCGCACAGATCAGAGGGCAGCGGATCCTCCTGCAAAGTCAGAGGAGATAGTAAGCGCAGTGCTTTGGGGAGGGACCAATTTAAATACTCGAAAGGGGGGGGGTTATTCACGCTTGGCCGAAGCCGTTGTAAATAGGTGGCAGAAAGTGCTTAAAAGCACGACCGTTGTTGATTAATACATAATATATTAAGTCGTTCGCCCATGTATGTAATATATTTGTGTATCCACGCGGTTCTAGCCAGTCCTATGCTTCTTATTCTGCTTAGTTTCTGACGTAGCCCGTCGAGTCCTAGCTGTCTTGCCTGGCCTTACTTTTGTCCAAAGCAGAAGAGTTCTTAGTTTTGAGCCCGTGCAAGCAGATTTAGCGGTCGGAAGGTGGGAATTTTCTTGAAAGTTTTGGGAAAGGTCCGAGAGGGCTTCTACTAGGTCTGTGCCAAACAGGATTAAAAAGTTCCTTTAAACTCACAGTAAGCTGAGTTGCATAACGGCAGAATAGAAACCACAACATGTTGAAAACAACACTTTTTGGGACAGCGCATCATAAAGCAGGCCAGGGCTGACGTGCAGCTTTGACTCACCAACAGATTGTTAGACAAATCCATATATTTGAGGCCAAAAAGCTTTCCGAGTCCACTCGGCAACTTTCCTTGTAATTCTGCATAAAAAAACAGGCACGGAGAGAAGTCTGGGACACCTGAGCACCCCAAGTGTACCATTAGTCATGTGACATGACTCATGTCCAAGGTTTATGCGCATACAGGTGTGCTAGAACGTTTGTGCATGTGCGTGCATTTGCACTCATGCATTCCAGAGTGCAGCTCTTGCTCAGCCTTCCTTTAACATGGTCAATGGCCCAACATTAGCTTGCATGACCAAAGTAGTGTCTACAAAAGCATTTTTTCCTCTTGGGTGCAGGGAGTGAACAGGAGCAGGACGTGTCCGAACTCATCAACATGACTTACGATTTGACTGGAGTTGCACCCACGAGACTTTGCTGTACGCACTGAAGTTGGAGCCAATCTGTCCTTGCAGTCCATTAGAAGACAGTTTTAAGCTGGTGAGGTCGCAGGATAAGGAGGGGTGGTCTATGCTTGTGAAGTTGCCCGTCTGTAAACCAAATGCGAAATAGCAACTCTTGTGGTGTGTGCATGTTTGTGTGTGTGTGTAAGTATGTGTTGTGTGTTTGTGTGTGTGTGTGTGTGTGTGTGAAGGGGGGGGGGATGTAACATGCATAAGTAAAGTAAA
>Ga0307974_1001571_pt1 | contig 15776 bp, 23 predicted proteins | sample OrgLakmetagen784_FD_201812 | JGI IMG/M metagenome (GOLD analysis project Ga0307974, IMG submission 201812) | Saline water microbial communities from Organic Lake, Antarctica - #784 | ecosystem: Environmental > Aquatic > Non-marine Saline and Alkaline > Saline | place: Antarctica: Organic Lake... | reverse complement strand
GGTGGGGAACTCTACTCAACAACTAAATTATACAGTAGGTCTTCCAGGATTTACTGCTAAAACAAGATTAGCACGGCTACAAGAGTATGATATATCATCTGGGACGTTAAGAATAGATGGGGAGCTCTCCTTCTATTGTGTTTCGGATTCATACGACAGGAACATCAATGCAGTTAGTGGGTCGTTAGGATCTTTTGGTGCAAACATAACATATTTCAAAATCGATCTATAATTTATGGCAAAAAATACAAACGCAGCATCGTCAACAGGATCTCTTTTCACGGCAGATGAGTGGAATAAGTTACTTAGAATAGATGCTAATGTGGGAGGGATCGGATCTAATACTGCGGTTAACCCACAATCACTCACAACTAACTTCACTATCTCAACTGAAGTAGCTGATCAAGTAGGTGGATTATCTTTTATATCCACTCCTGCAACAGCTACAGCATCGACAGTGCATAGTGTAATAGATTTCTTATCTAAAGGAAGTTATCAGTCCATCGCTAAGATCGAAGTAACTAGAGAAGATAGTGTTCAGAATTCTGGATCTTTAAGCTTCTTTACTACCCAATCAGGTACTCAAGCATTAAATCTGAAATTAAACGCAAATGGGTCAGCTACTGTGTCTGCTGGATTAACTGTTGGAGGAGATTTAACTGCCTCAGCTAATCTAGCTGTAACGGGGAACTCTACTGTTGGAGGAGATCTTGATGTAACTGGTGCAGCTAGTTTTGGATCACTTAACTTATCTGGACTAACTGCTTCATCTGGAGATGTTCAAATATCTGCTTTCGACCAAATAGATTTATTCACAGGAGGGGTTAATCCCGCCGGAGGAACTAAGGTAGTTAGTTTTGACGAAAGTGGGTCAAGCATTCTTGCGGGAGATCTAACTATTGCAGATAATTTAGCTGTGACAGGTAATGCAACTATTACAGGTAATATAGTTAATCCTGTGTTTAGTCCTGTGGGAGGTAAAGCATCTTTATCCCTTGGCAGGGACTTAAATTTAAAAATAGTGAATGGGGCAACAGCAGCTTCACAAGTTGCTATAACTTTCGACTATCTAACTCTTTACAGCCCAACAGGGTTGGCAGCAGTAGAAACTCGGACTTCTACCCTAACTTTAAATTTGTTATCCACGGGGGCAGGGGCGAGAGCCGCGAGTGAAAATTCAGGAGACGACCAAGCTTCAACGTGGTATTATATATATGTCTACTCGGATGGTGCAGGGACTATTAATGGGTTATTAGCACAAGCTTCAGACTGGGCAACCGTGATTTCTAATGGCGATAACCCTTCTGGGTCTGGTTTTGTAAGAAGAGTCGGAGCTATAAGGAACGGTGCAAGTGGGGGTGGTGGAACAGGGGATTTATTATACTATAGCCAAGTAGGTAATTCCTGCGGACTACAGGCTGCTAGTGAAAGCAATATGGCCTCTAACGCGACAGACGATGTCTGGGTTTCAGTGGATATTTCAAGTCTAGTCCCTACAATTGCTATTAAAGCGAAGGGCTTTTCACGGCAATCAACAGCAGGCGAAAGTAGCTGGGTAGCTCCAACAAATCTACCTGCTTTTGCAGGTAACTTAGGGTCGACAACCCCTGGTGTGAGGTCGATGCAAAGCACTGGATCAAATAATAGGATTAATTGGGAATGTGATATTGTAGAAGAACAAGTCCTCTATATTGCTCAACCAACGGGGGATACTACCTGGTGTTTAACTGGATTTAGTATTAATTTATGAAAAAAATATTACTGACTTATAAAGGGGAAGAGTGCGTTGCGAGGCAAGAGGTATTGTTACCTTTCACATGCAAAGACGACCAAAAAATAATAGATGAAAGCGAAAATTTTAACTATAAGGGGCTATGGCAGTACGGGACTGACATTGAGGATAAACACAGGGAGCCTTTTAGGACCAAATACATGTATTTAAAAATAAAAGAAAAAACTAAAGAGATGTTTTCAAAATATAATTACGTTTTCGGACTTTCAACGGGGTGGGGGAAGGACGTAGAATACAAGAGATGGTGCGAGGAATTAATTAATTTTTCCAACTCTTTTGAAGGTCAGACAATTGGAGAAAATCAAATTACATTCCCTACAGACCCTTGGGGCAACCAAGAGGTACTAGATTTTAATGAGTGAATTAGATAAGATAGTCCTGTCAGGGAACTACCCTATCGATGTAGGTATGATAGTCCAAACTCTCAATTCTATTGTATCGTCCCTACAAAAGTTTAGCCTATTGATAGATGAAACCCAGTCTAATATACAAGGACTAGTAGCTAGGATACATAATATAGAGAGGATAGATCATATAGAAAATGAAACGGCGAAGCTGAAGGAAGAGATGCATGTTTTAGAAAGGAGCTTCACTACAAAACTAGCTAAGTTAGAGAATAATTTAATAACTACAATTGAAAGACAGAAAGCTTTCGCAGGGAAAGTTATCCTAGTGGGTGCGTTCTTACAAATTATATTAACTTCAGCTATCGGAACAGCGGTAGCTTACATTATGAAAGGATAAATGTTGAATATTATAGCTAGTGTAGTTGGGTCAGTTATCTCAGCTAAATTGAAAGAGGACTTATCTGATGCAGAACGCAACTCAGATAAGTTAAAGATAGTATCGAAGTATGTGCTTAAAAACAGCTCTAAAACGATCTTCTACGGTGGGGTGGGAGTACTAATCCTAAATCAAGTTTTCGACCTAGGAATCGACGTTAATAAGCTTTTCCAACAGATATCCCATCTAAATGGTTTGTTAAGTTTCTAAGCTGAGGATATATACATATATGAAGGGTATTATTTAATATGTAATCCCCTTTCGTCACAGATTAATTCATCAAAACCTTCCCGTGTAGCATTTAAATATGTGTAATAATAATCTCCCATAATTTGCTTAGCTAGTTCATTTCCCATACACCTTTCACTCAAATTAGTTAGTAATACCTTATCCTTATACGACTCCAAAACTAGTCCTTCGATAATTGATTTTTGAAGTTCTGCCCTCTCGTACACTAAATGTAAAATACATACTGTAAATATAAATCCTAGTGTGGTAAAAATAGCCAATACATCGATAGCTAACATATTATCTCCTAATTGAAATAGCTAGGATACCTATCCTAGCTAAAGTTAACTACATTATCACGTTACTATTTACATCTGAAATCTGAGTAACAGGCTTCTTCCGCTGACCTAGGAATGCAGGCTTAACTTCTTCCGCTAGTGTGGAAATAGCTTTATATTCATCCGCCTTTGGTCTGTCTACAGCGTTGATATCAAATGTGAAATATGGGTTATCAACTTCCTTAATGTATTTGGAAGTCAAACACCACCTGACTGAGCTAACCGACCCTTCCTGAGATAAAGCTTCTCCAAAATCGTCAGCCAATCGGTATCTACTAGGCTTATCAAATCTAAGAATAATAGGTTTTTGATCGTCCTTACTCATATACTTAGGTGTGAATATAAGATAGTCAATTGTTTTTACAGGTACTTTAAACTCACTATCACATGCGATCAACGCACTATCTAATGTAGTGAACTCTCCAACCCTTTTCTTACGGGAACCGCCCTCTTTTCTATTGCCCATTTTATCTAATTTATGAGCGTTATCACTTTCCCAAACAACATAATAAGGCTCTCGGTACACAGCGGGGATAAATTCGATTCCATCATCTGCTTTAACCAGTACTGGTGTTGGGGCAGATATAAGTAAATCACCTGCTTCCGCTCCTTTAACGTACTTTTCCTCATTCTGCTTGTTAATTTGAGGACTCATACCTGTAAGTACAGTGATGGATGGGATATATGAACCGCCTGTTTTCTCGATATTAAGCTCTTGTTTCTTTACGTAGTCGGGGGTTTTACCTAGTTTTGAAATATCAATCATGTTTTCCTATTTAATTATTTGATCGTGTTATTTAAATTATTTGTGTGTTGTACCTAAACTTATTTATGTAAGTCCAGTATTATTTTAATTAAATTTCCTCCAGCTAGGTTAGTTTCGAATATTCCCAATTTAGACTACACCATTAAGTGTAAGTCAACTGCTAATTTAAAATAGGCAGTCTCGCGCATATACCATGTACGTGAGGGTTCCATAGCGCAGCGAAGTTTTGAAATAAAATTACTCATTACTATTGCCTCATGTACGTGTAAGAACTTTTAGAATAAGGGCTGATCTAGTAATTAAAAAGTAACCTTGAGTTAGTAGCTACTATTACTTTCTACTAAACATAGTACCTTAGAGGTAATAGTTAGTTTATTAATATAAAAGCTTGATATTATATTCCCATCTGCGTATACATACCCTTCAACAACAACTTTTAATTTAAAGACTGAGTATTTAATGTTAGAGACTTACCAAGAAAAGATGATTGAAATGAACTATCTATATGGAGATGAAACTACTTCAGACGATATGTTCAAAAGGGTTTCCAACTACTACGGTAATGATACCAACCAATCTAAACGATTACTTTCATATATGCAGAAGCTATGGTTCATGCCTGCAACCCCTGTATTAGCTAATGGTGGGACTGACCGAGGACTTCCAATCAGTTGTTTCCTCAATTATGTTCCAGATTCTAGAAAAGGATTAAGCGATCATTACTCTGAAAATATTTGGTTATCCTCTATGGGAGGAGGAATTGGTGGATACTGGGGGGACATTCGAAGTACTGGAATAGCTACATCACGAGGATCCGAATCAACAGGCCTCATCCCTTTCGTCAAAGTGGTTGATTCACAAATCCAAGCTTTTCAGCAAGGTAAAAATAGAAGGGGAGCATATGCTAGCTGGTTGAGGATTGATCATCCAGAAGTAGAAGAGTTTCTAGATATTAGGAAACCTACTGGAGGAGATATTAATAGGAAAGCACTTAACATCCACCACGGGCTAGTTATTTCAGAGAAATTTATGGAGCTTGTTCAAGGTAAAGAAAAGGCTAGAAAGGAAAATACTGAGTTTGATGACTCGTTTGATTTGGTTGATCCCCACACTATGAAAGTAGTTAAAACAGTTAAAGCAACTGACCTATGGATTAACATACTTGAGAACAGAATCTCTACAGGAGAGCCTTACATTATGTTTGATAAAGCTGTTAACGATGCCTTACCCCCTTCCTTAAAGGAAAAAGGACTGTCAGTTAAGCATTCAAATATATGTTCAGAAATAACACTACCAGTTAATGACGATAGGACAGCAGTATGTTGCTTAGCTTCCTTAAATATTGAAACATATGATGAATGGAAGAATAACGACATTATATTACACGACATTATAGATTTCCTAAATAATGTATTGGATGATTTTATCCAGAAAGCACCCCCTGAACTATCTAGGGCAGTGTACTCAGCCACTCGAGAAAGGTCGATTGGACTAGGCGCTATGGGTTTTCATAGTTACCTCCAAAAAAACAATGTCCCATTTGAAAGCTTATCCGCTAAGTTGATAAATAAAGAGGTATTCCAACATATTTATATCAAAGCAACAGAAGCATCAATCAAATTAGCTGAAAGAGACGGTGTCTACCCCGACGCAATAACAGAAGGGCCTAATAAAGACATTAGAAGGAATGCACATATAATGGCAATTGCCCCAAACGCTTCAATTAGTATTATCTCAAACAACACAAGCCCTGGAATCGAGCCTGTGAGAGCTAATTCATTTAGACAGAAAACAAAAGCAGGTTCAAACAATTACAGGAATAAGTATTTGGTAGAGGTGTTGAAAAAGTATGGAAAGAACGATTTAACTACGTGGGAATCTATCGGAGGAAATAAAGGGTCAGTCTCTCATTTGGAATACTTAAGTAAGGACGAGTCTGACATTTTTAAAACAGCTATAGAAATTAATCAAAAATGGTTAATTGAGTTAGCAGCAGACAGGCAACAATATATTTGTCAAGCACAATCTTTAAATTTGTTCTTTACTTCTGACGTACATAAAGCGTATCTACACAATATACACATGATGGCATGGCACAAGGGACTTAAAACACTGTACTATGTTAGATCGGAAGCACCATTTAGAGCAGATGACTTAACTAAGAAGATTGAGAGATCCCCCGAAATCGACTATGAGGATGCTTGTGTTGCATGTGCATCATGACAATTAAAAATAAAAGAGGAAAGCGTCCAAAAGATATTGTCAAAGAAGTAGAAGTGCTATACGAGGAGATAATTGATTTATGGGCCTCCGAGTATAGCGAGAAAAGTATTGAAAAGCTAGAGAAACTGGCCCTTCCTCTAGATACTGTAATTAAACGAAAGCTATGGGTTTTGTATAACCTATTCCAAGATTTAGAGAGTTGATATGTTGTTAGAGAAAAGAAATTACTACAAACCGTTTAAATATCCATTCGCCTACGAAGCGTATCTCATTCAAAACAAGATGCATTGGATTCCTCAAGAAATTAAACTTGATGAGGATATCAGGGACTATAACAAAAAACTAACTAAAGATGAGCAGTCTTTGGTTTCTAGTATATTTAGATTCTTCACCCAAGCAGATGCAGATGTTGCAGGAGCGTACGCAGAACATTACTTACCTATGTTTCCACACCCCGAACTTAGGATGATGCTAGGCTCTTTCGTTAACATGGAAGCTATCCACAAAGATGCCTACTCAATGTTAATTGATACATTGGGATTTAATGAGTCGGAATATAAGAAGTTTTTAGATATAAAAGTCATGTATGACAAGCATGAGTATCTTTTAAAGTTCAATACCGACTCTATTTTAGAAAAAGCTAAGACAATGGCAGTTTTTAGTGGATTTGTTGAGGGAATTCAGTTATTCAGTTCATTCATTATGCTACTAAACTTCGATAGATTTAGTTTAATGAAAGGTATGAACCAAATAGTTACATTTAGTATTAGGGATGAAACTTTACACGTACAGGCAATGAGCCAACTTTTCAAACAGTACGTTAGTGAATATGTCCCTCAAGAAATGTATAAAAGATTGAAGACAGAGATCTATCAAGCATGCGAAAGAGTAGTTGAGCTAGAGAATAACTTTATAGATTATTGCTTCGACCATTGTAAGATTAGAGGACTATCTGCAGAAGATGTCAAAAACTACATTAGATACATTGCAGATAGAAGACTTCTAGGATTAGGATTAGATAGTTTATTCCATGTTCGAGAGAATCCACTACCTTGGGTCAGTGAAATATTAAATAACGTTGAGCACGCAAATTTCTTCGAAACAAGAGCTACTGAGTATGGTAAAGCAAACACTACAGGCGCATGGGGAGATGTGTTTTAACTTAAAATTTAGGACAGGTAGCTCAGTTGGTTAGAGCATCCCGCTCATAACGGGGAGGTCGAGAGTTCGAGTCTCTCCTTGTCTACCAAATTAAAATTATGAAAATTATGAAAAATGAATATATTGATTCTATAAACAATAGTAGTGATATGGTAGAAAGGCCAAAACATTACATTGGCAAGTTTGGATTAGAGGTGAAGGAAGTAATTGAGAACTTCTTATGGGACGAACCTTGGTTAACTCAAGCAGTTCAGTACATTTTAAGATGTAGAAATAAAGGAAATAAAAAGCAGGATCTTGAAAAAACGTTACAACTAATCAAATTTGAACTAGAGAGTATGGAGAGAAATGGAGAATAATATTGAGATATCTAGAGAAGAATATTTTGAACTAAAGTTATCTTTTGAGAAATTACAGCTTTTAGAGGCAGGGGGGGTAGACAATTGGGAATGGTATTCAGAGTCTCTATATCCTGAAGATGACGAGGTAGGTGACATAGAACATATAGAATCCCGTTTAAAACTTAAGATATTCGGAGACAATCACAATGGAGAATAAACCTTACCCAAGATTGCAAAAGGACTTTCTAGACGCAATGTCAGTAGATTGCCACCCCGAACCTACGTTAGATGTAGTAGCTGCCCGAAAATGCTACGATATGGTTCTGGAAGAGTTGATGGAGCTAGCCCAGGAAATTATCAGACTAGAAGACTATGTTGAAAAGAACCCTTCACTAAATGAAGAAACAGTAGTTTTATCAAGTCTACCTAAAAACTCAGTAGATAGGCCATTTATTGAAGATCTGCTCGCCAATATCTGTGCTGAATCATGTGATTTGATCTACGTATTATGTCAGCTATGCAATAGATTAGGATTAGATTTAGATAAGATGTTTAAAGCTATTCATAAAGCTAATATGGCTAAGAAAACTAATGGTCGCATTATCAAGAATGCCGAAGGAAAAGTGATGAAGCCTAGAGATTGGCAGCCTGTAAATAAAATAGCTATCTTAAAAGGTAAATAATATGAGTTGTGAAGTTAAGTGCTGTGAGGGATGTACTACATATCCTCCTGAATTGAAAGTAGGTAAGGTATTATTCACTAAGGACGGTAGGAAAACAGGTAATGCGGTAATAGTTTCCCTCCATTATTCAGAAGTTAGAGGCCAGATGAGGTATACTTGTGTAACTGATTTCGGATCAGAAATTATTTTAAGTTTTCTCCAAATCCACAACCAGTTCTACGTTGAAGAGTCTCCCCATGATGGAGTTTGTTTAACTAAAAGATTACTAAAGCAGATAAATATGCTGTCCAATAGCTTTTCTGGAGAAGATAACTGTAGTATTTAAAACTAAAGAAGCTAGGGATGAAGCCCTTCAAAAACTTTATATTGACTTACACCAACTATGAAAATAAAGGAGAATATTAAATGGAAATGATAGCTAAACTAGTACACCACTTTGGGCTAACACTAACACACAACCAAGGAGTAGTGGTAGATGTAGGTGTGGGGGTGATTACTATTATATGTGTAGTAGGCTCGTTTAAGAACTTTAACCTGATGATAAAACATTCCAACCAAGTAGGCCCCACTGTAATTAGGGCATTAGGATTTATGTTTCCTATTTTAGGGGTATATCTAGGCTTCTTCTTCAGGGAAGGTGATGAAAATAAAGGAACTCAAAGACGAAATGTACGATAAATTTAAAGACCTAACTGCCCCACTAGATGAGAAAGTATAATGTTATATCAATATTTGGAGCACCTGGCACAGGTAAAACAACTAACCTAACTAAACTAATAGATGACCTATCAAAGACTACCTTTGATATGGTCGTTCTCAGCTATTCAAAATCCTCAGCTAGAGAAATACAATCCCGCCTGAAAGATAAAAAGCTAATAAAGACTAAAACTTCTCATTCATTAGCGTACGAAATTAATGAATACCAATCCTCCCAAGTATTGAATATGGATAGGGTAGAGGAAATGCGTCTCTGTGACGAATACTTTTCTAAATTAGATAAAAGGGACTTCTACAATATGTTTGGAGAAATCAATCTAAATACTGAGAAATTACAAGAGACCTTTCAGCCCTATCTACAGGAATTTAACAAAAGGTATAAGGAATACAAACAATACCATATGTTAGTATCTTTTTCGGATATGCTACTAGCTACTCCCAAAGTGAAATACAAATACGTCATTGTAGATGAAGCGCAAGATATGACGCCTTTAAATTGGTCTTTCATCCAAAAACTAGTTAAAGAAGGGGGAACAATATATCTAGCGGGGGATGACGATCAAAATATCTACACATTTAATGGGTCTGACGAACAAATAATGGTTAATGTAGCCACTGAGAAGGTTATATTAGACCAGTCCTACCGAGTACCCTCTAAGATCCATGAAATAGCTACTAAGCACGTACGATCGATTTCTAAACGGCAGGATAAGATAGTCAAACCAACTAACTTTGAAGGAGAAGTCTCTTACACTAACTATTTCAATCTAGATAGTGTAACTAGTCCAGTTACACTACTATTTCGAGATAACTTCTTAATGAAAGAAGTGGAAAAGGAATTACTTAGATTATACTTACCATTTAAGAAATCTAAATCAAAATCTTACTTCGATAGTTACTTTGCAGAAGCTATAAGAGCCTGGTACTCCAAGGATGAGGCGTATTTGGAAAAAAATAATAAGTTTTTCATTGACACAACTGCAGATGTAAAAGATGTTTTAAAAGCCAAACATTGGAGAGATGTACTAGTTGCACCTTTCATTAAAGTAGAATTTTTAGATTATATTTATAATGTTGACTTATTGGGGGATTGTAATATTGAACTATCTACAATCCATAATTATAAAGGACTTGAATCGGATCATATTGTTCTCTTCACTGAACTACCTAACCGGTCTGATATAGAATTCTACACCGCAAGTGCTAGGGATATAGACAGTGAGAAAAGAGTCTGGTACGTCGGACTAACACGAGCACGTAAAAAACTAACTATCGTAGGAACTAACAGATTTTTGGAGATATACTAATGACTAAACAAGATTATATAATATATACGATAACTATTGCAGTAGCCGCAGTAATGATTAGCGGATTCCTAATACTCGCAAGCGGCCCATGCGAGCATAAACCTAAACCAAACATAGTAGATATAGTTGAAAACTATAACGTCATCCTATTAGGAGACGGAACTTTACAATTACAGGAGAGAAAATGAGAAAAATATCTAAAGAAGAGCTGTCAGAAATACTTAAACAACATAAGATTTGGCTGGAATCTAAGTATACGATGGGAAGTAGAGCTGATTTATCAGCAGCTAATTTATTTAGGACCAATTTATCAGAAGCTAATTTAGAAGGAGCTTACTTATATAGAGCTAATTTATCAGAAGCTAATTTATATAGATCTAATTTATCAGAAGCTAATTTATCAGAAGCTGACTTATATAGAGCTAATTTATCAGAAGCTGACTTATCAGAAGCTGACTTATCAGAAGCTGACTTATCAGAAGCTGATTTATCAGAAGCTAATTTATCGAGAGCTAATTTATCGAGAGCTAATTTATCAGAAGCTAATTTATCTGGAGCTAATTTATCAGAAGCTAATTTATCAGAAGCTAATTTAGCTAGAGCTGACTTATATAAAGCTGATTTATCAAAAGCTAATTTATCTGGAGCTGATTTATCTGCAGCTGATTTATCTGGAGCTGATTTAGAAGGGGCTGATTTATCTGGAGCTAATTTATCTGGAGCTGATTTTTTACCGCCCAAACAACTTAACCCAAACACTTACATGGAAAATAAAAATAAGATAGAAGTTAAAAAAGAAACCACAGTAACAATCACCCTTGAAATGACGAGAGAAGAGGCTAAAATACTTAAGGATATCACATATGGAAAAAGAACAGGTGTGGATTTTACGAGCATACCTCAGGTTAGACGTAAAATCCACACGCTACTAGATAGTGTGGAGTTAGTATGAATAGACCAGCTAAAGTATCTGACCTAGTCCAATATTTACTAACTATCCCAGCTGACACAGCTATAGTTTGTGCTGAAGGTTTGAATCATCAATACGAAAGATTTACAGACTTTGTGAAGACTGAATTTGACGATCAATACCCCTCCCAACCATTTAGTAATATAGAAATAATAGATGGGACAGTGTACTTTGGACTAACATGAAACAATACCACGATCTACTAGAAAAAATACTAAACACTGGAACAGCTAAATCAGATAGGACAGGTACAGGAACCCTATCACTATTTGGAGAGCAGATTAGATTCGATCTAAGTAAAGGGTTTCCCCTGATAACTACTAAGAAAATCCATCTTAAATCAATAATCCATGAATTACTATGGTTCCTGAAGGGAGACACTAATGTTAAGTACCTCAAAGATAATGGTGTAACTATATGGAATGAATGGGCTGATGAAAATGGAGATCTTGGACCCATCTATGGTAGCCAATGGAGAAACTACGGTGGGATAGACCAGATAGCTGAATTAATGGTTAATCTAAAAGAGAATCCTGATAGTCGTAGACATGTTGTGTCAGCTTGGAATGTGTCTCAATTAGAAGATATGGCACTGGCGCCTTGTCACTGTTTGTTTCAGTTTTACACAGTAAATAATAAACTATCCTGTCAGCTATATCAAAGAAGTGCAGATATGTTTTTAGGAGTACCTTATAATATAGCATCTTACGCCCTACTAACTCAGATGATAGCACAACAGTTGGATTTAGAAGTTGGGGAGTTTGTACATACTTTTGGGGACGTCCATATTTACAATAATCATATAGACCAAGTTAAAAAACAACTCGGCAGGTATTTTTATCCACTACCTAGTATGGAAATCAATAAAAATGTTGACAGTATTTTCGACTACAAGTATGAGGATTTTAAAATAGTAGATTATCAATCTCACCCTGCAATAAAAGCTAAGGTAGCAGTATGAACTACATTAAAATAGATTTAAATAATCTAGAAGAATTGCCTCTAGGTGTTAGGGTATTGGTTTTTGATAGACAGCGAGCTACCTATGTTAATAGAGGTATTTTTAAAAAGATTAAACGTTCATATTACTTCAAAGATGATTTGAAACGAATATATAAAATTACAACTAGATTTATAGAGTATGGAATATTATGAGTAAATATTTAGAATGGATAGATAAAAAATACCCCGACGCCAAAACAGCTAAGAACCGTTGCCAAATAGCGGTTAGGGAAATGTTAGAATCATTTCCAGAACTAGAGATTCGAGTGGGATTTTGTAACGAGACTTTCCATTGCTGGCTAGTCAATGAGCCCACAAATACAATAATCGACCCAACACACCGACAATTTAACCCCCCGCTTAATTACCATGTTGTCGCAAATAGGTTTTTAGATAAAGACGAAGTGGAACCTGCCACAGGAGCTATCTTTTTAAAAACGGCTTTGGATCCTGCTAGATTATGAAAGTGGACTATGAAATAGTTAATCCATCTGACCTACCTAAAATAGATGGGAGAATTGTAGTAGCCGATACTGAGACCAATGGTGTAAATGTGATGGTCAGTAAGCCTTTCATGTTGCAGATAGGAATCGACGATAAAGTGTACATTCTTAGATGGAACAGTAGACTTGTGGAATGGATAAACAATGAACTCCCCAAAGCTGGACTAATAGTAGGACATAATATTAAGTTCGACCTTCATATGTTTGTACAGGGAGGTTGTGATCAAAATACTATGTATGGATATAATGTCTATGATACTATGGTTGCTGAATCGTTAATAAATGAGAACCACCCTAAGTTTGCACTAGACTATCTATGTCAGAAGTATTTTGATGCAGGTAAGACAGATGGTGAAATGATAGATTACATTGTTGAAAACATAATGGGAGGTACTAGGAAACGCAGCGAAACTTCCATTAAAAAGGAAGCAATGGGCCATTTACATGAAGCTCCTTTTGAAATGGTGGCTAAATACGGTGCTGGAGATATTATTCTAACTAAAAAGTTGTATGACTACCAGATTAAGTTAATTGAAAAACCTCATTCATCACTATTGATGTTTCCTTCAAAATATCACAATCTAGAGTTTGCACTGGAGCGTGAGATGAAAGTATTAAAAGCACTAGTTGAGATAGAAAGAAGAGGTGTCCCAGCTAATATGGACCACATAGTCGAGAAGGAAAAGGATCTGATATCACTTAGAGATAAGTTATCTCAAAAATGCAATGACGTATTGAAATGGAAAACCACTTACAATCCCAGATCATCCAACGACAATAAGCGAGCTTTTGCAGAACTAAATCTACTAGATGGGCTAGAACTAACTAAAACAGGTAACCCTAGTTTTTCAGGGAAATCATTAAAAGGTGTTAACCACCCATTGGCTGATTACCTTAGAGAGATAGCTACCCTAGATAAAATATTAAGTTCGTACACTTCATCAATGCAGGAGCTCTACAACCATAAAACTGGAAAAATATATTGCTCTTTTAACCAGACTAAGGGAGAGGATGGAGGGGCAGCTACTGGGAGGTTCTCGTGTAGAGCACCTAATCTACAGCAGGTGCCTAAACCTAAAAAAGATAAAGGCGAAACTAGTTACATGACTAGTAAATTAATTAGATCAGCTTACTACGCACCTAAAGGCAAATTATGGGGAAGCGTCGATTGGAGTCAGTTCGAAAATAGAGTATTCGCCCATTATTCAGGTGATGAAAAGTTGATAAAGTCGTACCGAGATAACCCTGATATCGATTATCACACATTAGTCAGTGAAATGATGGACCTAGCTAGGGTATTGGGATTAGACGCTAAATCAGCTAGAGATAGAGCCAAGACAATTAATCTGGGGCTATCCTTTGGCATGGGAATGGGTATGTTGGCTGATATAATGGGACTTCCTTGGACGATGGAAGAATTTACTAATGCGGAAAACAAACACGTTAGATATAAAAAGCCGGGGGAAGAGGCGAAGCAATTATTTAAGATTTATCACGAAACATTCCCAACAGTGCAGCCAACATTAGATCATCTTCAAAAGTTAGTTATGACTAGAGGATTTCTATTGACATTGGGCGGTAGAAGGATGAATTTAGAGAAGAGATTCTCTAGGAAAGCAGGGCCGTATATGTTTCAAGGGAATGCTGCCGACATCATGAAAGAGAAGTTAATTGAGGTAAATGATTTAACTAGGAATACTGAATGTGATTTACTACTATCAGTGCATGATGAATATGATGTAATTGCTCCTGAAGAGTCAATCAATCACTGGACAGGTAAGATTAAAGATATTATGGAAAACGTGCCCCAGCTAAATGTGCCGATTAGAGCAGATGTTGGAATAGGGGAAAACTGGTTTATGGCCAGTGCATAATTAAAATAAAATAGGATTGAAATATGTGGGTAAATGAAAGAATAAATGAAGACGCTCTTACGAAGGAAATTATAGAAAGAACTGATACTCCTACAACGCTGTCAGAATTAATTCTCAAAATAACTAAGCTACTACTTTCCAAAAGTAATGACGTACTAGTTAAGGAACTGGAGCTGGAAAAGATAAAGACTTCATTCAACAAAGCAAAAGCAGCTATTGGAGGTAATATATCTGATCTAAATATTGACCGCCATTCGACTGATATACATGAATTGTTTATTTATATAGAAAGGTATATTCAATTAAAAGACTCGATTGAACATATAGATGGTATATTCAAAGATATATTACGGGAAAAATTAAATATAGCCGAATACGCAGCTGAAGTTACCACTAACGAGTGTGGGGGCGGCCCAGGTAGTATAAAAGTCTCCCAAGGGGAAGGTGTGGATTCTTTAAAAATAGCGGAAAAAGAGTGGAGGTACTGGAAGTATTTATATGAGGACCATATAAATGACTATTAAACAAACAATCAGTAAGAGAAATTGAGGAGGATATTGAACAACAGCATTGTGAGGACTACCACCAAGTAGTTTGTGTAAATTAAATACTAGACAAGGATTGAAATATTAGTATAGTATCTCAATCTAATCTAGAGGTACCTCAGCCTGGTAGAGTACGCGGTTTGGAACTGTGTATCTGAAGGTATGAATCCTTCTCGGAGTACCAAAAGTAAGATTATGCAAGTGGTTAAAGCAGAGAGACTGTAAATCTCTTCCTTCGGGTTCCTAGGTTCGAATCCTAGATCTTACACCAAAGAATTAGATGGAGTAGCTCAACTGGTAGAGCAACTGATTTGTAATCAGTAGGTTGTGTGTTCGATTCATACCTTCAGCACCAAATAAATATTGATACCTCTATTTCCCGAAAACGAATAGTCCATTATGGTCTAAGAATCTTTCTTGAACTATTCTAACATCTAAATGTACCCAATTCATTCCTTCAAATTCCTCAAAACCAACTACATGAGGTAATTCCCCGTCTGCTTTCATAATCTTAACACATCTTCTAGCATCTAGGTCAGATAG
>Ga0307974_1001570_pt1 | contig 15777 bp, 16 predicted proteins | sample OrgLakmetagen784_FD_201812 | JGI IMG/M metagenome (GOLD analysis project Ga0307974, IMG submission 201812) | Saline water microbial communities from Organic Lake, Antarctica - #784 | ecosystem: Environmental > Aquatic > Non-marine Saline and Alkaline > Saline | place: Antarctica: Organic Lake... | reverse complement strand
CCCCCTCTTCTCAACACACCCACGTCCACACCCACACCCATACCCACTGGTCAATGAAGAAGATGCGGTCTGTGTCGGAGGGAGAAGTGCCTAGAATGATGTTGTCTGGAATTGTATCAAAGTCGTTGTTCTCATCAAGCTTGGAGGGGTGCTCGTCACTCCAGGGATCGGGGGGCTCCTTTTTTCGTGCCAAGCGTCTTGGCGCTTCTTCTAGGGTGTCGTCATCATCTTCACTGACAAGCCCAGCTGCTGAGTGTATGAGTCATGCGTGGTTGTGTGTGTGTGTGTGTGTGTGTGTGTGTGTGTGTGTTCGTGTCCATGCGCGTGCAATCGCTTGTGTGCACGTGAGTGTGCTCATGCTCTGGTCTGATGCACATGCTCATGCCATGCTTTTTGTTTAAACATGCTTGGCTCACCTGCTGCAGCCTCCCCTGAGCCTGCTCCACCCACAGCGTCTGCGCTGCTGCTGCTGGTGGACATGGGTTGGGATGGAGGGGGTGGGGGAAAGGAAGGCTGGCCGCTGCTGCGTCGTGCTTGCTGTAGCAGGGCAGCTGCCGAGAAGGGCAGGGAGGAGGGCACGGAGCGGGCTCTACCTGCCCCAGGGCATGAGGCCTGAGAAAAACATGCTGCTGCAAGAGAGGAGGGGGGACTGGAGGAGGGTGACGCGCGTGTTCTGATACTGCTGCCTGCCAAAGCAGCGAGTGGCTGGCTTCGGATGCTGGCACAGGAGGAGGTGTGCCTGCTCAGGCCCCTCAAGAGTTGCTGTTGCCAGGACATTAAACGAGGTTGAGGATCACTGAGCCATGCGCAAACTAATTGCAAACAAAAATTATGTAACAGGGGCAAACTTTTTTACTTTTGAATGGAACATACTTTAAAATTTTTGGATAGAGCACCCTCAATCGAAGAGTGTAGAGGTACCAACCTGCCAGAGCATGCGAGCACGTGCGCGCGCACAAGCACACACACACACACACACACACACACACACACACTTCACACACACACACACACACACACACACACACACTCACTCACTCACACACAACACACACACACGCGCACACACACACACACACACATACACACACACACAAACATGCACACACATACACACACACCAGTCACTTGCGCGCGCACACACACACACACACACACACACACACACAGACACACACACACACGCACGCACACACACACACTCTTGCACAAACGCACACACACACGCACACACACATACACACACATGCTCACAAACACAGCACGCGCACTGCTTGAACTCACTGACAACCTGTTTCTTGCTCAACCTCCTCTGCAGGGCGTTCTACGCCACCACTTCCAACCCATGGCAGGCCGCAAGCCCATGTCAGGCACCACAATTTCCTTTGCGGTGTCCCTCGCGATCTTGCTCGTCAGCGTATGCATGTACTACGGCAACGTAATTGTGCTCTTCAAGGACATACCCACCCTTATCGATACCATGGCCATCTCCTTGTTCCCCCGAGAGCCTGATCTGGTGGCCTACACATGCTTAAGCCCTGATGGCAGCGAGGACTTCAAGCTGCTTGTGGAAGAACTTGATAGGGGGGGGGCAAACGTGCATGGTGTGGGGCTGGGGACTTTTGACGGCATGAGAGGGTTGCAGGTAGGCACTGGCACGAACATGCGCACGCACGCACACACACACAAACACGCACGCGCACACACACAAACGCGCACGCACACACACATGAGTGCACACATGCACACACGCACATACACACGCATTTGCGATACGCACACACAAGCACACACATACACGCACACACATGCCCATGCTTACGCACACACTCCCTAACGCACATCTGCAGGCGCTGCGTCACGTCCCTAAAGGAGAACTGATCCTCTCCGTGCCCTACACATTTGCATTATCCATCGCCACAATGTCTGCAAGGTGCGATCAACGCGCATTGTTGCACACACGCGTGAGACCACAAAACTTTCACATGCAACGCCCCCTCTCTTGTGACCTGACTTTGCACCCTAAGGAAAGAAGAGTGTGCACAAAGTGCAAATTCTCCACAGGGCCCTCCTTCCTTGACTGTGTGGAGTGCATTTGAAAAATGAAATATGAATAGCCCACGGCTGCTTGGTACATTGTATGCTGTAAAGTAGGAGGCGCCTCTTAGCTATTTATACCAATGGAGGCAGCAACTGGCAGCTTTTGGCGTACAGCTGTTGTGTGACTTCTGACTTCAGCGTGCATCTGTAAGATCCGAAATGTGCAATCTAAGGTTGTTTGGGGTGTCCCTCAAGAACATAGACAGGCTGACAATGAAGGTGATCACCTTTCCTTCACCCCACTTCATTGGTATGTATGTCTAAGTGACAGGTTGTACCTAAGCGTGCTATCTAAGCGTGCTATCTAAGCGTGCTATCTAAGCGTGCTATCTAAGCGTGCTATCTAAGCGTGCTATCTAAGCGTGCTATCTAAGCGTGCTATCTAAGCGTGCGTGCTTGGTTTACTATGTTGATGCATCATGCTATGCTGCATACGAAGCTCGCAAGCGTTTTTCCCCTTTCAGTTCTTAGAGCAGCAAATGGTAGTTCACACAGCATGCAGCTCTCCTTTGGGCACTTGGTACAAGGCTCGGTGCTCACACAGATCTGCTTAGTACTTAGTGCAGCTCACTCATAAGTAGGGTTGGCCAGAATCGTGTATGTACGGTGTATATACGGTGTTTTTGGCTGGGAAATTACCGAATATACGGTCAAATACGGTGTAAATATACGGTTCTGGACAATTCTCTCATAAGTATGTACGCAGGTATCCACATTTGTGATGGATTACTCAAATGATAGGTGACCCACGTGACTACGCACCATAAAGACTACTGTGCTGGGATTGAGTCATGCTCGTGCGCATACCTTGCCCTGTGCACACAAGCATGCGTGCCTTTTCATCGAAAATGTGCAGCACTGTGTGGCTACTTCACCGCGTGCATGCTGAAGTACGCACGCGTGTGTTTGCGCCTGACCGCCCTCCAACTATGAAATAAGCTTACGTGTCTATTTCCTTGACTGTGCTTTTTGCATGAGACAGATGAAATAAGCTTACTCTGCATGAGACAGATGAAAAAAGCTTACATTGCATGAAACAGATGAAATAAGCTTACTTTTAGGGTTGGCCAGAACCGTATATATGCACCGTATATGACCGTATATTTGGTGATTTCCCTGCCAAAAATACCGTATATACACCGTATATATATGGTTCTGGCCAAACCTACTTACTTTGCATGAGACAGATGAAATAAGCTTACTTTGCATGAGACAGATGAATTAAGCTTACTTTGCATGAGACAGATGAATTAAACTTACTTTTAGGGTTGGCCAGAACCGTATATATGCACCGTATATGACCGTATATTTGGTGATTTCCCTGCCAAAAATACCGTATATACACCGTATATATATGGTTCTGGCCAACTCTACTTACTTTGCATGAGACAGATGAAATAAGCTTACTTTGCATGAGACCGATGAAATAAGCTTAACTCTGCATGAGACAAATTAAATAAGCTTACTTTGCATGAGACAGATGAAATAAGCTTAACTCTGCATGAGGCAGGTTATTTATGCTTAACTCTGCATGAGACAGATAAAATAAGCTTACGTGCCTTGTTCCTTGACTGTGCACTTTGCATGATACAGAGTTGGCCAGAACCAAACATGAACACGTATATACGGTGTGAATTCAATGTTCTTAGGAGGGAATCTTCATGTATACAAGCTACGGTGTGTGTATACGGCTCTGGCCAGACCTATACATGAATAGGGTTGGCCAGAACCATGTATATACGGTGCATATACGGTGTTTTGCGCAGAGACATCACCAAATATATGGTCATACATGGTGTGTTTATACAGTTCTGGCTAACCCTACACATGAACCGTGAAGATCACACGTGTGTGATTTTACCTTTCCCCTTTACATCTCCCATTCAAGGTGCAGTGTGCACGTGTGCACTTGAATTGTGAAGTGAGCATGTGAGTGCTCGCACCTCTCCTTCCTTGACTGTGTGGAGTGCATATGAAATGTGAAATATGAGGTCTGAAATATGAAATATGAAATATGAAGTATGAAATATGAAGTATGAAATATGAGGTATGAAGATACACGTGTAGGCCCGATATGTTCCCTGACCACTATGCAGTCTGCACTTGGACTGTGAAGTGAGCTCACGGTGCCTTCTCCCTTGACTGTGCCGAGTGCATGCAAAGTAAGAAAACACGCAAATGCCCGGCCTTTTCCCACTCCACCGTACAGTGTGCACTTAAAACTTGGACTATGAAGTGAGCTTACGGTGCCTCCTCCCTTGACTGTTCCCAGTGCATGCGAAGTAAGAAACACGCAAATGCCCAGCCTTTTCCCACTCCACCGTACAGTGTGCACTTAAAGCTTGGACTGTGAAGTGAGCTTACGGTGCCTCCTCCCTTGACTGTGCAGTTTGCATGTAAGCCATGAAAAGATAACACGTGCGTTTCCCGTTATCCCTGTGCAGTGCGCAGGCTGGTGCTGCCACCACAGGCTGGAAGTACGTTGTAGACGGTGACATACATTTGGACACCTTTGCTTTGATGTACGAGGCATACGTGCGTGGGTCACGTTCACCTTGGCGGCGCTACTTTTGCACCCTGCCCCAGTCGTATGATCTGCCCACGGAGTACAGGTGTGTGTGTGTGTTGTGTATTTGTGTGGGCGTGCATGCATGAATTTAAGCCGCCCCTGCTCCAGCTGTATGAGTATGAGCGTTCTGTGCATGTATTTGCGTGTGTTTGTGTGTTGTATGTTGTATGTGAGTGTGCATGTGCGTGTGTGCGTGTGTGTGCGTGTGTGTGCGTGTATTGTGTTTGTGTGCACACTTGTTGGCCCTACTTTGCACCGTCCAGTGCACTATCTTACTGGTGTGTGGCAGCAGCAATCGACGTCGTTGATAAAATTCCAATAAAATTCTGCTGGTAGTCTCGCAAGGCTTGGATGCAGAGACGACCCAAATATGTGGCTGCTCCACAGATTCTTTCACGGAGGGTCAGTAAACGCTCTCCTGCACCAAAAAACTTGTAAATCCCTTCCTGTGCACGTGGCTCTGTTACTTCAATTTTTTGACCTTTTGACCCCCTTTTGTGCAGTGACGCTTGGAGCCAGGAGGTGGTGGCCTCGCTCCCAGACTTGCAGAGATTTGTGGCTAAGCGCAAGAAAGAGGTGCTTGTGTGTGTGTGTGTGTGTGTGTGCGTGCGTGTACGTGCGTGCGTGTGTGCATGTGCGTGTGTGTACGTGCGTGTGTGCGTGTGTGTGTATGTGTGTGTGCATGTGCGTGTGTGTGTGTGTGTGTGTGTCAAAGGACCAGCACTTGGCCAGAGCCTTCTCCCATCAAAGATACACACACTTGGCCAGAGCCATACACACACTCAGCCAGAGCCATATAAGCACTCAACCAGAGCCTTCTGTCGTCATAAGCACAAATTGCCCTCTTTTGAAGCAGCAGTAAATGCCTGTGTTTGAGGTACACATTTCCTTCTGACGTGGCCTCCATATCCAGACCCGATTTGGGTTGAAATTATATGCTCAGATGGTACGGTGGAGTCAGGGAATACCTCTTTTTCTTTACATAGAAAGTGTTTGTTTTTTTCTAAATTATAAGCTGCATTCCATTTGTGACTTCTTCCATCCTACTGATGCATGCATCGCAAACCTGTGCTTTACCCTGCCCACCACAGCTGGCGCACTTTGAGGGCATCACCAAATCTGCGCTGTTTGAGCTGAGAGGTGCGTGCGTCGATTGTCTATTGTTCTGCCTCATTGTGCATGCGCATATGAGCAGTGTCGTGAGCGTGTACAGGTGCCTTAACATGTATTTACCAGTTATGCCCTAAAATGTATCTATATTTACCAGTTATGCCCTAAAATGTATCTACCAGTTATGGCTCAAAATGTATGTACCATTTAGGGTAGACCCTGACTGAATCATTACGTTGCGCATCACGTGCAGGTGGCTCCCAGCTCCTCAAGAACGTGTCCAGGTCAACCCTCCGCTCCCTACACAACAGTGAGTGGGAAGGCCTATGGGCTCTGTTTACTCCCTTTGATTTCACGTCATTTTCGGTTTCTGGTCTGGCGCACTTCCATTGAAACCATTGCTGCCAGAAACACTAGGACAAAAGAACAGAAAGCAAACCACGACTATGTCGCTCGACTCGCACAAAGACTTAGTCGCGTGCCGGTATTTCCAAAGGCGCACATAAGCGCACTCAATGAGCTGGGGCCTATTCTTTACAATTTCAAGGCAAAAGCCTGTCTTTGGGCAATGACGAAAATATTATGTGTAGTGCTGAGACTGCTCACCTGAGTGCATGTAGCAAGCAAATTAAATACAAACCACAAACAGTAGAAATCAGAGAGCTGCAGAGGTAAACAGGATCTCATGCTTTTTGGTAAAGTTGAGCTGTAAATAATCTCATTCATGTTTGTGGACGCACACTGTTTTAAGGGTGCCAGGCGCAACTAAACGCAGGGTGCTACAGAAATGCTGCACACACGTGTGTGTGTGAGTGTGTGTGTGTGTGTGTGTGTGTGTGTGTGTGTGTGTGTGTGTGAGTGTGTGCACACGTGTGTGTGAATGTGCGAGTGCGTGTGTGTACGTACATGTGCGTGTGCGCACTTACCTGTTGTGCTTATGAGGTGCACTCTCAATACGTGACAAATGTGTGTTTGTGTTCCTTTCAATGAGTCTAGGGTGTCGTTCGATTTGCTGTGCTGTGCATCTGTGTGTGTCTCGCGTCACGTATTAAGAGCAGCTGACTGTGACTGTGCTGTGTGTGACTGTGACTGTGCTGTGTGTGACTGTGCTGTGTGTGACTGTGACTGTGCTGTGTGTGACTGTGCTGTGTGTGACTGTGATTGTGCTGTGTATGACTGTGCTGTGTGTGACTGTGCTGTGTGTGACTGTGACTGTGCTGTGTATGACTGTGCTGTGTGTGACTGTGATTGTGCTGTGTATGACTGTGCTGTGTATGACTGTGCTCTGTGTGACTGTGCTGTGTATCTGTGTGCCTCGCGACAAGTGCAGCTGTCTGCACAGCACTCTCTTTGCTTTTGTGTCAGACATGAATAGCAAAGCATGGTGTAGCAACTAGCAAAGCCTCTGTCGGAATGCTATGACATTGAGCACTTTATCAACGAGAGGTGCATTGTCTTGTGTGTGCGTGCGTGTGCGGCTGCAGAGGCTTACTTGGCTGCCAAAACACGCACCCTGTCTTGGGACCTGGAGGAGGCAAACCAGAACAAGTTCAAGGTAGGGGGTGGGGTGGGGTGGGGTTGGAAGGATAAAGGTCGAGTTGGGAATAGCTAGAAATAAGTTCAAGGTAGGGGGTTTGATGGGGTTGGAAGGATAAAGGTCGAGTTGGGGATAGCCAGAAATAAGTTCATATGTTCAAGAACAAGGGTTCGTGTCTTGGTTCCGTAGCGCATTGCGTGATGGAAGGGGCAAAAAGCAATATAGGAGACGGCTACTTCTCCCCCCTTTTTCCATTCCATGCGTATTAGGATCTATTTTTACAACCTATTACAACCTATTACAACCTATTTTTTTTATAACCTGGGAGATGGTCTAGGGGTGAGAGCTGGAAAGCCAGAAGATTGTGTGTGTGTGTGTGTGTGTGTGTGTGTGTGTGTGTGTGTGTGTGCGCGCGCGGAAACAGAAGGCAAATCAGGAAGCGAGCACTTAAAACAAACGCATGACAAAGAGAGTGATGAATAAATGTGACTGCCAATGTATTGCTACCGTATTGTTTTCTTTTCAAAGATGCGCCAAACGTCTCTGCCCATGTGATATTTGATATTTACGTTGTGAGATCCTCAGTCTCGGGTAGCCTTGAGTTGGTATCTGCGAGGCTTACTTTTTCTACCTTTTCTTCAGGTTGAAGAACTCATCATGAGATGCTCAGTCCTGGGTAGCCTTGAGTTGGTATCTGCGAGGCTTACTTTTTCTACCTTTTCTTCAGGCTGAAGAACTCATCATGAGATGCTCAGTCTTGGGTAGCCTTGAGTTGGTATCTGCAAGGCTTACTCCTTCTACCTTTTCTTCAGGCTGAAGAACTCATCATGAGATGCTCAGTCTTGGGTAGCTTTGAGTTGGTATCTGCGAGGCTTACTTCTTCTACCTTTTCATCAGGTTGATGGACTCAAAAAGGTTATGAACCCCAACCCACAGCCACTTCAGTGTTGATCGACCGGTGGCTGGTATTGCCAGCTTCAAGCAAATCATTTTTAAGCCACGTCTTATTTACGTGTACAGCTCAGCTCGCAGCTCACCCTGTCCTGCCTCGATGGAATAACACCTGCTGAAGTACTTGGTATTGTACTCAATCACCTTTTCTACCTTTGCACACGCACGGATACACACGTGCACACACACACGTCCACACATACACGCACACACACACGTGCACACACACTCACACACACGTGCACACACACACACTCACACACGCGCACACACATGTGCACACACAGCTTAACCTGCCACAATCGCTGTCCTGGCTGAGCGAGGTGGGTCTCATGGTCCCTATCCTGGACATGGCCAACCACGCGGGCAGAGACACTGCCAGTGCAGCTTTCACCATAGACTACACGGGAAAGCATCTGCGCAAGGAGGTCGGTGAGTGCGCTGGGAGATTGCCGGCAGGGACAGCCCTCTGCATGGCACACATGTCTGATGTCATGATCCTCTGATCCCCCTGCCCATAGCGCTGCATGCCTTAGAGGTTAGGTACACCCCTTTCCTGACTAACCCAGCCCAGGATGCTCAACCCACACAGCACACGTACACACAACACGCTTGCACATAGCACACGTACACACACACACGTATACACACATGCTGACGCGGTTTGGCAAAAGGCAGCTTTGCGTTGAGCACTGAGTATATTACTATGAAACGTGCTGTCAGCCTGCCCTGTCAGTCTGCCCTCTCAGGTTCAAACAGTGATAGGAGTGTGGTATGAGTGGTGAGCTGCCAGAGCGCTCAAACTAAACTTGAAAAGGGAAGGCCACACAGTAATAGGAGAAGGCCAAACAGTAATAGGAGTGTGGTATGAGTGGTGAGCTACCAGAGCGTTCAAGCTACACTTAAAAGGGAAGGCCATCGGTCTGCCTTCCTGCAGGGGGTGTTTACTCACTGGGAGATGAGCGGCCTGCACGTGCTAATCGCAACTCCGAGAGGCTGAGCAAGAGCAGGGCAACTCCCTCACTGAGCCTGGTTGCGCTGCGTGACATCTCTCCTGGGGAGCAGGTGTGTGTTTGTATGTGTGTGTGCACGCGTGCGTGCGTGTGTGTCCGTGTGTGTGCGCGTGTTTACGTGTGTCCGTGTGTGTGTAATATGCTGGTACGCGAGTATGCGTGTGTGTTAGGTTATATGTAGGGTTGGCCAGTACCGTATATATACACTGTATATTATGACTGTATATTATGACCGTATATCTGGTGATTCTCCTTCCAAAAATGCCGTATATACACCGTATGTATAGGGTTATGGCCAACCCTAATTTCACGTGTAATGGCATTTTGGAATGCATTGGCAAATGGGGAGGATGGAGGGTTTGTGTGCGCGTGTCAGTGTATATGTGTATGTATCGTATGTATGTGTGTATGGCAGGCTCTTTCTGGCATTATATGTTCCTGAAAGGCTAGTATTGTTCCTTTTCTTCCTCCACTCTAAACATATGTGCACACTGCAACTTAACGCATTCGCTTCAATTTGCGTCTGAACCCCTGCTTCTGTCCTGTATCACTGCAGATCACATTTTCGTACCTGCCTGAGGACGATATCCGTCCCCACTGCAACGATAGGTGGCTCCTTGAATATGGTGCGTGCGTGTGCGTGCGCGTGCGCATGAGTGTGTGTGCTTGTGTGTGTACGCGTGAGTTTTTCCTACTATGTGCCGGACATACTTGTTGTTAACAAGTTAACTTTTGGTAGCATATCGTGAATGTCTCTAAAAAGGACCTCTCTCCCTGACACTGCTACCCTCAAGTTTGACCATTATGAAGTCTATACATCAAACAACATCCATTAAATTCAGTCATAGGGTCACGCACTATGAATTGACCTGTTGCACCGTGTGAACTCATAAATAATCATGTTGCACCGTATGAACTCATAAATACTCAACCTGTTGCACCGTGTGAACTCATAAATAATAAATAATCATGTTGCACCGTATGAACTCATAAATTATCAACCTGTTGCACCGTGTGAACTCATAAATAATCGACATGTTGCACCGTATGAACTCATAAATACTCAACCTGTTGCACCGTGTGAACTCATAAACTAAATGTTGCACCGTGTGAACTCATAAATGATCATGTTGCACCGTGTGAACTCATAAATACCGTCCGTTCACGATCACTTCGTGACCACACTCAAAAAATTAATTAAAATTACGATTTTTAGTTCGCGAGGGGGTTTGGGGATTAATTTTTGAGTTCGAGGGCACTTCGGGATGTATGGCCCTGCCGGGAATTATTTTTTGAGTTCCAGAGCCCCCTTGTGAATGCTGCCTGTGCACTGCTATTGCTGTTTGTTATGGCTGAAGCTGTGGCTGAGGCTGAAGCTGTGGCTGAGGCTGAAGCTGTGCTCAGAAGCAGGTAAAGAGAGGTGATGGGAATACATGCAGCAAGAGCCACTCTCTACTCTCTACATTCACTCTGAAGGGGCGATGAGGGGTGGAGCCGCGCAGGCACCCCACAGGCCTCTTCCCAGCCTCGCCCCTTGCCTTTGCCTCTTCCTCTTGCAGCTCCTTGAGCTGCCTTTCCCTCTGCAGCTTCTCACGGTCCCTATGCTGAGCAGCCAGCCTTTCAGCTGGGGACTGAGGCTTCTAGAACCCGGCCAGGGGGTTCACACTGGCGCCCTTGAAGCTCATTTCGATGTTCACCCTCAAAACCACTATAAACAATTAATTTATCACTTCGGAAGCCAGTTCGGAGAGGCCTCCAAGAATTAATAAAAAATTTCGTTTTCTGGCCAAATAATTAATTAATTTCCGAAGTGATCGTAAACGGACGGTAATCATGTTGCACCGTATGAACTCATAAATACCCAACATGTTGCACCGTGTGAACTCATAAATAATCATGTTGCACCGTGTGAACTCATAAATAATCATGTTGCACCGTATGAACTCATAAATACTCAACATGCTGCACCGTGTGAACTCATAAATAATCATGTTGCACCGTATGAACTCATAAATACTCAACATGTTGCACCGTGTGAACTCATAAATAATCATGTTGCACCGTGTGAACTCATAAATACTCAACCTGTTGCACCGTGTGAACTCATAAATAATCATGTTGTACCGTATGAACTCATAAAAAATCGACCTGTTGCACCGTGTGAACTCATAAATACTCAACCTGTTGCACCGTGTGAACTCATAAATAATCGACCTGTTGGACCGTGTGAACTCATAAATACTCAACCTGTTGCACCGTGTGAATTCATAATTAATCAACCTGTTGCACCGTGTGAACTCATAAATAAAAAATGTTGCAACGCGTGAACTCATTAATCGACCTGCTGCACCATATGAACTCATAAATAATCGACATAATTTATACGGTAGCATTGGATTCAACCTTGAAGGACGGTTAATGAATGAATGGATTTGCAGGCATCGGCTGCGCAAAGCCGCCTGCTTGTTGCGCACAATCAATTGTGGGCCATGCAGCAACCTGTCACCGATGACTGCATGCACAGGCATCGTGCACCACGACGGCCAGCCGCTACGTGACTGTTTTGCATTCAACGCCACCGCTGCTGAACTGGCACGAGTGACGTTGGATGCGAGTGGAGGCGTGCAAGAGCAGCAGCAGAAGCAGGAGGAGGAGGGGGAAAAGGAGGCTTGTGCACAGGGAGGCAAAGGTGAGGGAGGATCTATGGCATTGATTGCATTGATGGCGTCAGTGGCAGAGATAAGGGTCTTGGGTGACATGCATTACATTAATGATGTCGGTGGTAAAGGTGAGGGACGTGCTTGACATTGGTTGCCTTGATGGTGCTGGTGAAGGTTGAGTGCTGGCAGGCTTTACTGCCTCTGTGTGTGTGTGTGTGTGTGTGTGTGTGTGTGTTTGTGTGTGTGTGTCTGAGGCGGCAGCAGATGCACGTCGGGCTGCCTATGGTGGAGGTCAGGGAGGCACTGCAAAATTAAAAGGCCAGAGTGTTTCAGGATAAGGGCAGTGATAGCAGGAGTATAGAGCGAATAGCAGTATAGAGAGACATCAGGAGGAGCTCCACTTAAGGGTGGAAGTACTCGCAATTTGACTGTTAGGACAGGGTGTGGGACTCTGTTTGTAGGAGCTGCACCTTGCACCTGATGGGAATTTCTTCTCAAACCAGATCTGTGTTTGCTAAATAATGGACACGGATGGACAGGAGCTACTAGTTGAGAGGCACAAGGAAAGGGGGAGTAGTTCATGTCAATATGTGCACGCACAAAAATATAGCTGAAACGTCTTAAACTCGGTACACGTGCTCATACACACTCACGCACACTCATGCACACACATGCAGAGGCAGGGGTAGGGCAGGACAGCAAGGAGGGTTGTGAACTTAAGGCCACAGGCACGACATCAAAGGAAGACAAGATGCTCGCCTCTCTGAGTGACGCTCGGACGTCATCCTGGCTCATGGTAGGCTTAGCGTGTACTTCCTTTATTGCGTATCTTTATCACTTCAAGACCATTTGCTTGTGAACAGCTACTCAGAAATTTCGTTTAAAATGGGTTTCACCGTTTTATAAGGCAACCCATAACACATGATTAAACACATGAGACTTACACCAATTCCACCAATTAGGATGCACACATTATCCAAAGGGTAGATAATACTGTTACGTGCCGTATCTGTACCCAGTCATACCTACAAAGAATTGACACTTAATCCCCTTAACCATGCAAAAACTACAATACCTATACCCAGACGTTCAATGCAGTAAATATGATGTAAGGAGTTTTGTTTTACTGTATACAGAGTTTGTAGTACATTTCCATGCATGACTTACACAAGCATTTCTGCCTTAGTTACCGTTTCGCACCGTGAAAAACAAGAACAGAAAAGAAAAACTACGCAGGCAGCAAAACACTCCCTGCATCAACTAAAGAACGCACCGTGAAAGTACAAAAGCAACACAAGAGAAAAACAAAGAACCGCGCAGGCAGGTTGTATAAGCCACTCCTAAACTCTCCACGCAAGTCTTAAGGACGAGGAGCCATGTGAGTTTTTTGCAGCATCATTGCCATTATTAACCTATGCTTCTATGTCAGTCCTCAGGAAGCTGGTTGGAGGTCGCCCTGGAACGCCTCTTTTCAATGCAATTGACATGATGACGTTGACAATGCAGAGCCCCTTTTTAAATGCAATTGACATGATGACGTTGACGATGCCGAGCCCCTCTTTTCAATGCAATTGACATTATGATGACGTTGACGATGCAGAGCGCCTATCACCGCCTGCAAAGACTATGGATAGGCCCAGCAGTCAAGCAGGCGTGGTGTAAGCAAGCATGAGACCATCTAGCTGGGCGGTGGGATGAACATGTAACTGTGCAACGTTGCAAACTTGTCTTGTTGCAGGTGCGCATGGTACGAAGTGGGAGCTCGAAGCAGCCTTTGGTGGAGGATGGAGAGTCTGGGTTTGGCGTCAAGGGGCTGCTGCAATGGGCAAAGGCGGCGCTAGGAGGCGATGCCACAGCAGCACACGCAGGCGTGTGTGCCCTTGTGCAAGAGCAGGTGATACGGAAGGAGGTGCTTTTTTGTTATAGCTTACTTTTTTTATAAGGTGGTTAGTTCAGCACATGATTTGCCAATGTTGTGCTGGATTAGGTAATATGGAAGGAGGTGCTCTGTTGTTCTAGTGTAAACACAGGGTGGTTAGTCCCGCACATAGTTTGTTGAATTTGTGCAGGAGCAGGTCATATAAATGGATTGATGCTTTGTTGTTGTATGTGTAGGGTGGCATGCCCTGTGCATGGTTGCCATCCTTGTGCAGGAGCACCAAAAATAAAAAGAGTGATGTTTTGTCCTTGTGGATGAGTGCATTGTTGACTCAATCCATGCATTGTATGATTGTATGCTAGCACACGCTTAAGAAATGGAGTACTCAGGCTGTAGGTGCATACATACACTAATGCACACACACACAAACACATACACACAAACACGTAAGCACACATACATCCCCTCCCGTCCCCCTACTCTCTAACACACACACACACACACACATACATACACACACGTGCACACACAGGTCGTGCGACTGGAGGAGCAACTGGCACGCAGCAAGGATTCTGCAGCGACTTTAGTCGATGGCTCGAGTGGGGAGGGGGCTCCAAGCAAGGGAAGAGTTGCAGATTTGTTGGAGGTGTTGGCGGGTGCAGTGCGGGCTGTCAAGGAAGCCCCGGTGCACTTGGGCTGTGCATAGTTAAAGCATTACTGCAATTTGTGTAAGTGAGAGGGAGAGACTTTCGTTTAGACTGTGATCTAATAGTAAATAGAAACCGTTTAGGAAAGCATCCTAGTCAACCAATCAATCAGAATCAATTGGAGGAGGGAAGGACAACAAGGGTGGTGCGCACGTCATGCCATCTAAACCCATTTAAATGATTGAAGTGATTTACTGGTCATGCTTGCCATGATAAGAATAATTGGATGTCAGTTTCGATGTTGACGTTTTAATTGCTGGTAGCGCCGTGACCGCTGTTGTGCTTGACAGGCTTGGTAATGGTAAGATATATTTCCTTTCAGTTCAGCTTCTGTAAATAATAAAAGATAAAATTACACAGGCAGTGAAAATCTCTCCTGATGGATCAATTTAAAGCAGGGTGGCCCCCCCTCAACGTGGCTGGCAGCCCGCTATCAACAGACAAGTGATTTGTTCGTAATCTGCACAACTTGTTTGCTAGTCAATGATTCTAGTATTGTGGCAGTGCTTTGACCACTGGTCAAGATTATTGTGCGTCTGCGTATTTTGAACAGAACGCTGCCGCCGCAAATAAAAAAAGCACGGATACGTGGGTGGCAGCGGAGGTTTTCAAGCCTCATAACGCGTGTGCAAGCACACCTTTCTCGATCGTTCTTAATATGGCCAACAACTGCATGGACATGATGCGACGCCGGATTAGATCTGCTGCAGCTGCGTTGAGTTAGAACTAGAGTAACGAAAAACGAATCTGATGAATATGGTTGTATAAGCCGAAGGATTTCAATTTGTACGTGGTATCATCGTAGTACGTGCACACGCGCGTGGAAAAAAAGTTCTATTTTTCCCGCAAGGTCGATAAGCGGTTTAACTCGTATAGGCATGGAGCTAATATTTATCATTTTTATAAGGCAATTGTTTGTAGGTAAATATGCTGAAACACGCACTGGTTTGAAATGTTCTACCACTTGGTTCTGTACAAGGACCTGGATGTTGCCCCAAAGTACTTTGGAAAGAACCTGAGGCAACACGTGGATGACAAGCTCATCCAGGAGGCAAGTGTATCCTATTTGCATGTACGTCAGTGCTTCGTTGCCTGGCCCTCCTTACCTTTTCCTGATTGCCTGCAGGTAGAAGGCACATGCAATGGCAGGTTTGGGTATGTTGTGGCGGTCAGCCAGATAATGTCAGTGAGCCCGGTGAGTGCAACACACGCATCACAATCTCTCTCTCTCTCTCTCTCTCTCTCTCTCTC
>Ga0307974_1001565_pt1 | contig 15809 bp, 12 predicted proteins | sample OrgLakmetagen784_FD_201812 | JGI IMG/M metagenome (GOLD analysis project Ga0307974, IMG submission 201812) | Saline water microbial communities from Organic Lake, Antarctica - #784 | ecosystem: Environmental > Aquatic > Non-marine Saline and Alkaline > Saline | place: Antarctica: Organic Lake... | reverse complement strand
TAGGGGGGTATAGATTGTTGTGCTGAGTCTTATACTTTGCAGTGACAGTGATTTGCTATGACAGCTGTCACGCCCAATTGTTGGCAGTGACGATTCGTGTGATTTGGTTAGTTGGTTTTTCAGTTGATGTTGTTTTGCCATGTCTCGTGCAATAAGCTGGCGAAGCCAGTTTATTGAAGATAGCATTTTCTGGTTTTGATATTGCGGTATTCAATTAGCTCAGTAAACTACACAATGCTCAGCCAGATGGTTGAGTAAACTTTCCAGCCCTGGGGAGGAGAGGCGCGGCAGCCGACTAGTGTGTGTGTGGTACGGTATACGTTAGTGTTTCAAGTAAGTCGGATTTGAGAAACAGCAGAGAAAGAGAGAGAGATTATCAGGAGAATTGCAGTCTGTAGTGCAGTTCCCAGCCTTTGCTCGAGAGAGACTTGACCCTGGCTTAAAACCGCAACAGAAATCATACAGATGAAACGAGGCATTGAATATACCCCACAAGTATGTGAGCAGTACTCCTGGTGATGTGCAGGCTTTTGCATTTCCCCCCACTGAAAACTCCTCTTATGTTAATGCTCCAGATGGGATGTTGTGTGTCTCTGCATCCATTGGGCGGTGCAGAACACAAAACAACATCCTTTCCTAATCCATGCTGGTAGTGTTTACACTATCTGCGTTCTTATTTTTCTTTTCTTAAGCCTCTCAGCCGTATATAAAGAGGCGCGGCAGCTGACTGGTGAGCGTGGCACAATTTATGCCAGTGTCTTAACAAAAAAAGTGGATTAATCAAGCAGCAAAGAGAGAGATTCATTGCCAGCAGTCGGACACGCATTTTCTCTGCCTTGCCTCTAAAGAGACTCAATCCCAATGAAAGCATTATTACTTGACATGCCGAGTCTTACACTTTGATGTGACGCTGAAATGATATGTGTTTATTTAGAGGAGTGGCACAAGTAGACGAGCAGTAAATTTCGTCACTTTTTCCAAACATGAATCCTTTGGAGTTTCTAACAAGTTGCGCATACAACTTGCAGTTTGCTTATGTTTTTTCCCGAAAGAGACCAGGAGGAAGGGGCTGCACTATATCTCACACTTAGAAATGAAAAAAAGAGGGGAACCATCTTTATGACGACACAAGAAGTTCCCTGCTGCGGAGGTAAATAATTATAAATCGAGGAGCTAAAAGATGGTGACAGCCACAGCCGTTGCAACAAATCATTCAATACAGCCTTGCCGTTATTGACGACGCCTGCATTTGTCTGGATTGTTTTAGCATCGGCACTGTGTTTCTACCATTCAACCATTCAATTCATCAGTCAGAACAAAACTTTATATTTTGTAGTCAACGCTGTAGTGAGGAGTTACATAGCCTCCAGCCACATCACGCAGAGTGACGTTTGCAGGGGCTTTGTACCTGTGTGTGTATGTGTGTGTTATAAATGACAAATTTACCTCACTACTGAAACCATCTCAGAAGTGCAGTGCACAAGATGGTATTGACGATTGCAGGGGCGTTGTTCCTGTGTGTATGTGTGTAATAAACAAAGCAACTTTTCCTTACTTTTGAAACCATCTCAGTAATGCACATGATAGTGCCAGTAACCAGTACAAGATGATGCAATTGCAACGATCAGGTTATCTCCCTCAATGCAAAAATTGTAGGAGCTGTGGCTGAGAATAGATAATTCCTAGAAACGAAAAGAATGCAGATAACGAAATCGCTACTGATATATTTCATAAAAGGATGTTTTTTTGTGTCGTGCCCTGATCAGAGACATGCAGCATTCCACCTGGAGGATTAAATTAGATTTCAGTTCCATTTTGTTTGCATCATGAGATGGCAATGAATAACATGGTCTGATCACAACTGCTAAGGAGCTAGGGTCTTCACAATCACCCAGACTAGAAGAATAAGGGCAGCACTTTTTAGAAGCAAACAAAGAAGGGAGAGCAGTGGTGAGGACCTAGGGAACTTTGAAAAGACAAACCAAAACGTAACACATATGGAAAGCAATAGTGGTGTGGGTGATACCACTCTGCTTCACTCCAAGAACTGGCATTCCAGTGCTCCACACTGAACTCAGCAGTTCCTAGTGATTGCGGATCCTCTAAAACAGGAGCCCAATCCAAGAAACTGATGACTATCATACTACTTACTCCATTTATTTACCACATTAAATCATTACACACTTACATGTTGCGCCACATCCACTCTAGAGGGGGCGTTGGTGCTGCTTTGGCCGATGCGATGGCCTCGTCAACCTGCATGCACCAACAATCAACAATGTAAAAGTCACAGCAAGCGCTGGCGGGGCTCTGGATAATTTGGGCGCTAGTCAAGGGCCTTATATAGTTTGAGCACTAGTCAAGGGCCTTACATATTAGTAAAGAGCTCTGGATAGTATGAGCACTAGTCAAGGGCCTTACATATTTTGAGCACTAGTTGATAATTTTAGCACTAGTTAAGGGGCTTATATATTAGTCAAGAGCTCTGGATAGTTTGAGCACTAGACAAGGGCCTTACATATTAGTCAAGGGCCTTAAAAATTATTGCCAAGGCTTGTATCCAATAGCCAGCCTAAGTCGGAGCCTAGAAAATCAATTATGTGCCTGGCAAATGAGATGGGGAATGTTTTGAGTTTGTTACAAGTACATCCTTAAACAAGCCAAACATATCCCTTTCCGAATGCTTCCGGTAAAACAGTTTTACGGTACTCAGTACCAAAGTGGCCCTTTTTCCTTAACTTCATGTGGTTTTTACTGCCTGCGTAGTTTTTCTTTTTCTTTTCTTTCTCTCAAAATGCATAATCTCTGCCACAACAGGGCTTAGCACATCAATCTATCTTACAGGTGAACTGGAGTCACATACAGATGGAAATTATTGTCACGACAGGGCTAAGCATAATACGTAAACTGAATCCGCCTACTGATATTCACCCCCGTCTACTGAAATCCACCCCTACTGATAGTCTCCCCTACTGATATTCACCCTGTCTACTGAAATTCACCCCTACTGATATTCACCCCTACTGATATTCACCCTACCCCCTTGACCTCTAATCGTTTAAAGAGGACCGACCCTTGCAACAACTAACTAGACAGGTGGTCATAATGTGGAGGTCGGCAGTACCACGTAATTGTACAGAAATTGGGAAGGAGAAAGGGAGGGAGGGAGGGAGCATTATGGGCAGGGACAGCACGTTATAACAAATCGCTGTAACAATGACTTTGCAGAATTGCATGACTATGAATTACTAATCACTGTGCTTGAATATGAATTATTAAGGATCACTATCACAATGGCTCTGCAAAAAGCAGGGAAGGAGGGGTCAGCATTAAGGGACCACAACTGTAGGAGCATCCAATCATACATACCCACCTCCTTTTTCACGTCACGTTCCGTTTTCTTAAGTTCTTCAGATGCCACGCCTTCAGGAAACACAATTAGCAGCGCAGTAATCAATATTTAGATTCTTATTGCCGACTCAGTGAGCAGCATGAGCAAGCAAAATGCAGGCCGCCTTCAAAGGACAGCTTCATGATCGGCAACCCACCCACAATTTTTGCTTCACAACATGCCGTTCAACATCAACAACACGCAGTCACTGTGTTGACAATCCGGGTATTTCTGTCTTCAACTATATGATTTCATGAGCACAATGTAATAATGAGTTACGACTAGCTCATGATCTGAGCATGATGCGAGCGTTCAGACGGTGTGCATGATGCTCGGTTCAGACGGCGGTTTTGTCTGACAAATGCATGATGCTCGGTTTAGACGGTGGTTTTGTCTGACAAATGCATGATGCTCGGTTTAGACGGTGGTTTTGTCTGACAAATGCATGATGCTCGGTTTAGACGGTGGTTTTGTCTGACAAATGCATAATTTGTACCTAACACTAGCTGGCAGTACCAGCCCTTTTCATGAACTACACAAAGGTGGATTCCAAGCTCATCAAAATCCTCGCTTTCTTATACTTGTCATGAATGAATTCCTAAGCCATTTTAGAGCCCCCGCCTGCCCTATCATGACTACCTAAAGCAGATCACCAGCTTCCAACAGTAGCTTCTTCACACGCTCTACAGGGTCTCTGCTGGCGTGATTGCATGTGTTAATCTGACCACTGTCAATTCCTCCTGGCTACAACATTCTTACCAGCTTCAAGCAGCAGCTTTTTCACACGCTCAATTGGATCTCTGGACTGGCGCATGGTGTTGATCTCATCACGCGTACGATACGTGGATCCTGGGTCAGACATGGAGTGGCCATGGTACCTGTGGGTATGCATATGTGCGTGCTGTACGCTGATGTGTTTATTCAAAGTTCTACTGACAATACAAACACCTGTAAATGTCCAGATCCAAGATGATGGGCCCCTTCTCTAGCGCGTACTGCTTAGCACATACAGCCACACACTCATGTACACACACACATACACACACACCTGTAAGTGTCCAGCTCCAAAATGATGGGCCCTTTCTCTAGCGCGTACTGCTTAGCACATACAGCCACACACTAATGTACACACACATACACAAACACACACACCTGTAAGTGTCCAGCTCCAAAATGATGGGCCCCTTCTCCAGCGCGTACTGCTTAGCATACGCGGTGACTTGCTTCACTGCAAGCACGTCCATGCCGTCCGCCTGAGAGGTTGCATACATACGCACAAGTTACAATTCAGTCAGCGCAGTCGTTTATTATCATTGAATTCGTGCTGTCCGTCTGAGAGACGTACATTTATTTGACAGTGTAATTCAGTCAAATCAATCGTTTTTCAGCATTATATCCATGCTGTCCACCTGAGATAGTTGTATTGAAACCCATAGATCGCATCTCTTTGAGCACAACCAGCAACCAGCATCACATTTATGCCACAAGCCCAAGTGCCAATTAATTACAGAGGTTACAATCATCAGCTCACAAATTGCTGCTTCATGAATAAGAACAGTCAGCACCCAGCACTTTGCTCATGTCATCAGTATGTATGCTTCCAGCTTTAGCACATTAATGCTTCTGTGTGCGCGGAAGATCTTGACAGTAGCAGCTTAGTGAGCACATTCAATAAAAAAAAAAGGTATTAGCCAGCACAAACTTTGCAAAACTTGTGGGAATGTAACAAGAGAAGGGATGAAGCCGTAATAAGATAGAGTTGGCCAATACCGTACATGCATAGGTATATACAATGTACCTAAATACGGTATTTTAGCAGGGTTACCACCTTGCATACGGTCATGTACGGTGTGCGCATACAATCATGCATGGTGTGTGCATACGGTTGTATACGGTGTGCGTACGGTTATATACAGTTCGTGCGTTCATTCAATTTGGCCGACCCTAGAATTAGAGGAGACCTAATGCAAGCTAGAGGACAGGAAATGAAACGGTTGTGGCTGTCACTGCCCTGTGAGTTAACTAGAATAAAAAATTACACGCAAGGGGTGATAACACCACAAAAATGGATTAAGGGAACAGAGATGGAGCTGTCGGACAGCGAAGTACTCTCACTACCAGGCGGATTCAAACCCGCAACGCCGAAGAGTCCGGCCTGACCACAGACCATTTAGCTTTCAGGGCACATACCTTAAACTAAATTGCCCTGTAATTTCTACTCCGACTCGGCTTCATCAAATGTTGGAGGGGGATTTACACTGGCCAACCATCCAACAGACTCAAAAACACTACCCAAAAACTCTGCCTAAAGAAATTTGAGCAGAGAAAATACCGCCTGAAAACCTGGTCCCACTGAACTGGCTAAAACTCCAAGAGGGAAGTTGCTAGCAGCTGGGCCGTTGACACCCATACCTGCCAACTAAGACAGCAAGATGCTGAAATCAAGAGGCAAGGAAGAGGGGAAAACAAAATCCAAACACTAAGGACCAAGTGTAATTAGGATGGTTCCCACAGCGCAAGCTGGGGGAAGACAGTTCCAACTAACATTCAGTTGCACTCGCCTCTAAGAACGCGAGTATTTCTGCATGCTGCAGAGGCCTATGCAGTTTATATTAATGAGGGGGGGTTTCAAAAGCAAGTCCTATAAATTGCTTGAAAATACCTGGATGCCTGGAATGTAATCTCCTCTTGTGTAGAACTGTGAGTTCTTTGTAGCTCGCCACTCTGACGTGCCCTGCGGACGATTTTTGTTTCATTACTGACTTCTCCACAGAAAACTATACATATGTAGTGCGAACCCTTTTTTTGAGTGTGATATGCCCTCTTATATCCTCTTATGCAATGTGATATGCAGTATGACCCCTCTTAGCAGCTCCAAAACCGTGTTGGTTATAACAAAATAAGACTTTGCGGCAGTTTTTTGTAACTAGCTCGATCTGTTTTTATGCCCTTCTACAATCTTTGTATTGCACGCCTGAAAGGAAAATATTTTGTACTGCAGAGAGGCTCAAAACCAACCACACAAAAAACATATGTCACGGCGCCGGAGTAGCTCTTTCCTTAAAATTGTGAATGACAACCTGCAAGAGTTTTTTTTTTATGAAGTGTGGCAAGCACATATTTTCCCTCATTCCCCCTCTTCACTCACTGGTCCGTCCACCGTGCTGTAAGGGTTGCTTGCACATGCAAACATAGTTACTAGTTGTACTGTGTTTGACATTGTGAGCAACATATACTACGGTGGCTTGTAATTACATCAAAATACCGTGTGTGTTTGAGCCTCCTGTAATCACCATGCTGTAGTAGTTGTTCTTACACACACACACACACACACACTCACACTCACACACACAGATGGTACCTTGATTGACATTTTGCGTACTACCCACCATGCCGTAGTGGTTGTTCTCACACACAAATATGCAAGGGATCTCCCAAAGAGCAGCCATGTTCAATGCCTCAAATTTTTGGCCCTGTGTGTGGAATTGGACATGAATGTGTATGTGTATGTATTTGTGTATGTGTATGTGTGCATGCGTGTGTGTGCAAGTGTATATTGTTTCCATGCAGGTTCTCTTGCACATACTTGCATGCTAAAAATGTGCACTGCAGTGTGCCATTAGTTAAAATTGCTGTACACTATGCCTTTCAAAATACTGTATACGGTGCCTTATTGAAACGGCATTTACAAGGGTGCAGGTAAAGCTTGAGCGTTATAATCATAGATACTCCTAGGGCTGACTAAATATTATGAATTCAAAACCGCAAATATTTGTAAACACACATGCTGATATATACACACACACACGCATGAGCACCCACCTGATTGGCTGCACCATCTCCATACATTGTCACGCACACGTTGGGCTCTTTCCTGTACTTGTGGGCAAAGGCGATGCCTGCGCCGTTGGGGATCTGTGGACAGGGTGTGTGTGTTTGTGTGTATATTTGTGTATGTGGAGGGGGGGGGAACGCCTGCGCCGATAGAGCTCAGGGCACAAACGAGAAACAAAACCATCGTGGTTTTGTGTTGTTGTGGAGTTGCAACACCTCTGCAAAGACGAGGTAGGCCAAGGGAGTCCTCAAGCACGCTTACATAAACAACCCAGGAAATGTGCAATGCTTGTACAAGCTACTACATCTTGAGCTTGTTACGTGGATATATGTATCGCACTAAGCACAGAAATGGCATCTGTTGGATTACCCTTTTTCAACATTCCAGAGCTCACCTACTACAAGTTACTACATCTTATTATACAACTATCTTATTATGCAACATCTTTTATACAAGCTACTACATCTTGAGCTCACCTGACAAATGCCTTGGATACATCGCCATTTTGTTGCCCCTTGTTTGGGGGGGGAGGGCGTTACATAAATTAAGGAAAGATTGCAAACTGGAAATGCCAGACTTCACCATACTGTAACATTTTACCATTCAATACCTCCTAGCCGTGTTATCAGTGATATTATCACAGATCATTCTTCTTTACTACATTTTTCACCATTGACTTTATCAAGGTACCACATATTTCTGGTACCACAGGCTTGACCGAGGCAGCCCTATTTTGTTATGACTTATTTAAATTGCTGCTTTGGCCATGTCTTGGACAAGTTTCTGTATGGTACCAAATGCCGTAGTCTCAGGATACTCACAGAGGACCCCACAATGCCGTTGCCCCCATAGAAATTTTCTGCCTTGTTGTACATATGCATAGAGCCGCCAATGCCTGAGCACAAGGGTGGAGGGAAAGGAGGGTGTACGTAGCATCAGTGCTGAGCAGCTCTCCTGCTTGTGTTTCTGCAGAAACAATTGTCTAGAAATAAAATTCAAATGCAAACCTGCTGCTTGAACCTGCAAAATCTAAGTCTGGAAGGAAAGTCTAAATAGCTCAAAATGCATTACGTAAAAGGGAGGATGTGCGTAGAAGATGTATAGAGCAGTGCTCCTGCTTGTGTCCCTTCAAGATTCAGTCTGGAAACTGGAAACGAAGTATCAACCTGGTAACTAAAATTGAATTGGGCACACAGGGTGACAGTAGTGGGGTGTACAGTCAAAAGAGGTGCCTGCATATCTTTTGATGCCACAGAAAAAGGAAATGAAACTACACGTCTAAGACGTGCCTTAATCCTGCACAGGGTCTGCCTGTTTGCGGGAGCACGTAGCTGCCTACATTCACACGCGTGTTGCATTGACAGTGCTGATAGGGCTTTGGCAACTTCTCAGTGTCGCCATTGATGCTCCCCCACTTGTCTAGAAGAAGTCTAGACCTTCTGTGGTGCTAAGAACATGGCCATTAGTACCAGGTGTTAGCTCTAATGTTGTCAAAGCATGCACGAGCAAGCATCTTTGAAGACCTCACCAGCACCTTTTTCTTTGATACATTCTGGTTTTATTTCCTAATATTCATCCCTACAATAATCTTTCAATAGTGAGTACAGTTGTTGTATCAACCTTTCCAGTGTAACCTGAGTAGTCCAATTTTCTATAAACCTTTGCGATCCAACTTTCTATCAGACTTCCCTTGTTAACAACCTTAGTGGTCCAATTTCTTTCAACTTTCCCTTTATGACCTTACCTTTTGTGGTTCCAGTAGCACGCCCAAACAGCTCGGCCATGGTGTCATACACACTGCCTCCACGAGTCAGATTGTGGCAGTGATCTCTGTATGTTGTAATGAGAGAGTCCTGACAGAAACAGGCAGGCAAGCAGGCATGCATGTGTGTGTGTATACTTGTGTGTGCGGTCCATATGTGTGTGTCCATGTATGTTTGTTCACTCATGCGTACGCACAAATTTTGTGTGGTATTTACAGGATGCCTTACGTTTCAGGTTGTAGCAGTAATCCCTGCACGTTGTGACAAAGGGACACATGGTAAAAATGGGAAAAACGAAAAGGAAAGCATGTGTGAGAGCTTATGCAGGTTCACAAATAATTGAAGCAAGCTAAAAATACAAAGGGCGGTGATGTGGTAATGCTATTCTTGTATCCGACTCAGATAGGGCTACCAACCTCAACTCCCAAAGCATAAAACCCTAATTAAAACCCAAACCTTAAACCAGTTAATCTCTTTTAAAAATCTGTCAGGAAATTAATGTTGCCTGAGTCAACAGCCACATGTTAAGTGCCACATGTTAAGTGCCACATGTTCAGTGCCACATGTTAAGTGCCACATGTTAAGTGCCAACTTGCTTCATGATAACGACCTTGTGGCTGTCAGCACCGTTTGATGATCAATGGCTTTCTAGCAAAAGCCTCAAAGCTTATGGTTACGCACAGAGGACGGACCTGCTTTGTGATGGCGGCCTCAATGCCTGTCAGCACTGCTTCTTGGCCATCGTACCTGAGCAATAAAGTGTAAATTGTTAGCATTGCTAATGCTTGCTGATTATTGCTAATGCAACTATTATATAATAATATATATTATTATTGCTAATGCAACTACTGCTAATGCATTGCTAATGCTTCTTGGCCATCGTACCTGAGCAATAAAGTGTTAAGTGTTAGCATTATAGGTCGTCATCATTATGATCGGAAAGAAGCACTACCGACCCTGCTGCTATCTAGGGTGGCCCCGGCAAAGCATGGGAATGTTACACCAGAGGGGGAACACTGAGGCCCAAAAGAGGTATGGCTTATATATGTTCTGAGGGCACATGCACTGTGGCTGACACGTATCAGCTCAGTGCTGACATTCAAACTGTCTTCCTTGCAACTCGGAGCAGTTGACCAGTCAAGCACACACTTAATTTGCTGTGGCGTGAACCCCACTTTTAGCTGCACAATCTTTACAACAGATCAACCGTTATGTCAGTGGTATTGGATAATTTGTAACTTCTTGAATAACTTTCTGAACAAATCGTTGGTATGCGTTTAATATGTATGCCACACCCTGTGGAATGCACCAAATCAGGGTGCAAGCCCTAGGGGTGTGTGTGTGTATGTGTGTGTGTGTGTGTGTGTGTGTGTGTGTGTTAGCCTGTCAACCTGTACGCAGGGCAATACTTAATCGGATCTGAGCACATACTCTGGTACTTTAAGATGAACAACTTCCTGTATGAAGTTTTATAAAGAGCAAGATTAGAGAGAATGTGGAAGCAAAACACATGAAAGTTGTTCATAATACCTGCAGAATAGAAAAGAATTAAAATATGCAGCGAAAACCACTCCCTACATTAATAAAAGGAAAAGGAGCCACCTTGGTACCATAGAACCCCACCACAGAAATGAATGAAAGAATAAAAAAAGGAAAAAACAGATGTAAACAATACACACAAAAAAGCCAAGAAAGTAAGAACAAAAACAAAAGTATAAGAAACTGCTGAAATCTCTGCTTTCAGGATAACTCCAGCTCTTGCTGGCGAGTGACTTGTGTGATGTTTTTTGCACAGAAGTGTATGCTTTCCTTTCTTGTCCTTTCTTGTCCATTCTTATTATTTCAGGGTGTTTGGGGGGCAAGGTTACATTTGCTCGCCCTTGCTGCTTTGTGGTCCGTCCTACTGTGCCTGCGCTCTTTTGCAAGCAGGCATGGTCCCTTTCTTCAGCGTGTTTAGGGGCAAGTTTAGTTTTGTTTGCCCGCATGGTGCAGTTGCTTCTTGTTTCTTTCTGCTGTGTCTGTGCTATCTCTTGGCGGGCAGACTTTGGTGCCAACTGCTCCGGTGCCTTCCTGTTCCCTTTCTCCTTTCCTTTTCCTCCCTTGTTCCTAGGTTTTCAGTTTATTCTTGGTCGTTCCCAGATTCCCAGATGAAATTCCTCCTGCCTTCTGAACGAGCCGTGAAGGAACAAAGACAGCTGTAAACACCACTCACAAGTGACAGAATCCGCGAATGAGCTTGGATTTGTACTGGATGTCTGCCGCCACCTCCATGCGCCTCATCTTGTACCTGATATGCAGCACGTGTCATCAGAAGATGCCAGACATCGTCATTCAAGCAGGTGGGACACGTCAGAAGCAGGGGAAAGATCAGGAAAAGGAAGAAGATGTGATTAGGTCTTTCCTCAGATACAAGTGCGGCTTGGAGCAAATGTGTGTGAGATCCTTTTATGCGTGAAGCACCTCGTCACCTACATAAGTGTATGCATGTCTGATAGCTCGCCCACAGTCGTCTCTACATGCGTGGAGGGGGCCTGCACGAGAGCACACATACCATGTGAGAAGCTACTTTACAGTTGCAAAAGTGAGAGATTGCCTGTAGCACACGTAAGTGCAAGAGCACGCACGTACAAGAACGCACAAACATGCCGAGTGTGTAATTGTTGGATATGTCGCACATGTAAGAGCATCAGGGTTGCATGTGATGGCAGTATGCAGCTCGATAGTCTTAGCAACATGTCGCCGAGAAGCGGGTGTGCCTTCACAAACAAATGTTAAGGAGAAGAAAGTACGTTTGTAGGGTCACCTGCACTGCGACCTCAAGATTACATCTTCCCCTGCACCTATAGCAATGCCCAAGTAGTGCGCTGCAAACAAAAGATACTAAGATGGACCCAATAATCTGAAGCAATTGCTGTATGCCTCCAGTGGACATTAGCACTCTTCATGCAATTCAAAGTGCAGGCATGCAATCTTGTATGCCGAGGGCACGTGTCATCCCGCCCGCTCATCAATTATCCCTGCGGCACATACTTTCAACGTCCTACGTACCTCAATTTTGTGCGTGGCATAGGGTGCTACCTGATGAAGGCATGGCATACATCAAGATCATGGGTGAAAGAGAAGCTGACCAAGGAGTAAATGATCTGACAAACCTTTTACATAACTCTCCCCTCCCTTTAAGCACTCACCTCCACGGACACCGTTGTTTCTGGGCCTGTAGCAAATGCTCGACTGACAAGGGCCGCCGGGCGGAGCGAAGTCGATGAAGTTCGACTGCCCCGGACCAGGACTCGTTGGAGCATTTTTAATATTCCGATTAAGGTACGGTCGATTTCCCGTTAAACGAACAAAACTTGTCGATTGTATTTTGCTGGAATCTCACTAAATGAAAAGTTGACTTTCAATTATTAAATTTGCTCCAGTCTTCTTACAATGGCAAGTCTGAGCATCGGAAATGCTTCCACAAGGCATTGTTGTTGTGCTCCTCTCTCCTCTATTTGAAAGGGCACATGCTTGTGTTATAGCTACAGCAGGAAGTGAAGTAAAGGCATGCGTATTTCAACAGCATTTGCTTTGGCAAGGTAGAAGCTGCAATCCTTTCCCCTATTGTTGTGCGTGATTGTTGTACATGGAACTCAAGAACTTGCAGTGTTGCGACATGCAAGTAAGCCCTATTGATGACCTGGCCCGCAAAGGTGTCTAGGACCACGCACGCACCGATTGTTGCGCCTTGCTGTGTGAGGTGACAAGCAACGGGAAGTGCCTGCTAATAGTCTGCTAGACAGGCCGCACACTGCTAGACATTCCGCACACTGCTAGACAGGCCGCGCCTTTGTCTCCTCAGAGCTAGGGGAGCCTACTCAGACATGCTGTCTGAGCACATACAATTACACAAAAAGAGAGTTTTCGGTTGTTCTTCTTGTCCAATGTCAAGTCCAGAAGCTGGCAATAAAATAACTAGCTACGCAGGAGGCGTCAAAAGAAAGATTATTCATGACAGTCACGTGTAAAATTTTGGGCCTCCGGCCCAAAATGCCCCCCCCCCCAACTTCCTGACCCCCACACTAATAAAAAGGGTGTCAATCTGCTCAGAATTCAAGCAGCTATCTGCCTGCACAGTTCTCATGTCAAATAATGCAATACCTGACGAGCTATAGGGCAAAAACTGGTTTGCGCACGTTCTTGCACTGACCACCTGTTTAGTGCACAAATCCAGCCAACACCTTTGCCAAAGCATTTGTTTACTTCAATCATGCAACTTATGCATAATGCAATGCGTAAACTGCAAGTTTGGAATCAATTGCTGGTAACTTGCCTGAACACCCCCCCGCGGCCTACTTGGGGACGTTCCATGCACTTCTATGACCAGGCACCCAGCCCCCCCCCTTTAATCAAATCACCCAACAAGGGTGCCAATCGACTGGACTTGAGCTTGAGGATTCCATAAATATAATTAGGATTCCGTGGGAGTGGCCCAGAAAATTTCTGGGGACCCCCTCGAAAATTATGGCATATGATATGCCTCTGTAAGACAGTGTGTGACAACGCGAAATCACCTTGCAGAAAGGGTATGCATGCTCACTTGTGAGGGCCAGTGGTTTATGAGATCTTGAATTTGATCAGAAAGCAATCCCCCCCAAAACACACTTTTTATGGTTTAGATCATGCTCAGACCCAAGTCTCTGCAGCAGATGCGAGAAAAAGCGCAACCAGCAGTTCAACGTGCAAAAATGGGGGATGTAAGGCAGTAGTCAAAAATAATAACAAGATGCATGGTGCTATATGTCTTTGTGCCATTTGTATTCTCCTTGGAGATGGGCGCTACGCAATTAGTACACTCTTTTACTGGTGCTAAGTATCCCCCTGTGCAAAGTGCACCAAGCTGCACTGCTAGGCAGTAAACAGGCAAAACACGTTGCTGATCTGGTTGAAGTTTTCCCGGTAAGACGACTGGCTTAAAATAGGGAAGGTGCAGGCTGGAGTGGTTGACGCGCGACATGCCGGCTTCCCACGAATGCACGCAGGTTTTTGACAGAGGATGAAACTGCAGTCTGGGGAGTTATAAGTTTTATGTCAAGAGAACTGAGGATGTGCATATCCGTGTGCAATTAATATTGGTCCTGCAGTTTCTACTATGATCATCCCATTTGCTCCCCCTATGGCACATGTAGTACAGCAAAGCTTTGACTCCTTTGGCAGTTCAGGGGCAAGCCCTCAGCTCATTCCTCAAGCCATGCCTGCACGGCAACACCTTCAGCGCAGATAAGATCATTAGCATGCAAGTCAATTTGCCTCAGGTTGGGCGCCTTGCCAAATTCAAGCCTGTCACTGTTGGTCAAGAAGATATGGTGTAAGGAATCAGGTGTGTAAATGAGGTAGCCGGGTCTTGAGCCCGTGCCTGCAGCTATTATATTGATAATAGCCCAGGACTACCTTGAGAGTCTATATAGTCTGGAGAGTCTGTTATGTCTGTTAGGCGATCTGAGGAAAAGGAGGTTATGTTACATATATTCAGAAGGCAATAATGTGCTATGGATTCAGAGCAGGTCACTAAGGACATTTAAAGAGTTGTACATCTTTTTAATTTTGAGATGGGGAATGGGCGGGGCAGCTGTTGAAGACAACGGCAAGCCCTTCTACGCGCAAAAATCCAACCTCCAGGCAGGAAAGGCTAGGCAGACGTGCCAACCCTGTAACTATGCAACTCTGGTGCGTAATACATGTCCTCTTGAAAGCCACATCCTATGGGCTCTACTAAATTCAGGCTGGCAACGCTGCCTATGGCCTGACATTGAGCAGCCATCACCTGTCACCAGAAAGAACATAGGAAGCTGTCGCAACTGTTTAAGGAAGATCTCCCAGAAACATGCCTCACTGCTACACACCTGGCTGGGATAAAGGCAATAAACCACTAGAACAAGCAGCAAGCTGGGCTCACATCAATATGAATGAAACTCCCGTCTTGGCTGTTTTTCCAGGAGGATCCGTTGCAGGGTTTGTGATGAACTCTTTCAGGGGCAAGGGCGGCCTTGCTGCTCCCAGCTCCCACAAAAAAGCTGGTGGCCAAGTACTGCCTGACTATGCTCAGCAAGCTGAGGCGGGGGAACGCGGCGGCGACGATGGGTGCTAGCGCTCTTGCATTATGGTCGTCTTTGTCCACGTTTACAGTTGTAAAGAGCTCTCTTCGTGCACCTCTGGCGTGTGCCACATGGCCTAATGTGTGTGTATTATGTGTGTGTGCGCATGAATCAAACTAGCACTTGAGTTGAATGCGACATTGAGTTGAATATGGTTTTAAAACACCACTCATCGCGATGGCTGAGCCTGGCTTACTCTTAGCTTCCCTAGCCTGTTGTTGAGTGTCCCGAGGCTTTGCTTCTGGATTTGCGTGCACTCAGCCAGTTGTTGCTTTTCTCACTGTTTTGCTAGCCCCTTGGTACACAGGCATTCAAGTGCGCAGCTTTTTCCCTCTTCATACCTTTGTAAGCTCCGTGTGCATTATTCATAAATCTCTTCTCCATACTTGTAGTCTAGACATGTCAACTTGCACCCCTCTTGCATAAAGTTGTCCCAACACCAACAAGCCTGGAATGTCACTGCAATTCAAGGCTCATTTGTCAAGCAACGTTGTGCCTATTATAATGGATGCAGCCTAACAGCATGGGGCAGGTGCCGTCTAGCTTATGGCAGATGGAATAGTGACACTTTGCGGAGGGTAGTCCAGGCTGATCTCAATTTACAGCCTCGTTCAAGTGCCTGCTGGACAGCTCAATTGCTGAGCGCTTTTCAGGGACTGCGTGGGTGTGAGTTGTATGTACGA
>Ga0307974_1001561_pt1 | contig 15836 bp, 17 predicted proteins | sample OrgLakmetagen784_FD_201812 | JGI IMG/M metagenome (GOLD analysis project Ga0307974, IMG submission 201812) | Saline water microbial communities from Organic Lake, Antarctica - #784 | ecosystem: Environmental > Aquatic > Non-marine Saline and Alkaline > Saline | place: Antarctica: Organic Lake... | reverse complement strand
AGGGGTGCTACTTTCTGTACACGCAGCCTACAAGGGGGTGCCTACAAAGGGGGTGCTACTTTCTTTACACGCAGCCTGCAAAGGGGTGCTACTTTCTGTACACGCAGCCTACAAAGGGGGTGCTACTTTCTTTACACACAGCCTACAAAGGGGGTGCTACTTTTTTTACGCGCAGCCTACAAAGGGGGTGCTATCTCTTTTTCCACCCACACACACTCTTTCGCCACCTTGCCTCTTTCCACCTCGCTTCTTTCGCCACCTCATTACACGCAGCCTCCACCTCGCCTCTTTTGCCACCTCGTTACACCCAGCCTACAAGGGGGTGCTACTTTCTTTTTCCACCCACGCACACTCACTCTGTAAACAAGATGGTTACATTTTCGTGGGAGCTAGCAAGATGTGAAACTGAGGGTGCTGGAGCGCCTGTGTCCGCTCCTGGTTGATTGGGCTGCTTGGCCACCATGTACTCAAGCACGTGCCTGCAGTCATTGTTTTCACACATTACGCACAGTAAATTATTAGTCAAGGTGTACTTCATTGAAACTCAAGTTGTTACAGGACTGCTTGGCCATCATGTACTCAGGCACATGCGTGCAGTCATTGCGGTCACACATCACACACGGCACATCAGTCCAAGTGCACATCATGCAAATTGAAACTCAAATTGTTACAGGACTGCTTGGCCATCATGTACTCAGACACGTGCGTGCAGTCATTGCGGTCACACATCACACACGGCACATCAGTCCAAGTGCACATCATGCAAATTGAAACTCAAGTTGTTACAGGACTGCTTGGCCATCATGTACTCAGGCACGTGCGTGCAGTCATTGTGGTCACACATCACACACGGCACATCAGTCCAAGTGCACATCATGCAAAGTGAAACTGAAGTTGTTACAGGACTGCTTGGCCATCATGTACTCAGGCACATGCGTGCAGTCATTGTGGTCACACATCACACACGGCACATCAGCCCAAGTGCACATCATGCAAATTGAAATTCAAGTTGTTACAGGACTGCTTGGCCATCATGTACTCAGGCACGTGCGTGCAGTCATTGCGGTCATACATCACACACGGCACATCAGTCCAAGTGCACATCATGCAAATTGAAACTCAGGTTGTTACAGGACTGCTTGGCCACCATGTACTCAGGCACATGCGTGCAGTCAATGCCGCCACACCTTACGTCAGTCAAGGCACAGTCTGTCGAGGATGCAAGGAAAGGGATGCATGGTCGTGAAGCACAGCCTGCTACAATCAGCACTACAATCTTGAGGCATGAGTGGCTTGGATTGCCGTCTCTATTAGCAAGGCACACCAACATTGTTTGTACAATTAGTTGACATACTTGGCACGCCTCTCGCTCCTGCGTATGTGACAGCACCATCTCAGCTGACAAATCTATATGTCGCGCGTGTGTGTGTGTGTGTGTGTGTGTGTGTGTGTGTGCTGCCTCTGTGCATAACAGGAAGCTGCTTGCTGTGGCACGCACGCACACACACCCACACCCCCACACCCACACCCACACCCACACACCCACACCCACACCCACACCTACACCCACACCCACACAAGAAGAAAAGGAAAAAGGAGCAGGCATTGAAAACCCACTCTCCACATCAATTCAGGACAAGGAGCCACTTCACCAAAAAAAGGAGAAAACAACAATGGGGATCAGGAGGGCTTTGTAGGCTTGGCCTGGAACCCGCTCCTGATGACAGTTGGTAAAAATGGTACCAGAAAGGACTTTTCTGACATGCCACTCTTATACGCCTGCTCGAAAAGCAACTGTGACACACGCTGTGACGAAACATAGCATATATGCGTACTGCCTCTGCGTTGGCAAATACGAAGCACTGCACTCTTGCAGTAACTGGTAATATTTTGTGCAAAAAGCAGCAGCACACTGCAGCCTGCTGGCAAGCCTCGTGCTGCTGCTGCCTCTGCGTAGGTAAGTACGAAGCACCGCACTCTTGCAGTAACTGGAAATCCTTTGTGCGAAGAGCAGCAGCACACTGCAGCTTGCTGGCAAACCTCGTGCTGCTGCTGCCTCTGCATAGGTAAGAACGAAGCACCGCACTCTTGCAGGGAAACATTTCCTGCTCTGGCAGCAACAGCCCAACACAGTTTAGCCAAACACTTCTCTGGCGCTGGAAGCCACATGCAGGAAGGCATCTCCTCATGAAACACGAGCTGGATCTAAGTCGGGGCAGTCATGCGTGTTTCTCCCACCACGCTTCACTTGGTAATACAACAAGCGACGCATCCTTGTGTGCACTCTTACCGTGGGAGCATCTGCTCGAGCATGTCTAGCAGGCTAGCTGGTTCTTTGTCAGGGAACCATGCGTGCCTCCAACTCTGCTTTATCTGGTAATACAACAAGCGACACCTCCTTGTGTGCACTCTCACCGTGGGAACATCTGCTCGAGCATGGCAAGCTGGCTCTCAGTCAAGCCGTTCATGCGGGCCTCAAGCTCTGCTCTGCTTGTGATGTCGGTTTGGAGCAGCAGCAGGGCAGGGTGACTGCTGACTGGGTCTGTGATGGCCATAGCTTGCACCTCGTGCCTGTCAGCAACGTGGAGGTGTGGTCAGTTACAAAGGAGTGACAAGCAGACATGCAGTGTGCATGAGTACATGTAGGCGACAATACATGTTTGATGGTCATGGCATGCACCTCATGCCTGTCAGCGAGGTGGAGGCGTAGTCACTTACAAAGGAGCGACATGCAGAGGTGTAGTGTGGATGAGTGCATAAAGGCAACAGTGCTTTCGTGATGGCCATAGCTTGCACCTCGTGCCTGTCAGCGAGGCGGAGGCGTGGTCACTTACAAAGGAGTGACTGGCAAACATGTTGTGTGGATGAGTACATTAAGGCAGCAATGAAATCTTAATGGCTTGCACCTCATACTTGTCAGCAAGGCGGAGGCGTGGTCACTTACAAAGGAGTGACTATCAAAGGTTGTTATGCAAATGTGCAAATGTGTGCTGCAAATGTGTGCTGGAAATGGCCATGGCTTGCACCTCATGCCTGGTGATGATGGAGGAGGGGTGATAAAATCCAAGGAGCGATGTGTGGCAGCGGTGTGATGCAAATGTGTGGTGTGATGGTTATGGCTTGCACCTCATGCCTGGGGATGGAAAGGTAGGCACTGACAGAGGAGCAGGCTAGCTGGTATTGGGGGAGGTAGTCACTTGCAATTAAAGTGGCTGTCACGAACAAAAGAGCAGAGGCTTTTGATGCACAATTCAGTAGGGTTGGCCAGGACCATATATATACGGTGTACATACGGTATTTTTGGCTTGAAAATCACCAAATATCCGGTGTATATATACGTATATATACGGTTCTGGCCAACCCTACAATTCAGTCAAAGTGGTCAAGATGGAGAGAGGCGGGGGAATGACGACAGCAAATATACAAACACACGCAAGTACACACACCAACCATCCTCTGACGAGCAAACACACAAACACACACGCGAGTACACCCCAACCATCCTCTGACGAGCAAACACACAAACAAACGCAAGTACACCCCAACCATCCTCTGACGAGCAAACACACAAACACACACGCAAGCACACCCCAACCATCCTCTGCCGAGCAAACACACAAACACACGCAAGTACACCCCAACCATCCTCTGACAACAAACACACAAAAACACGCACGCAAGTACACCCCAAGCATCCTCTGCCGAGCAAACACACAAAAACACGCAAGTACACCCCAACCATCCTCTGCCGAGCAAACACACAAACACACGCAAGTACACACCCCAGCTATCCTCTGACATTTAGTGGGAAATTCAGACACCTCATTGTTGGGAGCTCAATGCATGCACCAACTCAAAGAAATGAAAGAGGAAAAACAAGATGTATTCCGTTATGGAAGACCAGCTTTTATTACCAGGGGCTCAGCCAGTGAAACCCACAGCCACATTCACTGTGGTGGCTGCGCTGCACTCATGAGGCTGTGGGTTTGCTGGCTGCCCTGATGTGTGTAGCTGAATCAGAGCCCAATAACCCTTGTACCCAATCTGCACAGAAGCAGCATTGAAAACATAAAAGCAATTACTGATACACACGCACACACACAGCCCCTCACCAGCAAGACAGCCTCACAGCTGTTCCCAACGATAAGCCATCTTCCTCCACCTCTCCCTCATCTCCCCCGCCAACAAAGCCTCCATCATCTTTGACGTGGGTGTGCCTGAAGCGCTCTGCAGCACGACCCTCCTGCAGCTGCTGGGCATGCCTCCCAAGCAGCTGCTCCCCCTGCTGCACCTGCTGTTGCTGCACCCCTTGTTGCTGCTGCAACATTGGTTGCTCTTGCTGTTGCTGCTGCTGCTGCTGCTGCTGCTTCCCTTGTTGCTGATGCCACTGCAGGGAACTGAGCTGGGGGACGCAGACCTCTGCCTTTGGCTGCTCAGCTCGGTTGAAAGAGCCCCCGCAGCCTGGGGAAAAACAGTGAGCAAAGTACTGACACCTCATTCGCTAAAAAGGCTGGGGTGATAAGGCTGGCCTTATTACCACAGGGCGCACTGTTAATCATTACCACAGGGTGCACTGTTAATTAGCACCGCAGGGTGCACTGTTTATCAACACCACAGGGTGCACTGTTTATCAACACCACAGGGTGCACTGCTTATCATCACCACAGGGTGCACTGTTTATCAACACCACATGGAGCACTGTTTAGCATCACCACAGAATGCACTGTTTATCATCACCACAGGGTGCACTGTTTATTAACACCACAGGGTGCACTGTTTATCATCACCACAAGATGCACTGTTTAGCATCACCACAGGGTGCACTGTTTATCATCACCACAGGGTGCACTGTTTATTAACACCACAGGGTGCACTGTTTATCATCACCTCAGGGTGCACTGTTTATCATCACCACAGGGCATATCTGTCCTGCACTGCTTTGTGCATATCTGTCCTGCACTGTTTATCATCACCACAGGGCATGTCTGTCCTGCACTGCTTTGTGCATATCTGTCCTGCATTGTTTATCATCACCACAGGGCATGTCTGTCCTGCACTGCTTTGTGCATATCTGTCCTGCACTGTTTATCATCACCACAGGGCATGTCTGTTCTGCACTGCTTTGTGCATATCTGTCCTGCACTGTTTATCATCACCACAGGGCATGTCTGTCCTGCACTGCTTTGTGCATATCTGTCCTGCACTGAATATCATCACCACAGGGCATATCTGTCCTGCACTGCTTTGTGCATATCTGTCCTGCACTGTTTATCATCACCACAGAGCATATCTGTCCCGCACTGCTTTGTGCATATCTGTCCTGCACTGTTTATCATCACCACAGGGCATATCTGTCCTGCACTGCTTTGTGCATATCTGTCCTGCATTGTTTATCATCACCACAGGGCATGTCTGTCCTGCACTGCTTTGTGCATATCTGTCCTGCATTGTTTATCATACCCACAGGGCATGTCTGTCCTGCACTGCTTTGTGCATATCTGTCCTGCACTGTTTGTCATCACCACAGGGCATATCTGTCCTGCACTGCTTTGTGCATATCTGTCCTGCACTGTTTATCATCACCACAGGGCATGTCTGTCCTGCACTGCTTTGTGCATATCTGTCCTGCATTGTTTATCATCACCACAGGGCATGTCTGTCCTGCACTGCTTTGTGCATATCTGTCCTGCACTGTTTATGATCACCACAGGGCATATCTGTCCTGCACTGCTTTGTGCATATCTGTCCTGCACTGTTTATCATCACCACAGGGCATATCTGTCCTGCACTGTTTATCATCACTACAGGGCATATCTGTCCTGCACTGCTTTGTGCATATCTGTCCTGCACTGTTTATCATCACCACAGGGCATATCTGTCCTGCACTGCTTTGTGCACCGTCGTGGCGTGGCGTTCAAACTGAACGCATCGACAGGGAACCAAGGTAGCAGTTTTGTTCTCTAATGAAGATGGCGGTGGGGGGAAGAAGTAAGAAAAGCACATCTGTATGCCCAAGCGCACAGAAACACACACATTTAAACATTCATGTACCGGTATGTACCAGGGGGATTAGCAGGGGGACTGGCTGGTTTGAAGTCAAAGGCAGATCTTGCACTTATATACACACACAGCAATACGCTCATCACACACATTCATATACATACCAGGGGGGGCGCTGCAAGCTAACTCTTTCCCGGTCAAAGAGACCTGAGCGAGGGCGGCCTCTGACGAGGTCATGATGGAATTTGTAGGCTCGCTCACAGTGCAGACCTGAGTGTGACCACAGTCCACAGGCCGATGTTTGAGCCAAATAAACGAGTACAAAAAGGCAGTAGCGAGATCAAATTCAAGAGCTCTGAGGATTTTGGGGCTTGCTGGCTTGCGTGCAGCTCAAGCATGAAAGGCAAGGGCTAAATACTGCTGATGCCAAAGCCAAATGCATTTTAGCGCAAGGGTCACGTGCGTGGTCGTGAGCACACAAGGGCTAAACACTGCGGATGCCAAAGCCAAATGCATTTAAGCGAACGGGTCACGTGCGTGGTCGTGAGCACACAAGGGCTAAACACTGCTGATGCCAAAGCCAAATGAATTTAAGCGCAAGGGTCACGTGCGTGGTCGTGAGCACACAAGGGCTAACACTGCGGATGCCAAAGCCAAATGCATTTAAGCGTAAGGGTCACGTGCGTAGTCGTGAGCACACAAGGGCTGAAACACTGCGAATGCCAAAGCCAAATGAATTTAAGCGCAAGGGTCACGTGCGTGGTCGTGAGCACACAAGGGCTGAAACACTGCGGATGCCAAAGCCAGATGAATTTAAGCGCAAGGGTAAAGTGCGTGGTCGTGAGCACACAAGGGCTGAAACACTGCGGATGCCAAAGCCAAATGAATTTAAGCGCAAGGGTCACGTGCGTGGTCGTGAGCACACAAGGGCTGAAACACTGCGGATGCCAAAGCCAAATGCATTTAAGCGCAAGGGTCCCATGCATGGTCGTGAGCACACAAGGGCTAAACACTGCGGATGCCAAAGCCAAATGAATTTAAGCGTAAGGGTCACGTGCGTGGTCGTGAGCACACAAAGGCTGAAACACTGCGGATGCCAAAGCCAAATGCATTTAAGCGTAAGGGTCACGTGCGTGGTTGTGAATTTAAGCGCAAGGGTCACGTGCGTGGTCGTGAGCACACAAAGGCTGAAACACTGCGGATGCCAAAGCCAAATGCAGTTAAGCGCAAGGGTCCCGTGCGTGGACGTGAGCACACAAGGGCTAAAACACTGCTGTGCCTATCAAAGGTGTGGGGGACAGAGCATCACACAACATCTGTTGTCACACCCATGTTTATGACTGGCAACGGTTTGTAAGGGCCCTCATGGGTAAGGGTGCGTGGGACGACACAGTGTGCGAGTGTTACAGAAAAAGGTGTACAGCGAGAGGGACGACACAGTGTGAGAGTAATACAAAAGGTGTACAGCAAGAGGGACGACACAGTGTGCGAGTGTTGCAACAAAAGGTGTACAGCGAGAGGGACGACACATGACCAAAGCTCTTACCATGCAGACTTGCTGTTCATTCTATTTTTGCTTATTTAGTTTGACGGGTGGGTGCATGTGTCGCAAGTGTGCGTTGTACGGCACACACACATCTCCTACCATGGAGGTGGGCTGACCGCCCTTTGCTTCTCGCTTTAGCAGCTGCTGCTTCAACAGACCCTGGGGTTGAGGCTGCTGCTGCTGCTGCTCTTGCGGCTCTTGCTGCAATGAATGCTGCTCCTGCCGCAGTGGGTGCTTTTGCTGCTGCTGCTGCTGCTGCAAACGGTTGGGACTTAAACAACCGAGTAAGGGCGAGAGAGCACTGCTGTCTGGAGATAACCAAGGAGGAGGAGGAGGCAGAGAGATCTCTTGATTGGATCTGTGCTGTGTTTGGCATTTAGTGGCATTCCAATCTTTCTCCCAGCACGACAAGGTCGGGGGGGCATCATGGGTCTGGTCCACGGTCTGCAGGCACACATGTAGCATGTCACATGGAGCATGTCACATGAAGCAGATCACATGGAGCAGGTCACATGGAGCACATGGAGCATGTCACATGAAGCATGCATGTGTGTAACTTGGGGAATGGATGACGCTCCTCCTGATTAGCGCCTGTGCTCACCCACACGCATCTGGTACTGGAGTGAAGGAGCCCATCAAGCAGAAACCTTGCATGGGGTGTTACTCCAGGCAGGTAGCTTAGTGTCAAGGCACAGGTTGTAGGCCCAGATGCCATAAAAAAGTCATGTCTTTAAAAACACACACACACACACTGACACACGCACGCACGCATGCACACGCACATATACTTATACATATACACATACATACATACATACACAAACACAACACAGAGACACACCGACACACAAACGCAAACAAACACACGCGCTTACACACACGCTTGTCGACATAGACACACACACACATACAGAAAGTCAAGAGCCATGCTGGTGCTGACAACAACTTACTGAATTGAATTCCTGTTTGAACACACACACACACACACACACACACAGAAACAAACTCACACGACACACCCGCCCACCAGCACCACCCCCCACACACCTGCATTCCCATACACACTCCCACACACCGCCGCCACACACACACCTGACCCGACGACAGGCGACTCAGAACTGGAACATTGCTTCCGATTGTGTGACAACTTGCTGAGTCACCGCTTGTCCCTCTCTTAGTCCTCCTCACTACATTTGTCCACCCCCCCTCTGCTCCCTCCCCGCTGCTCACGCTGCCCCTCTTTTCGTTTTCGGCACCACTCCGCACAAGGTTCAGCTCCAGACACTTGTGCTCTGTGATACTTTCCATGCTAGCACTGCCTGGCATGTTCTTTCCAAGTCCTCTAGACTTTGCCATGAGCCCATGCTGCGGGATGTAGGTGCGCTCGCTGGTGCTCTCTGGGCTCCCCCCCCGGAGTAAGTGCTCCTCCAGATCGCCCTACAAAGGGAGACACGGCAGCAGTTTGCCACAGCAGTTTGCCACAGCAGTTTGCCACAGCAGCACTCAAGCCAGCAGACAATGTGTCTTGAGAAGGGTTGGCCAGAACCGTACATACACACCGTATATGACCATATGTATGGTGATTTCCCTGCCAAAAATACCGTATATTCACCATATATGCCTATGAATGTATGGTTCTGGCCAACCCTAGTCTTGAGTCAGTCACTGCGTGTCGTCGATTTTCATGTAAACACAACAAAAAAATGTAGTACACGCAGCATCATGTTGGTAGGAACATCCTGCACATGCCTAAACAAGCAAGTGTGTGCGTACGGCAAACATGTGTGTGGCAAGCGCGCGCGGGTGCATGTGCGAGCATGCTTGCATGCAGGTCAGAATGTATTTGATTGCTTTAGTGTGTGTGTGTGTGAGTGTGTGTGTGTGTGTGAGTGTGTGTGTGTGTGTGCGTGTGTGTGTGTGTAAGTGTGTGTGTGTGTGCGTGTGTGTGTGTGAGTGTGTGTGTGTGTGCGCACGTATGTGCTTGTGCGTGTGCATGGGCGCACATGTATGTGTGGTTGTGCAGGTGTGCGCTCGTGCACATATGTATGTAGGTATGCATGTGTGTGCATGTGCGTGCATGGTTGCGTGCATTCTGGTGTGTGTATGTGTGTGCTTGTGTCTGTGTGCGTTTGTGTATGCGTCGCCATGCAAGCGTGGACGTGTTTTTTGGATTTGTAAAGGCAAGGATGTGGCCAAAGGATGCAATTTGAGTCTGCCGGAATATTTGCTTGGACGTTGCATGGGCGTCAATCAGACAGCATGCCAACTTGCATTTGCATTGATGTCAGCTTGCACGCTGTGCCTTCTTTGCCTGTTGTTGCCTGTAACTGGCACACCTTGCCAGAGATGAGTGACCTCACGGAGTCTGATTTGAATTGTACAAGAGAATGCTGTATTAACGCACACAAGGTTAACAGTTACCTTTGTGGGTATGGTAGGCAGCTGGCTATCGCTGCTGTCCTCCTCATTTGTACGCTCGTTCGTGTTGCTGTTGACGGGGACGGGGACACTCGCCATCTTTGTGAGGGACACTCTCAAGTCAGAAATGCTGGAGTTCCGTGCTCGAGCGGCCTGGGATTGAATGCACGCACCCACCTAGGGGTCTCAATAAACCAGCAGAAGGTAAAAGAAAAAGAAACATTTTTGTGTTTCGTGTTCAAGCAGCCTTGAGTCCAAAACACACACACACACACACATTAAGGGCCTTAAAAACCAGGAAACAAGGAGGAAAGGCCAACATACGGAACCTGTGTGCTTGAGCAACTGGGGCAGTGAAAAGGTGGCAGGCAAACATTTCAACAGCACACATTTCAACAGCATATTTTAACAGCAAACATTTCAACTGGGGCAGTGAAAAGGTGGCAGGCAAACACAGTTTAAATGTTGACAAACATGTACACACAGTGGTTCAACTGCAGATCCGTGCATTTTGTAGGTGATAGACACACATACACAACACACATGCTCACACACACACACACACACACACACACACACACACATACAGACACACAAACCCACACACGCACAAACATACACATACAAACATTCTCACACACGCCAGTCCTGCGCACTCACACACACACACATACAGACACACAAACCCACACACGCACAAACATACACATACACACATTCTCACACACGCCAGTCCTGCGCACTCACACACACACGCCAGTCCTGCGCACTCACACACACACACACATACACACACATGTCATTTGCGCACGCACACAAGCACACACATGCCATTTGCGCTCGCACACAAGCACATGCACACACAGACAAACAGGCACACACATACATACACACACGTCTGCTTGTGAACGCACGAGCCTCCTTCTCACCATCTTGCGATGCTCATCCTCGGATTTGCTGCAAGCACAGATTGGATGGGGCACACGGATGTTGGGACATCAGCCATTGGGAGGCTTGCATCTTAAATGCATGCACACGCTTCTATGGCACACACGGATGTTGAAACATAAACCATTGGGGAACGTGCATCTAAATGCATGCACACGTTTCTATTACACACGGATGTTGGGACATCAACCATTGGGAGGCGTGCATCTTAAATGCATGCACACGCTTCTATAGCACACACGGATGTTGGAACATAAAACCATTGGGGAACGTGCATCTAAATGCATGCACACGCTTCTATAGCACACACACACACAGATGTTGGAACATGAATCATTGAGGAACGTGCATCTAATTGAATGCACACACTTCTATAGCACACACGGATGTTAAAACATTGACCATTGGGGGATGTGCAAGTGCTTCTCACACATAGGGGAAAAAGGTAGTGCTCCTGCTATAGGGGGTGAGAAAAAATAATGCGAGTGCACCAATAAATCCCTCTTCCCACTTCAGTTTGGGCATTGACAAGTGAGATTTGGGTTTTCCCTGTCGCACGATCATCAGCTCTTGGCGCACAACGTTTTAAGAATGGACACTGGGTACACAGGTGTGTTTCAGGGTGGGTGCTCTTGTACGCAGGGCCTCATCAGCTCTTGGTGCACAACGTTTTAAGAATGGACACTGGGAACACAGGCGTTTTTCAGGGTGGGTGCTCTTGTATGCAGGGCCGTATGTAGGGTTGGTTGGCCAGGACCATACATATACGGTCTACACATGATATTTTGGCAGGGATTTCATCAATGTACGGCGTATATATACGGTTCTGGCCGACCCTAGGCATGTGCGGCGCAGTACTACAGCTCTGCCAAATCCTGCTAGTGCGTGAATACATACTTATACTCATAGCACACTATTTTGCATGCACACGCTGCTCTGACCGACCCTTCTTGCGCGAACAAACTCTGCCTTGGCCAGCTGTTCAAACAACCCAAGCCGCTTTGTAGGTTGAGCAGCCATGCCAGGCAGGAGGCCTTTGTAACCCAAACAAATTAAAACTAAGCGGCTTTGCCACCCACCCTACTTATACACGCACAGTGTCAGATACAATCGCCGTCTGCAACAAGCGTGTAATTTAAACAAACTAAAACTAAGCGGCTTTGCCACCCACCCCACTTATACACGCAGTGTCAGATAGAATCGCTGTCTGCAATAAGCATCACAGCATCATCATCAATCTCATTGTAGCCACCACACACTGTTGCGTGACAGTAGCCCAGACCAAGCCTTTCGCGTGAGACACCACAGTTGTGGTGAGCCCTTAGAACACATGCGGCTTTGACCGACCCTACAGAAACATGCACTGCCTTGGCCAACCCTTTTTGTGTGGACAATCACAGTGGTGGTGAGCCCTTAGAACTCATGCGGCTTTGACCGACCCAACAGAAACATGCACTGCCCTGGCCAACTCGTTTTGTGTGGACAATCACAGTGGTGGTAAGCCCTAAAAGTAGCACATGCGGCTTTGACCGACCCTACACATACTCGCCCTGCCCTGGCCAACCCATTTTGTGTGGACAATCACAGTGGTCGACCCTACACATACATGCACTGCCTTGGCCAACCCTTATTGTGTGAGAAATCACAGTGGTCGACCCTACACATACATGCACTGCCTTGGTCAACCCTTTTTGTGTGAGAAATCACAGTGGTCGACCCTACACATACATGCACTGCCTTGGCCAACCCTTTTTGTGTGAGAAATCACAGTGGTCGACCCTGCACATACATGCACTGCCTTGGCCAACCCTTTTTGTGTGGACAATCACAGTGGTGGACAATCATACATGCACTGCCTTGGCCAACCCTTTTTGTGTGAGGAATCACAGTGGTGGACAACCATACTCACACTCCACTGTCTGGGCCTTTGGACGCCCCTCTGCTTTCAGCGGCACGCTGCCTCTGAGAACTTGAAGAGCCGCCACCTGCGCAGCACAAAAGCAGCAGCAGCATCAATTGCGCACACAGGCTGTGCCTAAAGCCCTGATTTGCTCTGAAGCCTTCTTCAATGTGTCAGCACTTCTAATTACTCGAGGAGCTTCATTCAGCCTGCGCCAAGGCAGAACCGCATTGTTCACAAACACCGGACACTGTCTGAAGCCCTTGGCCCTCTTTCAAGCCCTTCTCTATTCAGGAAAACCTGTCCGTGTCTGAGATGCCGATCTGGACAATGTCTGAAGCCCTTGGCCCCCTTCTAAGCCATTTTTCAATCAGGAGAAGATGATAGTGCCTGAGGTGCCGATCTGGAAAGTTAGAGAGCACGTGCCTTGTTACACAGGGCCACGCGAGTTTGCGTGAAATAGCACAAACAGGGCCACGCGAGTTTGCGTGAAATAGCACAAACAGGGCCACGCACGTTTGCGTGAAACAGCACAAACAGGGCCACGCACATTTGCTTGAAATAGCACAAACAGGGCCACGCACGTTTGCGTGAAATAGCACAAACAGGGCCATGCACGTTTGCGTGAAATAGCACAAACAGGGCCATGCACGTTTGCGTGAAATAGCACAAACAGGGCCACGCACATTTGCGTGAAATAGCACAAACAGGGCCACGCACATTTGCTTGAAATAGCATAAACAGGGCCACGCACGTTTGCGTGAAATAGCACAAACAGGGCCACGCACGTTTGCGTGAAATAGCACAAACAGGGCCACGCACGTTTGCGTGAAATAGCACAAACAGGGCCACGCACGTTTGCGTGAAATAGCACAAACAGGGCCACGCACATTTGCGTGAAATAGCACAAACAGGACCACGCACATTTGCGTGAAATAGCACAAACAGGGCCACGCACATTTGCGTAAAAGAGCACAAACAGGGCCACGCAAGGTTGCATGAAAAAGCAGGAATGCGAACAGGTCTATAGCCTGGGCGAAGCTATTCGGTGATGGTAAGGGTCCTTATGAGTTCAGTATGAAACACCTGAACTCTGATCTTGAAGTGTAGCATAAAGTGAGATGATCTCACTTTCTGGTTTTCTCAGGTTTCTGCTTCCCTTCTCCATTCTTTTGATTCCTTGGAGAACACAACTCTCTCTTTAGCATACTTCCCCCCTCCCTCACCTCTTGGTTATATTGACAGAGACCTATGCATCTCACAATGCAAGCGGAATAGAACGTTGCGTTTAAACTTTAGCAGGTACGCTGCTGTCACAGTTGTGTAGGGTGGGCCAGGACCATATACATATACGTATATACGGTGTACATACGGTATTTTTTGCAGGGAAATCACCATACATACGGGCATATACGGTGTGTATATACGGTTCTGGCCAACCCTATAGTTGTGGCTTCTGAATGTTGACAAAAAATAAGTTATCCATTTAAGCCATTAAAGAGAGTTTGTGCGTGTACACTTGTCGCACAGCTGATTTAACAAACGAAGGCATATGGAAATTTCAATTTAAATTAATTGTACCGTTCTCACAAATGTCACCCCTTCAAACAAGAGAGTACATGAATTTGTGCGTGTACACTTGTCACACAGTTGCATTTAACAAAAGAAGGCATATGGGAATTTCATTTTATTTCTAGTGTACCGTTCGCACAATTGTCACCCCTTCAAACAAGAGAGTACACGAATATGTGATATTTGACATCATGAGGTGAAGCATATGAGGCTTTCCACACACAAGCACACCTACCCACCTACCTACATACGCCTTGGAATGAGTGACATCATTCCTTACAATGAAAGGGCACACAGAGCCAGCGATCAAAAAGCTGCAAAAATCAGCTGCCTGTCAGGGTAGCGAACGGAGGTACGGTACCAACACATGCTTTCATCACCATGAGGTTCTGTTCTGCACACACAACGAGGCGCTGCACACACAAGCACTCCGACCTCCACATGACAAGCTTCAAAGCAGTGACATCGCACTAATCGTAAAAGACCAAACCGAACACGTACAGCAATCACGAGGTAATGCACACACACAAGTACACCGACTGCTTCACGAGACGAGCCTCAAAGAAAAGACATCGCAGCTCAAAATGGCAGGACAAGTTTAACATAAAGCTGCCCTTACCCTTATCGCTTGAGCCTTGAATGAGTGACATGACGCGGGAGGAAGGCTCCACTGCCATGCCACTCCGAGTGGGCCTGTGCGCAGGAATAGGGATTGGCAAAATCATTCATACATGCGTAGGGTTGGCCGGAACCATATATATACGGTGTGTATACGGTATTCTTGGCAGGGAAATCACCATATATACGGTCATATACGGTGTATATATACGGTTCTGGCCAACTGATACATGCGAGTTTATGGTGTGTATCCGGAGTAGCAGGAAAGTTATGGCCAACCCTACTCATGCTTGGTTACCGCCACCACCTATGTGCCTGAGTATCGCACGTTGCGTCAGGCAGGAGACAAGACGCGCACACACACACACACACACACACACACGCGCACACACACACATACACACACGCACACGCACACACACACAGGCACGTACTACTCTATATACAGTAATAAACAGTGTTTTATGTATACAGTTCTGGCCAACCTTACACATGAATGAGCAAGGGAAGGAAGGTACGGGATGCAGAAGAGGAGGATGGGAGTAGAGTGTGCGTGTACATGGTGCGTGTACGTGGTGCGTGTGCATAGTGCGTGTACGTGGTGCGTGAGCACGTGGTGCGTGTGTAAGGTGCGTGTGCATGTGCGTGTACGTGGTGCGTGTGCATGGTGCGTGTGCATGGTGCGTGTACGTGGCGCGTGCACGTGGTGCGTGTGCATGGTGCGTGTACGTGGTGCGTGTACATGGTGCGTGCACATGGTGTGTGAGCACGTGGCGCGTGCACGTGGTGCGTGTACATGGTGCGTGTACGTGGCGCGTGTACGTGGTGCGTGCA
>Ga0307974_1001552_pt1 | contig 15869 bp, 16 predicted proteins | sample OrgLakmetagen784_FD_201812 | JGI IMG/M metagenome (GOLD analysis project Ga0307974, IMG submission 201812) | Saline water microbial communities from Organic Lake, Antarctica - #784 | ecosystem: Environmental > Aquatic > Non-marine Saline and Alkaline > Saline | place: Antarctica: Organic Lake... | reverse complement strand
CAGCGAGATGGGGGTGCGTACGTTCAGTACTGCATGCACACACTGATGAACTTGCGCTACCAAATGCGCAGCGGAATCATTGAAGCTGGTGCAGTTGGGCTCCCTCAGGTGATCTGGCTGTTGCATCTGCTGTGTGTGTGTGTGTGTGTGTGTGTGTGTGTGTGTGTGTGTGTGTGTGTGTGTGTGTGGTGTTCGGTGTGCAGTTGGGTGTGCAGGTGTGCATTTGCTAAAGCATTTGTGTGTGCGTATGTGTGGATGTTTGTACGTTTGAGTGTGTGAGTATGTGTGTGTTTTGTTTGTGTGGGAAGTAATATACAACAGGCAGACCATTGAGGTGTTATGCAGGTTTTCAGTTCACTCTCCTTTGAAGGCTTTATTGTGCGCTGGTTTGGCTCTATGAGCATGCTGCTTGTCTTCTTGTCTTTAGCTGCAAGCACAGTGCAAGCAAGTGATTGGCACTGTCTGTGACTGAGAGCAATGCACGTTTGTTCGTGCAGGCTCAAAGCCATAAACAAGAAATGCACCACGCAGGGCCAGACCATAATTTCTAACAGCAGCTGCACAGACTGTAAGGCAAACACACAGACACACACATATGCACACACAATCCTTCCCTTCACAGGCACGACCACGCTGAATCCTTCTAGCGGCTGCGCAGGTTGTAAGACACACACAGTCACACACACATTTCTTATTTTTCAGGCACGACCACGCTGGATCCTTCTAGCAGCTGCACAGACTGTAAGACACACACACAGGCACACACACACATAAACACACATTCCTTCACTATAAAGGCACGACCACGCTGGATCCTTATAGCAGCTGCACAGGTTGTAAGATACACACAGGCACACTTGCACACACACACACACACACACACACACATTCCTTATATTTCAGGCACGACCACGCTGGATCCTTCTAGCAGCTGCACAGGGCTACCAGCTACCCCCATTCCCTGCCCCTTCTCACGAGTTTGGCTCCAGCTTGGGCGAGATCAATAGGGCTAGAAACTGCTACCCACGGGTGTGCGCTTGTGTGTATGAGTGTGTGTGTATGAGTGTGTGTGTGTGTGTTTGTGTACGAGTGTGTGTGTATGAGTGTGTGTGTTTGTGTACGAGTGTGTGTGTGTGTGCCTGGGTGTGTGCGTGTGCGTGTGTGTATCAGTGTGTGTATTTGCACGCTACCTTTAATCTAACACCATGCATTGACATGCACCCTCTGATAGGACTGCTAGCCAACCTCACCGCCACACTGATAGGACTGATAGGACTGCTCAGCTAGGAATGATAGCACTGATTGGAATGCTCAGCCAATCTCCACGCCACACACTGACGTGCATACTCTGACTAAACTGCCTCAGCCACTCTCCTTCTCTCACACGCATGCTCAAATTTTTAACCATTGTAGTTGAGCGCTAAAACCAAGACGTGCGTGTTTGTGTGTGACCCAATTTTTTCCACGCTACATTCTCAAAGGTTAAATAGACATGACCGCTGCAGCCAAAATGTGTGTGTGCGTGTGGGTGTGATTTAACCTTCTCCACACTGTGTGTTTGTGCTCAAAGGTGAAAGACCTCAAAGACATGATCACTACAGCCAAGCTGTGTGTGTATGTGTGTGCGTGTGAGTGTGTGTGATTTAACTTTTTCACGCTGTGTGTTGGTGCTCAAAGGTGAAAGACCTCGAAGACATGACCACTACAGCCAAGCTGTGTGTGTGCGTGTGTGCGTGTGTGTGTGATCTAACCTTTTTCACGCTGTGTGTTTGTGCTCAAAGGTGAAAGACCTCGAAGACATGACCACTACAGCCAAGCTGTGTGTGTATGTGTGTGCGTGTGAGTGTGTGTGATCTAACTTTCTCCATGCTGTGTGTTTGTGCTCAAAGGTGAAAGACCTTGAAGACATGACCACTACAACCAAGCTGTGCGTGTGAGTGTGATCTAACCTTCTCCACGCTGTGTGTTTGTGCTCAAAAGGTGAAAGACCTCGAAGACATGACCACTACAGCCAAGCTGTGTGTGTGTGCATGTGTGTGTGTGTGATCTAACCTTCCCCACGCTGTGTGTTTGTGCTCAAAGGTGAAAGACTACGAAGACACGACCACTGCAGCCAAGCTGTGTGTGTATGTGTGTGCGTGTGTGTGTGTGATCCATGATCTAACCTTCTCCATGCTGTGTGTTTGTGCTCAAAGGTGAAAGACCTCGAAGACATGACCACTACAGCTAAGCTGTTGCAGCCCTGGGGTCTGTGGCCACAATCACTTCTGGGTGATATAGCTGATGACCTACCTGCTGAAGTCTTATCTTACCAGTCATGCCTTGAAGCCACCTACACGTGCGTATGCTTGTGTGCGTGTGTGTGTGCGTGTGCTTTAAGTGTATGCTTGTGTGTACGTGTGCTATGTGTGTATGCGTGTGTGTTTGTGTGCGTGTATGTGTGTTATGTGTGTATGCGTGTGCGTGTGTGCGTGTGTGTGCGTGTGTTTATGCGTGTGCATGTGTGTGCGTGTGTGTTTATGTGTGTGTGTGCGTGTATGCGTGTGTGTATGTGTGCTATGTGTGTTTGCGTGTGCATATGTGTGCGTGTGCGTGTGTGTGTGTGTATGTGTGTGCTATGCGTGTGTATGTGTGTGTGTGCACGTTTTGTGTATATACAAGTGTGCAAGTATGCGTGTTCTACTTTGCGCTTGAACAAGTTGAAATATTGAGCCGCAGAAATGATGTCAAGACAACTGGGTGGCACTTCGGCCTGCTGTGTGTGTGTGTGCATGTGTGTGTATGTGTGTGTGTGTATGTGTGTGTGTGCTTGTGCATCGTGAAAACCCTTGTTGCTTTCTAAAAAGGATTTATGTGCCGATTAATGGATTTTCGTTCCATTTGGTGGTTCCAGATCCAGCGCAATTTCAAACCTTGAGCTGTATCAGCACTGCCTAAACACACATCTGAGTAGCAGGTCTGTATCAGCACTGTCTGCACACGCATCTGAGTAGCAGGTCTGTATCAGCACTGTCTGCACACGCATCTGAGTAGCAGATCTGTATCAGCACTGTCTGGACACGCATCTGAGTAGCAGGTCTGTATCAGCACTGTCTGGACACGCATCTGAGGAGCAGGTCTGTATCAGCACTGTCTGGACACGCATCTGAGGAGCAGGTCTGTATCAGCACTGTCTGAATATAGCTCATCAGCATAGCTGACACAGCTCTGCTACTGTTGCAGAGCACTGTTCAAGCTCCTAAAAACTGCCTAAAAACTGCCTAAACGTGGGTGATGCAGCTCTGCTACTATTTCAGAGCACTGCTCAGGTCACTGCCTAAGCATGGGTGATACGGCTCCTAAAAAGTGCCTAAGCGTGGGTGATGCAGCTCCTAAAATTTTCCTATTAGGAAGTGGGTGATGCAGCTCTGCTTCTGTTTTAGAGCACTGCTCAAGGAACTTCCTAAACGTGGGTGGCTTGTGGGGTTGTAAAGGAGAAGAAACTACGCAGGCAGTGAAGAACTACTTCCCACATTAATAAAGGAAACGGAGCCACTTTGGTACCGGGTACCGTATAATTCCTCCACCAAATAACCAGGGTTGCGAAGGCACAGTACCGCACATCCTTCTGATTCTAACTTTATTAGCCTATTTCTGCTTTCGAATAATTATGGAGCAGTACTCACCATCGTGTTTTCTCGTTTCCAGTGTATTTATCGTTGCTTCCTTTCCAACAGCAATGGACCTCAGCACCCTCTGCCAGCCTATTTGTGCATACTTCCCCCTCCAAATCCTCCATCTCAAGACCAGGCTAATACATCTTAAATTACACTCATTACGCACTGTGCAGAAGCGGACCTAAGCGCCCCCTGCAAGCCTATCTGTGCATACTTCCCCCTCCAAATCCTCCATCTCAAGACCAGGCTAATACATCTTAAATTACACCCATCACGCACTGTGCAGAAGCGGACCTCAGCGCCCCCTTCAAGCCTATCTGTGCATACTTCCCCCTCCAAATCCTCCATCGCAAGGCCAGGCTAATACATCTTGAATTACACCCATCACGCACTGTGCAGAAGCGGACCTACGCGCCCCCTGCAGGCCTATCAGTGCATACGTCACCCTCCAAATTCTCCATCGCAAGACCAGGCTAATAAATTTTAAACTACACTCATCACGCACTGTGCAGAAGCGGACCTCAGCGCCCCCTGCAGGCCTATCAGCACATACGTCACCCTCCAAATTCTCCATCGCAAGACCAGGCTAATAAATCTTAAACTACACTCATCACGCACTGTGCAGAAGCGGACCTCAGCGCCCCCTGCAGGCCTATTTACGCAGACCCCCCCCACCAAATTCTCCATCGCAAGACCAACGGTCACACTACGCCCGCGTCCTTCAAGTTTGTGCAATGTCTTTGGTTCGGCCAATTTCTTTTATGTACACCATATGTTTGACGGTTATTTGGTTGCACTTTGCCTGCTAATGCATTGTCCTGATCAGCCCTAAGTGTAGTTTGCATTGTCCTGATCGGCCCTAAGTGCAGTTTGCGTGTCCTGATCAGCCCTGAGTGTAGTTCGCATTGTCCTGATCAGCCCTGAGTATAGTTTGCATTGTCTTGATCAGCCCTGAGTGTAGTTAACGTTGTCCTGATCAGCCTTAAGTGTAGTTCGCGTGTCCTGATCAGCCCTGAGTATAGTTCGCATTGTCCTGATCAGCCCTGAGTATAGTTCGCATTGTCCTGATCAGCCTTAAGTGTAGTTTGCATTGTCCTGATCAGCCCTGAGTGTAGTGTACATTGTCCTGATCAGCCCTGAGTGTAGTTCGCGTGTCCTGATCAGCCCTGAGTATAGTTCGCATTGTCCTGATCAGCCCTGAGTGTAGTTTGCATTGTCCTGATCAGCCTTAAGTGTAGTTTGCATTGTCCTGATCAGCCCTGAGTGTAGTGTACATTGTCCTGATCAGCCCTGAGTGTAGTTCGCGTGTCCTGATCAGCCCTGAGTGTAGTTCGCATTGTCCTGATCAGCCCTGAGTATAGTTCGCATTGTCCTGATCAGCCTTAAGTGTAGTTTGCATTGTCCTGATCAGCCCTGAGCGTAGTTCGCTTTTCCTGATCAGCCCTGAGTATAGTTTGCATTGTCCTGATCAGCCCTGAGTGTAGTTTGCATTGTCCTGATCAGCCCTGAGTGTAGTGTACATTGTCCTGATCAGCCTTAAGTGTAGTTTGCATTGTCCTGATCGGCCCTAAGTATAGTTTGCATTGTCCTGATCAGCCCTGAGTGTAGTTAACGTTGTCCTGATCAGCCTTAAGTGTAGTTTGCATTGTCCTGATCGGCCCTAAGTGTAGTTTGCATTGTCCTGATCAGCCCTAAGTGTAGTTTACATTGTCATGAACAGCCCTAAGTGTAGTTTGCAGCCAGAAGGATGTATGTTGCATATGCAATAGTAGGAAGAAAACGTGGCTCTGTGGATGTCACTGTGCATGTTATCAATATTTGTAAAGTGTGTTAAGCATATGCAAAAGGGAGAATTAAATGCAGCCCTTTGTTTATTACTGTGCATGCTCGAAATGTGCTACAAGGAGCCCTTTGCGGGTATAAGTAACAGTGAGATGTCAGCAGAATCATTTCAAAAGTAAATGCAATTAAAAAAAACTACGCAGGCAGCGAATAACCACTCCCGTATGCTAGCCTTACTCCCACCACGTCTATTTATTGCCCTGGGAAATACCGCGCTGTTCAGGAAACAAGTGCGATTTAGCTCTTTGCGATGTTTTTACTAAGGCACAAGGAGCATGCGTACGTTATCAACGATAACTTTGTCATGCAGATTTGCCATGCAGACTTGTCATGCAGAATCATGTAGGATGCACCCCAATTCTGATACACAAACACATTCCTGATAAACAAAGAATCACATTCCTGATAAACAAAAAATCACATTTCTGATAAACATGAATCACATTTCTGATAAACAAAGAATCGCATCTCTGATAAACAAAGAATCGCATTTCTGCTAAGCAAAGAATCAGGACTGTAAAATGATCAGGACTGTGAACAGCCCTACGGACCCACAAATTTACCTGCAGGCTACCTGCACTGTTTATCTAAGAAATAATTGCATGCAGGCTCTTTAAGCGTTATATCGCTGCATTTTAGAAACGTGTGCTGTGGGCCCATAAACTCAAAGCCGTATGCATGCTTAATATTGGAAGGAAGGTTGAGGGTTGAGATTGTATTACAAGGAAATTACTTGAAGGAATGCTTTTGATACTGCACGCACGCAGGCTCCTTGGGCTCTGCTGCATGCTTGTGCGGTGCTCCAAGTTGCAGCAACGGATCACGGCATGGTGCGTAGAGTTTAGAATTCCTCCTAGTTATTCAATACCACACGCTTTGCCACGTGCTTGTGCAGTGCTCCAAGTTGCAGCAACGGATCACGGCATGGTGCGTAGAGTTTAGATTCCTTCTAGTTATTTAATACTGCACGCTTTGCTGCGTGCTTGTGCGGTGCTCCAAAGGGCAGAAACGGATCAAGGCATGGTGCGTAAGTTTAGATTCCTTCTAGTTATTTAATGCTGCACGCTTTGCCGTGTGCTTGTGCGGTGCTTCGATTTGCAGCAGTAGACCAAGGCGTGGTGCGTATAGTGCCTTGTGTATTGTGAGTGCCTTGTGTGTGTGCCCAATAGAATGCCTTGTGTAATGTGCCCGATAGAGTGCCTTGTGTATTGTGCCCAATAGGGTGCCTTGTGTAATTTGCCCAATAGGGTGCCTTGTGTATTGTGCCAAATAGGGTGCCTTGTGTGTGTGCTAAATAGGGTGCCTTGTGTGTGTGTGTGCCCATTAGGATGCCTTGTGTATTGTGCCCAATAGGGTGCCTTGTTTATTTTGCCCAATAGGGTTCCTTGTGTATTGTGCCAAATAGGGTGCCTTGTGTGTGTGCTCAATAGGGTGCCTTGTGTGTGTGCCCATTAGGATGCCTTGTGTATTGTGCCCAATAGGGTGCCTTGTGTACTGTGCCCCATAGGGTGCCTTGTGTGTGTGCCCAATAGGGTGCCTTGTGTGTGTGCCCAATAGTGTGCCTTATGTATTGTGCCCAATAGGTTGCCTTGTGTGTGTGTGCCCAATAGGGTGCCTTCCATATTGTACCCAAGGCAGGCACAGTGCCCGATGCATGCACATGCCAATCGCTTATGGTAGGCTAGGACAAAATATATTCGGTGTTTACACGGTATTTTTGGCAGGGAATTACCAAATATATGGTCATAAACGGTGTACATATACGCTTCTGGCCGACCCTACAAACGCAACTAGTCGTGACAACAGAACAGGGCATGGCGCCGTGCAGTGATGCCTGTTCTGTTAGTATAGGAGTAGTAGTCAGCTGCCAACGTAGAATATGTGCTTGTGCATGTGCTCTGGGTTGCTAGAATAGAACAGGGTGTATTATGCACAAATATATCAGCTGTTGTGTGCTGGTTCAAATGCGTGAAACTGCAGCGACGGATCAGGTCATGGCAGGTGAATGCAGAGCAGCCTCTGTTAGTCCTACCCCTCTGACACAGGCTCTTTTTATCTTTTTAATGGTGAAGAGTTTAACGGTACTCAGTACCTATTAAAGTGGCTTTCTCTCCCTTGATTAGTGTGGGGAGCGATTTTTAAAGCCTGCTGCGTAGCTTTTCGTTTCCTGTGCAGAGCAGCCTGCTTTTTGCACGGTATGTGCCTATATGTGTTGTGCTGATTGAAGTTGCAGCAACAGATTGGAGCATGGTGGTTGGATGCAGGACAGCCTGCTTTTTTGTTTATGTGCCAATGTATTGTGCTCAGTGTCTCTCTTGCCTATCCTTCTTACACTCAAGGCACCTTCTACCGCACAGACGCAAAGCCTGCTGCCGTATCCTGAAATAAATCCTGAATTGAAACGATTCGGCAAGATTCAAAGTAAAACGATTCAACAATTCAGAATTTCCGAGCAGCTTCTTTGTTGCTGAATTAGAACTTCAGCATGTGCACCCGTAGAAATACAAAGGCATGCTCATGCATTTGCAAAGTCATGCACACACACACTTGTACAGGAGGTCGTGGGAAGGGCGCATTGCTTGACTTGGGAAGGCAACAGGATGGGCCCTACCAAAGCAATGGTGAGCTGTCGTGATCTGTGTGATGCATGGCTCTTGAACACCCAGCTTAATCTTAGTTCCCCTCTGCCTGCCTGCTTGGGTGAAACGTGGGAAGGGCGCATTGCTTGACATAGGGGGGCAACAGTATAGGCCCTACTAAAGCGATGGTGAGCTGTCGTGATCTGTGAAATGCATGGCTCTTGAACACCCAGCTTAGTCTTGGTTCCCCTCTGCCTGCTTGGGTGAGACGTCGGAAGGGCACATTGCTTGACTTAGGAGGGCAACAGGATGTGCCCTACTACAACAATGGTGAGTTGTATGTCTTGATTTGTGTGTAAAGTTGGCCAGAATTGTAGGTATACACCGTACATGACTGTATGCCTGGTGATTTCCCTGCCAAAAATGCTGTATATTCACCATATATATATGGTTTTGGCCAACGCTAGATTTGTGTGATGCATGGATCTTGAACACCCGTCTTGAATGTCCTGTACCCCCTCTGCCTGCTTGAGTGAGTTTGCTAGGGTGAATTTTGTGATGCATGGACTTCCGGCAAGTGCGTCAGCAACTGTTTCTTGCTTCCTCCATGTCCAACATCAAGGAACTTATGAGTTGAGAGTGAAACACCTGAACCCAGGTTCTTGAAGTGTAGCATAAAGTGAGATGTTCTCACTTTCTGCTTTTCTCCGGTTTCTGCTTCCCTTCTCCATTCTTTTTATTTCCTTGGAGAACACAACTCTCTCTTCAGCATACTTCCCCCCCTCCCTCACCTCTTTTCTATATTTTAGTCTTTAGTTTTCTCCCGTTTCTCCGGTTTCTCTGAGTTGTTGTGTTCTCCTTGGTAATAATGACAGAGCCATATGCATCTCATGATGCAAGCAAAATAGAACTGTTGGAAGCTTGTCCTCATACACTTTTTGCCGGTACCGCCGAACATCGCATGTTCATATAATATATGATGCATTTTTACAAAGTGAAATGTAACGGTTCGGTTAGGGATGCTGGAGGAAGTATCATCCAGTATTTGTATGGTGAGGATGTTAAGATCAGGTCAACTTGTGCGTCTTATATCCCCTGTGTCTGATTGTAGAGCATCAAATACTGGAGTCCTGATAATGATCAACATCATTGCCCGCAGTGCTTCACAGACACACACACACACACGCACGCACGCACGCACGCACACACACACACACACACACACACACACACACACACACACACACACACACACACACACACACACACACACACACACACAAGCACACAATACTCGCGCAAAAACTCATACATCGACAAAAAACGCACGAGCAAAAGCAAACACACACGTATGCTCACAAACAAGCATGCACACCCACAAACAAACGCGCACATACAAACACAAACACACACATAAACACGCAAACACGCACACAAACATTCACACCCACAAACAAATGCGCATTCACATGTGGCTGTAGTTCCCACCAAGAGGCAGTGCAAAGATCAGTGGGCATCAGAAGGTGATGATAACATTTTTTGTTCAAGATTAGAACCCTGTCATGTTTGTAGCATTCTCTGGGTGCTTTTGTGTGTGTGCGTGCTTGCGTGCGTGTGTGCGTGCGTGCGTGCATGTGTGCGTGCTTGCGTGCATGTGTGCGTATGTGTGTATTTGTAGCATTTGGCTAAACATGGTTTGCATGAACTGATGTTTTTTTTTCGGGTCTGCTGTCTTTAATTGCGATGATAGAAACAAGTAGAACAGGAGCAGGGGAAAATAAGTCCAGTGCACTTATAGGCTGAACCACTAGGCATCAATGAAACACAGTCATTACAACATTTGGCACTAGGTCGTCCTTGTGCACTAAGTCTTTCGGCCTGCTTTCTTTGTGTGCATGTAGAAAAAATCAAGCTATCCAACACAAATTTCAGGTCCCAAAACGGTGGATTGGTTGGGGAGATATGCCCAATTTAGGGTTATTGGCCCTATTTGCCCGGGGAGGGGGGGGGGTTGCATGGGGACGACCACCATTTCAATCACTAGTTCAATGAAAACGCATGGCACGTACCTTCATCCTTTCGTCCCACTTTGTTTTATGTTCCGTTACGTAAGATGAATGGGGGAAATGGGGGGAGGAAACGTGTGAGTGGTTATGTCCTTTTTATGTACCTCACTGTTACCTCTCTGTTCTTTCATACTTCAATTTCTTTCTGCTTATCAAAAACATAAATCCCATTGTTCCGTCATGTGTTTCACATCCTCAGCTTAGCGTGTTTATTCCACCACCGTTCCTTCATGTGTTCCGCATCCTCAGCTTAACGTCTGTATCAGCTTAATGTGTTTCACATCCTGAGCTTAGTGTCTTTATCCCATACTTGATACAATTATGCCGCGTGTTCCTTCAAGGAGTGGTGGACAGCACTGAGAAGGCATACCTTTTACACGCTATTGTCGCGTTGTATATGAGAAGGCGTACACTTCTACACACTATTGTCTCGTTGTATATGAGAGGGCGTACCTTCTTACACGCTATTGTCTCGTTGTATATGTTGACCAGATCTGGCTGCAAGCGCTGGAGGGCCTCAATCCTGTCCAGCAGCTCCAGCAAGCCGTCCAGCGGCGCATGACACAGCATGCCTGGTATTCGCATGTTGGACAGCAGGTGTGCTGAGGGTATGTATGTGTTTATATGTTTGTTTTTCTTTGCGTGTCTTTGCGTGTGTGCTTGTGTTTGTGTGTGTGTGCGTGTGAGTTTGTGTGTATATGTGTACGGTTGTATGTTGTATGTGTGTGCTTAATCCAAAAGAGCAGCTGCAATAGGTTGTTCAGCAGTAGATGATGCAGGATGCCTGACACTGGCGTAGGTGTGTGTGTTTGTGTGTGCTTTTGATGGTTTTCTATTTCGTAGTAGATCGTGTGTAATGATAGGAGATAAACATAATTTCATATATCGCATGTATTGATAGGACCATATATAACATGGGTATGTTTAGGGTTGGCCAGAACCGTATATATACACCATATGTGACCGTATGTTTGGTAATTCCCCTGCCAGAATTACAGTATATACGCCGTATATATATGGTTTTGGCCCACCCTAGGTATGTTATAAAAATAGCTAGCAGTTCAATGGTTGACACGATGCACAAGGCACCCTGTTTTTAATATTCAGTCATATATCATATATCAGAAGAATAAAAAATCAAGTTATTATAACTACCCTCCAACAATCCAGGTGGCACAGAGTGCAAGGGCTGTTGTGGCCATGTACTGTGCCATGGAGCCCTGGTCAAGAGACGCACTGTCTTCCTACTCCAGTTTGCTCCAGACAGAGGTGCCTCGTACAGAGCAGCAGCAGCAGCAGCAGCAGCAACAGAAACAGCAACAGCAGCAGCAGCAACAGCAACAGCAACAGCAGCAGCAGCAGCAGCAGCAGCAGCAGCAGCAGCAACAACAGCAGCAGCAGCAGCAACAGCAGCCTGCACAGGGCTTAGCACAGGACCTTCTGTTGCAGGCACCTCGACCACAGCATGAGCAATCTCAACAGCAGCAGCAGCACCAGCACCAGCACCAGCACCAGCAGCAGCAACAGCAGCACCAGCAGCAGCAACAGCAGCACCAGCACCAGCACCAGCACCAAAGCAATCAGGGCTTAGGGCAGGAACATCTGTGGCTGGCACCTGAACTCAGCCAACAGCTGCATCAAATAGAGGGCCGTCAGCAAACACGGCAGTGGCAAGAGCAGGAGCAGGAGCAGGAGCAGGAGCATCAAGTTTCAAACCACCACAACCAACAGCTGCATCAAAGGGAGGGCCGTAAGCAAACACGGCAGTGGCAAGAGCAGGAGCAGGAGCAGGAGCATCAAGCAAACCACCACAATCAAGATGCCGACAACAAACAGCTGTGCCCTGATCTCAGTCATCAACCGCAGCACCTTGCAAACCACTTCCCCAGCTTTGTGCAGGTGTGCGCATCTTTGCAAAGGTTTTTGGTGAAGTGGAACTGGCACAAACAGCCAAGGGTTTTGGTGAAGTGGAACTGGCACAAACAGCCAAGGGTTTGGTGAAGTGGAACTGGCACAAACAGCCGTCTGCTAAAATGATACACAGATCAAGCCATCAGAAAAGAAAATTGAGTGAAAACCTGCACAGCACCTCAATGATCTGCCTGTTGTACATTCCTTCACACACAAACAAAAAATCACATAAACACACACTGACACGTACAAACACACACACACACACAGACGCACAGACGCACAGACGCTTTGAGCAAATGCACACACGCACACGCAACTGCACACAGAATAGTATTCTTTTAAAACCCTGCATTGTCACACGACTTGCAAGCTCACCAGGCTCTCCTTCCTTATGAGATCTGTCGTCAATTCTTCCTCACCAAGACCCACAGACAGAATATTGGTTGCTTCACGTAGCGCTTTGCCTCAGACATTGTCCTGCCTTGCGCACAAATTCAAACCACGCAGTGAGAGGATGCATGCTGAGGTTGAATTGAAGGTGTAATTTAAAAACGTAGTGTGTGTGCGTGTGTGTGTATGTGTGTGTTTTTGTGTGTGTGTGTGAGTGCGGGTCACTTTGTACGCTCACCATATTTTCAAAAGGTCTAAATAGGGGTAATCAAAAGAATTTAATCACAAACTAGTGGAAACCGCTTGCTCCGATTGTTTTGGCAGGGCGGAGTGCATGCCTAATCAATTTTTTCTGCGTGGAAGACTTATGTGGTTGCAAGCAAGAAGAGATTAAAACGCTGTACAGGGGAAAATTGTTGTTTAATGAAGGATAGTGTTAAACTTTATTACAGGCAGCATTTTCTGGTAGTGGACTAGAATGCATGTTGCATCGGCAATTAGAGGCAGCAAAATTGCTCAATCATACATTGCACAGATGTACGGTGCAAAGATCAGGTTCTGTCGCCTTTATACACACTCCTTCTTCAGACCTACAAAACACACGCACACCAGCTGTGTTGTGGGGTCCTGTTCGGCCGAAGCCGGCATCTAAGCTTTTTCATTTCTCTTGGCAAGGAAAATGGTCTCATGGTGCTGTCCTTGGCGGAAAGAGGCTGTCTATTCAACGTCCCAAATGACATGGTGCTTCCTTGGCACAGAGAGGCTGTCTATTCAACATCCTTCCCTCACATCTTTTAATATTGGTCATTTTTTGCCGGGCTTTTTCCATGTAAATTTCCCAACAGATCACACACAGAGTGTTTCCCAGTACCAAAGTGGCTCTTTTTTCTTTATTCATGCGGGGAGTGGAGTTCACTGCCTTGCAATTTATTTGTTTTTCCTTTTTTGTTTTGTTTCCATCTTAATAGGGCGAGGTCATGGCACGCATGCTGCGTATTGCCAATTTCCATTCTCAATGTTGATCCTTACTTTCTACAACAGCAGGGGTCCGTTGTAAAAAGTATCCTTCAACTGCAAACCTTTTCTCAATGCTGATCCTTACCTTACCTCACCTTACTTCCCACAACAGCAGGAGAGGTTAAGACAAACACGCTGCGTGTTGCTGTCCTTCTTTCTAAATGTTGAACCTTACTTTCTACCTCGGCAGGGAGAGGTCACCGCATGTGTGGCTCGTGTTGCTGATACCCTTTCTCAATGTTGATCCTTACTTTCTACAACAGCAGGAGAGGTTAAAGCACACACGCTTTGTGTTGCTGACCTCATTTCTGAATGTTGATGCTTACTTTCTACCTCGGCAGGGAGAGGTCACCGCACGTGCGGCTCGTGTTGCTGATACCCTTTCTCAATGTTGATCCTTACTTTCTACAACAGCAGGGAGGGGTCACCGCACACATCGCTCGTGTTGCTGATCTCCTTTCTCAATATCGATCCTTACTTTCTATTTCGGCACGGAGAGATCATGGTGCGCGTGCTGCGTGTTGCTGATCTCCGTTCTCAATGTTGATCCTTACTTTCTACTTTGGCAGGGAAAGGTCACGGTGCGCGTGCTGCATGTTGCTGATCTCCTTTCTCAATGTTGATTTTTACTTTCTACTTCCGCAGGGAGAGGTCATGGCGCGCATGCAGCGCGTGAAGTTGGAGGGAGGTGTTGACTGGACTTGCCTCCCTGGAGCTTCTTTGCCTCCTGCAAAGCAACGCACAGCCACCCACGTTGACACCGCCCAAAAGCGACAGAAAAGCAATCACACTGTCACCGCCCCTAAGCCAGCGCCTAGTCAGCACAATGTAGCAGTGGCTGCTGAAAAGGGGAGGAGCAGGGTCAGGGGCGACGGTGGCTCACAAAATGCCCTTGCATCTTGTGAGCTTCAAGCGTCGCACGTTGCAAACTTCCACGCTGTGCCAGCTAAGCGCAAGGCGCGCAGCAGTCCCAAGAGCAGCAGAAGGGGTGAGTGGGGAGGTGGGAGCAGCACTCAAGAGAAGGCTAAGCGCGGAACTAAGAAACCTTCCAGGAGGGGTGTCAGTGTCAGTAGCGCTGAGGGTGGCAGTGGGGGTGAGGGTGTGAATGTAAGCAGTGGTGATGGTAGTGGGGGTGATGAGGCTGATAATAGCAGCAGCAGCAGCAGCAGCAGCAGCAGTAGCAGCAGCAGCAGCAGTGACTCAATAAAGACTAGTAGGAGGAGTGGAGGAAGCAAGCAAGGGGCTGAGAGGGGCAGCCTGAAAGACAGCAGCAGTGTGTGCTTGCCATCAGGGGCGCTGATGCTGTACCCTTGGTACCAGAGGTACGGTACACGTGTGGGGTGCACATAAAACGCATGCGTACAGCAGCATATTCACTGTTTTTTGTAACAGAGCACACACGTACCGTTAATACTTGTGTACATCCCATTTTGAACCCTGCTACACTTTATGCTACTGTACTTCATTTGGGGAGCTGGCCTGAAACAGTTTTTTTCTTCTGTACCTCATTCGGATAAACGATCTGAAGTTGTTGTGATCAGGCCACTCATCCTGCAGGCAGATTACCTGCCTGGCCAGATTCTCGGGGGTCGTGGACTTGAATCTGCCTGGTAAAGTTAGTGTTTTAAGTTTAGTTTGGATTACAAGAGCCTCCAGTCTGGCATGGCTGCTCAACCTATAGGTCCCAGCAAAAAAAGTAGTGAGTGCCTTGCTATCTAACAGCGTCTCCTTTTTTCCCTTAATTCTGCTTGGAGTGTGATCACCAGATGTGAAGGACGTTTTAAACCTCATGCTCTGAGATACGATCATGGCCAATTCTTTGTACGTTGAGTTGGCCAGAATAGTGTGTGTACATCGTACACGACGGTATACATGGTGATTTTCCTGCTTAAATACTGTGTAAAACTGCATGTCCTGCTAATAGTACTCGAACACTATATTGTTGAGCAGCCATGCCAGGCCTTTGCCTAGCAAGGGGGTTTGTGCTACAACTCTTTGTACAGACCTACCATCGGCTAGTTTCAGCATTTTGGCACTTCTATGACCAATGCTTGTTCAACTCATTTCGTCAAGTCATCTGGCTTGAATGCGAAAGCAAAGTTTCATTTAAGTACTCAAACACTATATGTACATACATGTATGGTTATGGCCAACTTTATGTACGAGCTGCGCTGCTTGTTTGTACAAGTTTTTTAGGAGGAAAGCAATCTTATCTCACAAATCCCAATCCAAGCAAAATCACAGTCAATTTTCACTTCCTGTACACGGTGTATAGTATATTCTCATACATGCAATTATAAGTGCTTTAGCAAACCCTACACAGGAATGTCCAGGCACAAAACACACATGCACACTCGCACGCAATGAACACACATAGAACACGCACACACAAATCCACACACACA
>Ga0307974_1001548_pt1 | contig 15880 bp, 17 predicted proteins | sample OrgLakmetagen784_FD_201812 | JGI IMG/M metagenome (GOLD analysis project Ga0307974, IMG submission 201812) | Saline water microbial communities from Organic Lake, Antarctica - #784 | ecosystem: Environmental > Aquatic > Non-marine Saline and Alkaline > Saline | place: Antarctica: Organic Lake... | reverse complement strand
CGGGCCGTCCACGAGGACGCCCCGCCGCTTTCAGCGGTTCGCGCCCAGCCTTCGGCCCGGGGCTCCGCCCTTCCGGTCGCCGAGCCGTCCGCAGGACGCCCCGCCGCTTTCAGCGGTTCGCGCCCGGAACCCACAGCACATCCGCGCGGCCGCTGTCATTGGCCATCCGCGAGGCGACGAAACACCAGTCGCTCAGCCGGTTGAGATAGCGCACCGCCGCGTCGTTGACATGCTCCAGCGCCGACAACTCCACCGTCAGCCGCTCTGCCCGCCGCGCCACGGTGCGGCACAGATGCAGGCTGGCCGCCAGCGGGCTGCCCCCCGGCAGGATGAAACTGCGCAACGGTTCCAGATGCTTGTTCATCGCGTCGATCTCCGCCTCCAAACGGTCCACCTGCGACGGCACCATGCGCAGCGGGGTATACTCGGCCTCGGTATCGCGCTCCATGTCCGGGCGGCAGAGATCGGCCCCCAGATCGAAAAGATCGTTCTGGATGCGCGCCAGCGCCGCGTCGGTTTCCCCGGTCGCCTGCAGTCGCGCCAGCCCCAGCGTCGCGTTCAGCTCGTCTACGGTGCCATAGGCGGTCACCCGCGCCGAATGCTTGGCCACGCGCGTGCCATTGCCGAGCGCGGTTTCGCCCGCGTCCCCCGTGCGCGTATAGATCTTGTTGAGAACCACCATCGGCTCAGCCTCCCTGTCTGCGGAAATAGACGAAAATCAGGATCAGAACGATGGCGGCAAACTGTGCGATCAGCCGCCACCGCATGTACTTGTTGGCGCGTTTGGCATTGTCCACACCTTCCTTGCCGAAGGTGGAGATGCCGCGAATGAGGATCACCGCCACGACAAGGCACGCCACCGCCGCGATGATGAATAACGGGTCTTGCAGCATGAAAACTCCTTTCCGTCACTGTGTCTTGGTGCATACCTAGGCGCGATGGCATGAAAGGCGAAAGGGCAAATGTGACCTCTCGCGGGTCCGTTATCCCTTTTTCAGCACCCAGTCGAGCGCGCGCGCGGGCAGAAGACGGCGCAGCATCGCCATGACATGGGTGGGCGTGGTCACGTGATACCGCACCTTGGGGCGCCGCGCCTCGACCGCATGGATGAGCGCGCGTGTCACGGCGCGCGCCGGCCATTGCGGGCCCTTGCTGCTGCCCTTGTACAGCGTGTCGAGCAGGCTGTCGCGATACTCTTGGGCGCGCGCGGAGTTTTCCCAGTCGATCCATTTCTCGAATTGCCGGATGGCGTTGCGGCGAAAGGCGGTCTCGATCGGGCCGGGATCGATGATCGACACCTCGATCCCCGTTCCCGCAAGCTCCAGCCGCATCGCGTCGCTGAGGCCCTCCAGCGCGAATTTCGTCGCCACATAGGCCCCGCGCCATTTCATCGCCACGAGGCCCAGCACCGAAGAGCACTGCACGATCCGCCCCGCGCCATGCGCGCGCATCACCGGGATCACCTGTCGCGTCAGGTCATGCCAGCCGATCAGGTTGGCCTCGAATATGGCCCGCATGGCGTCCGCGGGCATATCCTCGACCGGGCCGGGGATCGCGTAGGCGCCGTTGTTGAAGAGCACGTCGAGCCGCCCGCCCGTGGCCTCCAGCACCTCTGCAAGGCCCGACGCGATGCTCGCTGCGTCCTCGTAATCGATGCGCGGGGCCTCGAATCCCTCGGCGCGCAGGCAGTCGCAATCCTCGGCCTTGCGGCAACTGGCAAAGACCCGCCAGCCGCGCGCCCGCAGCGTGCGCGCCGCATCAAGGCCGATACCCGACGAACAGCCGGTGATGAGGATGATCCTTTCGGTCATGCGCGCCTTCTGACCCGCCCCCACAGGTGATGCAAGCGCGATATCCCACGGCCCGGGGCGCGATCACCGCTTTACGTAACCGAGCCGGACCAGTATCCCCGGATCCATGAGCGATACTGTCGACGACCCCAACATGCTGCCCGAAGTGACGCCAGAGCCGCTGCGCCGTGCCATCGGCGAGCGCTACCTGACCTATGCGCTGTCGACCATCATGCACCGCGCCCTGCCCGACGCCCGTGACGGGCTGAAACCCGTGCATCGCCGCATCCTTTACGCGATGCGCGAGCTTCGGCTGTCAAGCACCGGAGGATACAGAAAATCCGCCAAGATCTCGGGCGACGTGATGGGCAACTACCACCCGCACGGCGATGCCGCGATCTATGACGCGATGGCGCGTCTCGCGCAGGATTTCGCGGTGCGCTATCCGCTGGTCGACGGTCAGGGCAATTTCGGCAATATCGACGGCGACAACCCCGCCGCACCGCGCTACACAGAGGCGCGGATGACCGTGTTCGCCGAGGCGCTGCTGGACGGGCTGGCCGAGGATGCGGTCGATTACCGCGACAATTACGACGGCACCCTGCGCGAGCCGGTCGTGCTGCCCGCCGCCTTTCCCAACCTTCTGGCCAATGGCTCGTCGGGGATCGCCGTGGGCATGGCCACCAACATCCCGCCGCACAACATCGCCGAGCTGATCGATGCCTGCCTGCACCTGATCAAGTCGCCCGATGCGCGCGACGACACGCTGTTGAACCATATCCAAGGCCCGGATTTCCCCACCGGCGGCGTCATCGTGGAACCGCCCGAAAGCATCGCACAGGCCTACCGCACCGGGCGTGGCGCCTTCCGGCTGCGCTGCAAGTGGGAGATCGAGGAACTGGGCCGCGGGCAATGGCAGATCGTGGTCACCGAAATCCCCTATCAGGTGCAGAAATCCAAGCTGATCGAGCGCATCGCGGACCTCATCCACACCCGCAAGGTGCCGATTCTGGCCGATGTCCGCGACGAGAGCACCGAGGATGTGCGCCTGATCCTCGAGCCGCGCTCGAAGAATGTCGATGCCGAGGCGCTGATGGGGCTGATGTATCGCAATTGCGATCTGGAACTGCGGTTCTCGCTCAACATGAACGTGCTGATCGACGGGGTCACGCCCCGCGTCTGCTCGCTGAAAGAGGTGCTGCGCGCCTTTCTCGATTTCCGCCGCGACGTGCTGCTGCGCCGCTCGCGCCACCGGATGGAGAAGATCGACCATCGGCTCGAAGTGCTCGAAGGGCTGATCATAGCCTTCCTCAATCTCGACCGGGTGATCGAGATCATCCGCTATGACGACGCGCCGAAAGCGGCGCTGATGCGCGAGGATTGGGGGCGGACGTTCACCCGCGCCGCGTCCGAGGCCGAGTACGTGTCCCCGCCGCCCTCGGACACCGGCGGGCTGACCGAGGTGCAGACCGAGGCGATCCTCAACATGCGCCTGCGCTCCTTGCGCCGTCTGGAAGAGATGGAGCTGCGCGCCGAGCGCGACACGCTGATGGCCGAACGCGCCGGGCTCGAAGACCTGCTCGACGATGTCTCGCTGCAATGGAACGCGGTGTCGGATCAGCTCAGGGAGGTCAAGAAGACTTTTGGGGCGACCCACCCCATCGGCGCGCGCCGCACGCAATTTGCCGTGGCGGGCAAGTCCGAGGATATGCCGATCGAGGCGATGATCGACCGCGAACCGATCACCGTCGTGTGCAGCCAGATGGGCTGGATTCGCGCGCTGACCGGGCATATCGATCTGAATCGCGCGCTGAAATTCAAGGATGGCGACGGCCCGCGCTTCATGTTCCACGCCGAGACCACCGACCGGCTGCTGGTCTTTGGCGGCAACGGGCGCCTCTATACCTTGTCGGCGGCCAATCTGCCCGGCGGGCGCGGCATGGGCGAGCCGCTGCGCCTGATGGTCGATCTGCCCAACGAGGCCGAAATCGTCGAGCTGCTGATCCACAAGCCCGGGCGCAAGCTGCTGGTCGCGTCCTCTGCCGGGGACGGATTCATCGTGCCCGAGGACGAGGTCGTGGCCCAGACCCGCGGCGGCAAGCAGGTGCTGAACCTGCGGCCTCCGGCCCGCGCCCGGGTCTGCCGGCCGGTCACCGGCGATCACGTCGCCTGCGTCGGCGAGAACCGCAAGCTTCTGGTCGTCGCGCTGGACGAACTGCCCGAGCTGGCCCGCGGCAAGGGCGTGCGGCTGCAGAAATACAAGGATGGCGGGCTGTCGGACGCCATCACCTTCTACCGTGCCGACGGGCTGACGTGGCGCGATCCGGCCGGGCGCACGCGCACTGTCACCGACCTTGCGGAATGGACGGGCAAACGCGCAGGTTCGGGTCGCATGGCGCCGCGCGGCTTTCCGCGCGACAACCGCTTCACCTGAGGCCCATTGCGGCGCATCATCCACCGCGCAAGGCAACATCGAGGAGACGCGACGCATGAGAGGCAAACTTTTCGGCACGGATGGTGTGCGCGGGCAGGCCAACACTTGGCCGATGACCGCGGACATGGCGCTGCGTCTGGGGGCTGCGGCGGGGCGGTATTTCCGGCAGGACAAGCAGGAGCACCGCGTGGTCATCGGCAAGGACACGCGCCGGTCCGGCTACATGCTGGAATATGCGCTGACCGCCGGCTTCACCTCGACGGGCATGAACGTCTTTCTTCTGGGGCCGGTCCCGACCCCCGCGATCGGCTATCTGACGCATTCCCTGCGCGCCGATGTCGGCGTGATGATCTCGGCCAGCCACAACCCGGCCTCCGATAACGGGATCAAGCTGTTCGGTCCGGACGGGTTCAAGCTGAGCGACGAGGCCGAGGCGGCGATCGAGAAGATCATGGCCGACGGCGTGTCCCTGTCCGAGCCGGACTTCATCGGTCGCGCCCGGCGGGTGGATGACGCGCGCGGGCGCTATGTGGAATATGCCAAGACGACCTTTCCCAAACGCCAACGCCTCGACGGGCTGCGCATCGTTCTGGATTGCGCAAACGGGGCCGCCTACCGTACCGCGCCCGAGGTCCTGTGGGAGCTGGGCGCCGAGGTCATTCCCATGGGGGTTGAACCCAACGGCTTCAACATCAACCTCGATTGCGGCTCGACCCGGCCCGAGGCCGCGGCGCGCAAGGTGCTCGACACCCGCGCGGATCTCGGCATCTGCCTTGACGGCGACGCGGATCGCGTCGTTCTGATCGACGAACAGGGTCGCGTCACCGACGGTGATCAGTTCATGGCCCTGATCGCCACCCGATGGGCGCGCGAGGGACGACTGGCCGGCGACACCCTCGTGGCGACGGTGATGTCGAACCTCGGGCTCGAACGGCATCTCGAGGCACAGGGCATCGCGCTCAAGCGCACGCCGGTGGGTGATCGCCACGTGGTCGAGGCGATGCGCGCGGGCGGTCACAACCTCGGGGGCGAGCAATCGGGCCATATCGTGATGACTGACTACGCCACCACCGGGGACGGTGTGATCGGCGCGCTGCAATTTCTCGCAGCGATGGTCGAGACCGGACAGAAGGCAAGCTCCCTGTCACAGGTCTTCGAACCGGTGCCCCAGCAACTGATCAACATCCGGTACGCCAAGGGCAAGGCCCCGCTCGACACGGATGTGGTCCAGACCGCGATGGCCGAGGCCGAGCGGGATCTCGGCAATGATGGGCGCCTGTTGATCCGCGAATCGGGCACGGAACCGCTGATCCGCGTGATGGCAGAGGCGCTCGACCATGCCGTTCTGGCCCGCGTGATGGACAAGGTCGTGGGCGCGGTCCGGCGAGAGAGCTGAGAACGCGGGGAGCGAGCGGCGGTTTCTGGCCTGAAGGGGACCTTGGAAGGACCGCAGAGGAACCGCGCATCGCAGGGCCGCGGTGCGGCGATCCAACGTGACTTTGGCAGGGCTTTATCCCAGCCAGATCAGGAAAAGATCAGAGCCTTGCGCAGGTTGCAGCCAAATCGCCGTGCCGGGGGGCGGCCCGGCGATGCGCGGCGCCCTTCGGGCTTGATTCCGCGCCGAGACTGTAGCCCCAACGTCCGCTCAAGGCCAAAAACACCCGACCAATGAAAACGGCCCCGCCTGTCGAGGCGGGGCCGTTCGATATCACACCTCAGCGTCAGGCGCTTACTTGTCGTCCTTGTCGTCGCCCTTGAGCGCGGCACCAAGGATGTCACCAAGCGACGCACCGGAATCGGACGAGCCATATTGCTGCACCGCTTCCTTCTCTTCGGCGATCTCGCGGGCCTTGATCGACAGGCCGAGCCGCCGGGTCTTGGCGTCCACGTTGGTCACACGGGCGTCGATCTTGTCGCCGACCGAGAACCGTTCGGGGCGCTGCTCGGAGCGATCGCGGCTGAGATCCGAGCGGCGGATGAAGGATTTCATGCCTTCATATTCCACCTCGATCCCGCCATCCTCGATGGCCGTCACCTGAACCGTGATCACCGAGCCGCGCTTGACGCCTCCCACGGCCTCGGCGAACTTGTCACCGCCAAGCGCCTTGATCGACAGCGAGATACGCTCTTTCTCGACATCCACCTCGGAGACGACGGCCTGAACCACATCGCCCTTCTTGTAGCTCTGGATGGCATCCTCGCCACGCTCGTCCCAGCTCAGATCGCTGAGATGGACCATGCCGTCGATGTCGCCTTCCATGCCAAGGAACAGACCGAACTCGGTGATGTTCTTGACCTCGCCCTCGACCTCGGTGCCCGAAGGATTGTTTTCGGCGAAAACCTCCCACGGGTTGCGCATGGTCTGCTTGAGGCCGAGGCTGACGCGGCGCTTGGCCGGATCGATGTCCAGCACCATGACCTCGACTTCCTGAGAGGTCGAGACGATCTTGCCGGGATGCACGTTCTTCTTGGTCCACGACATTTCCGAGACGTGCACCAGACCCTCGACACCGGGCTCCAGCTCGACGAAGGCACCGTAATCGGTGATGTTGGTGACGCGGCCGGTATGCACCGAAGCCAGCGGATACTTGGCGCCCACCAGATCCCACGGATCTTCCTGCAACTGCTTCATGCCGAGGCTGATGCGGTGGGTGTCCTTGTTGATCTTGATGACCTGCACCTTGACGGTCTCGCCGATCGACAGGATTTCGGACGGGTGGTTGACCCGGCGCCATGCCATGTCGGTGACGTGCAGAAGGCCGTCGACACCGCCCAGATCCACGAACGCCCCGTATTCGGTGATGTTCTTGACCACACCATCGACATTCTGGCCCTCGGTGAGGTTGGCGATGACCTCGGCGCGCTGCTCTGCGCGGCTCTCTTCCAGAATGGCGCGGCGCGACACGACGATATTGCCGCGGCGGCGATCCATCTTGAGGATCTGGAAGGGCTGCTTGAGACCCATCAGCGGCCCGGCATCGCGCACCGGGCGCACATCGACCTGGCTGCCGGGCAGGAAGGCCACGGCACCGCCGAGATCGACGGTGAAGCCGCCCTTGACGCGGCCGAAGATCGCGCCCTCGACGCGCTCCTCGTCGGCATAGGCCTTTTCGAGACGGTCCCACGCCTCTTCGCGGCGGGCCATTTCGCGGCTGATGACGGCCTCGCCCTTGGCGTTCTCGGCCGAGCGCAGAAACACCTCGACCTCGTCACCGACCGAGATGTCGGGCTGCTCGCCGGGATTTGCGAATTCCTTGAGATCGACGCGGCCTTCCATCTTGTAGCCGACATCGATGATGGCCTGGCCCGCCTCTACGGCGATCACCTTGCCCTTGACGACAGTGCCCTCTTCGGGCGTGTCCATTTCGAAGCTTTCTTCAAGGAGGGCTTCGAAGTCCTCCATGGATGCGTTTTGAGCCATGTGGTCTCTGGTTTCCTTTACACGATCATTTTTCCGGCCGCGCGGTTGTCTCCGCCGGTCTTGGGGGGTTCATTGGTCAGGCGGGTCACAAAGCAAAGAGGGCCGGGGATGCCGACCCTGCTCGATCTCTTAACGTCGTGACGCGGTCCACCTCATTGACGAAACGGGACATACCGGGGGGCGGGGCATAAATCAAGCCTGCCCGACCGAAGAACGCCAAAAACACCGCGACCCGTCGCACCGACCCTGATTTATCATGGATACGGGCCGGGACCGCAGCTGCGATCCCGGCCGCGCACCTTGTCAGCTGTCGCCTTCCATGGACTGAACCCGCTTGATGATCCGCTGGTTCAATTCCTGATCCTCGCTCGCGGCCTGCGCGATCTCCGTGTAGCGGTCGACCGTCATGCCGTCGGTGTCTTCGATCACCTGCATGATCTCGTCATTGGCCTCTTGCACGATGGCCATCTCTTCGTCTTCGGTCTCGGCACTTTGCAGCTGCGGTGTGAATTTCTGCCGCACCTCGGCCACTTCGAGCAGCGCGTTCGTGAAGATGTCCAGCTCTTCGCTCGAATAGCCGCTTTCGGACTGTGCAGCGGCGCTTTGGGCCGTGACGGTGACCATCGGGGCCGTTGCGAGTGCGAGCGCGATGGCGGTGGTCGTGGCCTTGAGTGTCGTGTTGGTCAGCATGACGCCTCCGTTTGAGTCTGGTTTCGAGATACGACCGTGGTGCCGCTCTCACGAAGAGATCTGGCGCTTTTATCACCGGCCCGCAACCGGATGCGCGGAACCTTGCCAAGGCCGCGCGGTCAGCCGCGCGTCCGTGCGACGATGGCGGTGGCCGACGCGATGGCCTCCTCGATCGTCATCTCCGACGTGTCGAGCCTGTGCGCATCCTCGGCAGGCTTCAGCGGGGCCTCGGCGCGGGCGCTGTCGCGCTCATCGCGCTGGCGCAGATCCTCCATCACCTGTTCGCGCGTCACCTGATGGCCGCTTTCGACCATTTCGCTGTGCCGGCGCCGGGCGCGTTCGGCGTCGCTGGCAGTGACGAACAGCTTCACATCCGCATCCGGGCAGATCACGGTGCCGATATCGCGCCCGTCAAGCACCGCACCGCCGGCCCGCCGCGCGAACGCCCGCTGAAAATCCAGCAGCGCCTGCCGCACCTCGGGGATGGCGGCCACATGGCTTGCCGCCTGGCTGACATCCGGTGTGCGCAGATCATGGGCCTGCAGGTCCTCGGGTCGCAGGCTTTGCGCCGCCGCCACGGCGTCCAGCCCCGACAGCATCCGCCGCCCCGTCGCGCGGTAGAGCAGCCCGGTATCGAGATGGGCAAAGCCGAAATGCGCGGCCAGCGCCCGCCCGATGGTGCCCTTGCCCGCCGCCGCCGGACCGTCGATTGCAATCGTGAACGCCATGCCTGACCCTTCGTCTGATGGACCGCCTTGCTAGCCGATCCAGCCCCCCGCCTCAAGCATCGCTTGACGGCGGCGTGGTGGCACGGCATCACTCGGCGATGCTGATCTACAAGATTTTCCGCAGCCATGAATGGGCCGCTCTTCAGGAGCGCGGTACGACGGCAGGCGCGCCGGTCGATATCGCAGACGGCTTCGTGCATCTGTCGACCGCCGAACAGACCTCCGAGACGCTGGCAAAGCATTTCGCGGGCGAGGACGGGCTGATGCTGCTGGCGATCGAAACCGACCGCCTGGGCGATGCGTTGCGGTGGGAGCCGTCGCGCGGCGGCGCGCTTTTCCCGCATCTTTACCGCGACTTGCGGCTGCCTGACGTGGTCCGGGCAGAGCCGCTGACGCTGAAGGACGGCGTGCATCAGCTTCCCGCAGGCCTCGCATGACGCGGGTGGAACGCGCGGGCCTCGCCCTGCTGCGCCGGATCGACCCCGAAACCGCGCATGCCCTCGCCCTGCGCGCGCTGCGCTTCGGGCTGGCCCCCGCTCCGGGGCCGGTGACGAGCCCGCGCCTGCGGACCCGGCTGGCGGGGATGACGCTGCCCAACCCGGTCGGGCTTGCCGCAGGGTTCGACAAGAATGCCGAGGCGCTGACGCCCCTGTCGCGCGCGGGGTTCGGCTTTCTGGAGGCGGGTGCGGTCACGCCCCGCCCCCAACACGGCAATCCGCGCCCGCGCCTGTTTCGCCTGCCCGAGGATCGCGGCGTGATCAACCGCTTCGGCTTCAACAATCAGGGGATGGAGGCCGCCGCCGCACGGCTGTCCAGGCGCCCGCGCGACGCGGTGATCGGTCTCAATCTGGGGGCCAACAAGGACAGCGCCGACCGCGCCGAGGATTTCGCCCGCGTGCTGGCGCATTGCGGCCCGCATATCGATTTCGCGACGGTCAATGTCTCCAGCCCCAACACCGAGAACCTGCGCGACCTGCAAGGGGCCGAGGCGCTCGCGGCGCTGCTGCGCGGCGTGATGGAGGCGCGCGACTGGCTGCCCGTCCCGATCCCTGTCTTTCTGAAAATCGCCCCGGATCTCAGCGACGCGGACCTGTCGGAAATCGCCGATGTCGCGCGCGAGGCCCGGATCAGCGGCATCATCGCCACCAACACCACGCTGGACCGCGACGGCCTGATCAGCCCCGCGCAGGTGCAGTCGGGCGGGCTGTCCGGCCGGCCACTGTTCGAGAAATCGACGCGGGTGCTGGCGCGGCTGTCGCTGCTCACCGATGGGACCATGCCGCTGATCGGCGTGGGCGGCGTCGCCTCGGCCGAGGATGCCTATGCCAAGATCCGCGCAGGGGCCACGGCGGTGCAGCTTTACTCGGCCCTGGTCTATGACGGGATCTCGCTCGCCGGCGAGATCGCGCTTGGTCTTGATACGCTGTTGAGCCGCGACGGGTTCGCGGATGTGGCCGCCGCCGTGGGCACCGGGCGCGCCGACTGGCTGTGACCCATGCCGGTGTCAGGCATGGCGGCTGGCGGTCTTCAGGCGCAGGCCACCCACCTCTTCGATGAAGCTTATGATCTGGTCGAGGCCCGCCCCGCTGCGCAACTGCGCCAGCACATAGGGCCGCCCGCCGCGCGCATGCGCCGTGTCGGCCTCGAGCTGCACCAGATCGACGCCGACATGCGGCGCGAGATCGGTCTTGTTGACCACCAGAAGATCGGACCTCGTCAGCCCCGGCCCGCGTTTGCGCGGGATGTCCTGCCCGGCGGCGGTATCGATCACGTAAATCGTCAGATCCGCCAGTTCCGGGCTGAACGTGGCGGCAAGGTTGTCGCCCCCCGATTCGATCAGCACCAGATCGAGATCGGGAAACGCGGTGTTGAGATCGGTGACAGCGGCAAGGTTGATGGAGGCATCCTCGCGGATCGCGGTATGCGGACAGCCGCCCGTCTCGACCCCGCGAATACGCTCGCCGGGCAGCACCTGCGCGCGCATCAGATGCTCGGCATCCTCGCGCGTGTAGATGTCGTTGGTGATCACCGCCATCGAACAGCGCGCCGCGAGCGCCCGCGCCAGCCCTTCGGTCAGCGTGGTCTTGCCGGCCCCCACCGGGCCGCCGATGCCCACGCGCAGCGGGCCGTTCATGCGTTGCGCGGTCATGTGCGAAAAATCCTCACCCCTTGGGTTTCATGGTGCAACGCCGCAAGATCGCCCGCAAGCGCGCATGTGCCGATATCGTCGAGCGAGGCGCAGGACGCGGTTTCTGCCATGTCGTGGATCAGCGGCGTCAGGCTGGCAAGCACCGCCTGCCCCTCGGTCTGGCCCAGTGGCACGTGACGGATGGCGATGGTCACCAGATTGCCGGCAAAGCCCTGAAGATAAAGGGCTGCGACATCCGAGTGCGGCAGGTCAAGCGGTGCGGCCGCCTCAGCCACCGCCACCGGCAGCATCCGGGGCGGCAGCGTACGCCCGGTGATGCCGGACACCGCGCGCGCCAGCGCCGTCCCCTGATCGAGGCTTTCCTGAAGGCGCTCCGCGCACGGCTGCAGCGCGCGCGCCAGATCGTCGAGCGCGTCGCGGTCGCCGTCCAGCGCGTGGGCCAGCAGCACCGCGTCCTTCCAGCCCGCGCCAAAGCGCAGGATATTGGTCAGCCAGACCGCAAGGCTGCCCGCGTCATGCACTACGCCGCTCGCGATCTCGGTCTCCAGCCCGTGCGAATAGGCATAGGCCCCGGTCGGAAACGCGGGCGAGAGCCATTGCACGAGGGTGAGATGCGCGGATGTCAGCATCAGGCGTGTGTGTGAGGCGCATTGCCGTGATCGTGGCCCGCATGGTCAGGCCCCCCATGATCATGTCCCATCGTGCGCCCCTTGCCGTAGGCGCCACCCTCGGGGCGGAACGGCCCGGTGACCGGCGTCAGATCGGCCCCCAGATGCACCAGCATCGCCTCGATCACGTGGTCACGGCGGATCGCCAGATGATCCGTGCCCATCTTGCAGGGCGTGTGGCGGTTGCCTATATGCCACGCCAGTCGCGGCAGGTCGCCGCGCACCTCGATCAGATCCTCCGCTGCCGCCTCGACCGCCACGGCGCGGCCATCGTCCAGCGCGAAGCCCCAGTGATCGTCGAGGTTCGTCACCTCCGCCAGATCCACCAGAAAGGCCAGACCACCCTGCCCCACCAGCCGCTTGCGCCGCATCAGCCGCGCGTCATAATCGAGCACGACGGTATCGGCGACGTCGTCTGGTGCACCGGGCAGAAGGTGACGGGCGGTCGGCAGATCGGTCATGGTATCGCCTCAGAACAGGAAATAACGTTGCGCCATCGGCAACTCGGCCGCCGGCGCGCAGGTCAGCAATTCGCCATCCGCGCGCACCTCGTAGGTCTCGGGGTCCACCTCGACCTGCGGGGTCGCCGCATTGTGGATCATGTCGCGCTTGCCGATGTTTCGGGTGTTCGAGACCGCCGCTGTGTCCTTCGCCAGCCCCAGCGTCGCACCGATCCGGTTGGCATGGGCCGCGGCACTCACGAACAGCACCGACGACCGCTCCAGCGCCCGCCCCAAGGCCCCGAACATCGGCCTTGAATGCACCGGCTGCGCCGGAATGGACCCGTTGGGATCGCCCATCTGCGCAACGACTATGCTGCCGCCCATCAGCACCATCTCGGGCTTGGCCCCGAAAAACGCCGGATCCCACAGCACCAGATCGGCACGCTTGCCGGGTGTGATGCTGCCGATATGGGCGCTGATCCCGTGGGCGATGGCCGGGTTGATGGTGTATTTCGCGATATAGCGCTTGACGCGGGCATTGTCGTTGTCGCCCGTCTCGCCCGGCAGCCGTCCGCGCTGCTTGCGCATCTTGTCGGCGGTCTGCCAGGTGCGGATGATCACTTCGCCGACGCGGCCCATGGCCTGGCTGTCCGACGAGATGACAGAAAACGCGCCCATGTCGTGCAGGATGTCCTCTGCGGCGATGGTCTCGCGCCGGATGCGGCTCTCGGCAAAGGCGACATCCTCGGGGATCGCCTTGTCGAGGTGGTGACAGACCATCAGCATGTCGAGATGTTCCTCGATCGTGTTGACGGTGTAGGGCATGGTCGGATTGGTCGAGGAGGGCAGCACGTTCTGCGCGCCCACCACCTTCATGATGTCGGGCGCGTGGCCGCCGCCCGCGCCTTCGGTGTGGTAGGCATGGATGGTGCGGCCCTTGAAGGCGGCCAGCGTGTTCTCGACAAAGCCGCTCTCATTGAGGGTGTCGGTGTGGATCATCACCTGCACGTCCATGTCGTCGCCCACGCTCAGGCAATTGTCGATGGCGCCCGGCGTGGTGCCCCAATCCTCGTGCAGCTTGAGCGCGCAGGCCCCGGCATGGACCTGCTCGATCAGCGCGCCGGGCAGGCTCGCATTGCCCTTGCCCGCAAAGCCGAGGTTCATCGGCAGCGCGTCAGCGGCCTGCAGCATCCGCCCGATATGGAACGCGCCCGGCGTGCAGGTGGTCGCCAGCGTGCCATGCGCGGGGCCGGTGCCGCCGCCCAGCATCGTGGTGATGCCGGAATGCAGCGCATCGTCGATCTGCTGGGGGCAGATGAAATGGATATGCGCGTCGAACCCGCCGGGGGTGAGGATCTTGCCCTCGGCCGCGATCACCTCCGTGCCGGGGCCGATGATCACGTCCACGCCGTTTTGCGTGTCGGGATTTCCGGCCTTGCCGATCGCCGCGATCAGCCCGTCGCGCAAACCGACATCAGCCTTGGTGATGCCGGTATGATCGACGATCAGCGCATTGGTGATGACGGTGTCCACGGCCCCCTCGGCGCGGGTGGTCTGGCTTTGGCCCATGCCGTCGCGGATCACCTTGCCGCCCCCGAATTTCACCTCATCGCCGTAAGTGGTCAGATCCCGCTCCACCTCGATGACGAGATCCGTATCGGCGAGCCGCACGCGGTCGCCAGTGGTGGGGCCATACATGCCGGCATAGGCGGCGCGGGGGATGGAATGGGGCATCTGTCAGACTCCGATGACGTTGCCCCCGCCGCCGGGCAGCGCCCGACCGCGGGGGGGCGCTGCGACGGTTGAGACGGGGCACTTTATTGTGCAGCCACTTCCAAGGGTAGTTCTATGTGCAGATATCAAAAAAGCGCCCGCCCGGGGGGCGGTCGGGCGCTGCCCGGCGGCGCTTCGCGCCTCGATTCCGGGCAAAAGGCACATTGGATCAAACCCGCACATCACAAATCCCCCATAACCTGCTGATTGAAACCGAAAACCCGCCGTGCGCCCCCGTATGGGATCAGCCGCACCTCGCGGGTCTGGCCCGGCTCGAAGCGGACGGCGGTGCCGGCGGGGATGTCGAGGCGTTGGCCGCGTGCCGCAGCCCGGTCGAAGGACAGCCCGGCATTGGCCTCGGCAAAGTGATAGTGACTACCCACCTGCACCGGCCTGTCGCCGGTATTGGCGACCTCCAGCACGGTCACCTCGGCGCCGGCGTTGAGGGTGATCTCGCCATCCGCCGGAAAAATCTCTCCGGGGATCATTTGCGCCCCCGGCCGATGAAATAGCCGCCGGCGAGCGCCAGCACCCCGACGACCACAAGCCACATCGCATCGATGCCGTGCGGGTGAAGATGCGGGCCTGCATGCGCGAGGGCGGGGGCGGGCAGCATCAGAACGGGCAGAATGTATCGCATTGGTTGGGTCCTTTCAGCGGATGGGATCATGGACGGTGACAAGCTTGGTGCCGTCGGGAAAGGTCGCCTCGACCTTCACGGACCGGACCATCTGCGGGATGCCGTCCATGCATTGCTCGGCGGTGATGACATGCGCGCCGGCCTCCATCAGGTCGGCCACACCGCGGCCGTCGCGCGCGCCCTCCACCACGAAATCGGTGATCAGCGCCACCGCCTCGGGGTGGTTGAGCTTGACACCGCGCCCCAGCCGCCCGCGCGCCACCATGGCGGCGACCGATATCAGCAGCTTGTCCTTTTCGCGGGGGTTCAGGTTCATCGCGGATCTCCTAGAGTTGCCAGACGCGGGGCAGCGGGCCGGGGCGCAGGGCCTGCACCAGCCGCGCGATCTGCCGGCGCAACGGCCAGCCATCACCGGCCATCAGCCGGATCACCAGCTTGCCGTCAAAGCCCGATGCGGCCCCGGTGACGCCCGGTTCATTCAGCTCTTGCCGCGCGCGGGGCGCGGCATCGTCGGCACCCTGGGCCACAAGCGCCAGCGTCGCGAAGGCGCGCGCGCCGTCCAGCACAGCGGGACCCGCCGTCAGCGCCTCGGTGGTCAGATGCAGCGGCTCGACCAGAACCGGGCATCCAGTGCGGGTGATGCGGCGCGTGTCGCGCAGCGTGACGCGGCGGACCGTCTCGCCCATGGCGGCCCGGCCCAGCACCACCGATTCCAGCATCAGGCACGACGCGCCTTCGGCCAGATCGATCGTCGTCTCGCGCGCGAGATGGCTTTGATCGAAGAGGATCGTCTCCTGCGGCAGCCAGTCGAGATGCGCGCCCGCACCAACCCGGTGATGCACCGTGACCTGCGCCGCCGTCCCCGTGCTGCGATAGGCGCGTTCGGCGGTCTGGGTGGTGCCGGTGGCCCGGCATCCGGCCCCGAGGTCCAGCCGGTAGGACAGTCTGTCGCCCCCGGTCAGCCCGCCGGACGTGTTCAGCAGGACGATCTCCGGCCCTGACGCGCCGGGATGCAGAAACGCCTTGGCCGATCCCTTCTGATGCAACCGGTCGAGCCGCCCGCCATCCGGCCCCGGCAGAAGCGTGACATGCGCGGCACCGTCACTGCGTTCATGCGTCAGGGTCGGGGCGGGGCAAGCGGTCA
>Ga0307974_1001545_pt1:12500-15904 | contig 15904 bp, 14 predicted proteins | sample OrgLakmetagen784_FD_201812 | JGI IMG/M metagenome (GOLD analysis project Ga0307974, IMG submission 201812) | Saline water microbial communities from Organic Lake, Antarctica - #784 | ecosystem: Environmental > Aquatic > Non-marine Saline and Alkaline > Saline | place: Antarctica... | reverse complement strand
AGCGGTGCTGAGGGGTGGGAGGGGTTGGCCTGGGTCAGGGAGGCTCCGTAAAAACTATGGCAGGCAAGAATTGAAAAGGAAGAGGATGTGCTCACTCATTCAGTGGCAGCTTCAGCACAATTTCTCACAAGCATGCATGTCTGTGAGTACTCAATTGAAAAGGCCCAGGAAACAAAATAAAATCCACACATGTATGGTGCCACTTTATAATATTGTGATATTATTGTACTGCTAGCACCATCTTCAACAATCACGCACTGGAGCCGGCAGAGTCAATTTAGGAGGAGGAGCTGGGTCTTGACTTCCTAAAAGCTGAGAAATTACTTCCACGCTTCATGTAATCTCTGTCAACTACGCTGCCGAACTTGTCTGTACCAGACACGCACTTTCAAGTATTATTATCAACTCTCATTAGGATCCGGTTTCAGGTCAAGCCTGCGATGCTCCTGATTTCCATTGATCTTGTTCTTACTCTTTTGGTGGAGAAGTTGTATGGTACTCGGTACCGAAGTGGCTTACTTTTCCTTAATCAATGTGGGGAGTGGTATTCACTGCCTGCGTAGTTTTTCTTTTTGTAAGGGGCATATTATAAGAAAGAAAAAACAAAGGCGAGTCTTAAGAGCGATCGCCAGAAAAAAGTCAACACAGGGATCTGCACATCGATTAAGGTTACAGCTCTGCGCTGGAGCTATTTAAGGAGCTGGGTCTTGGTTCTCAAAGAGTTAAGAAACTTGCTTCCAAGCTTCATGTTCATTCTGTCAATTACGCTGCCAAACTTGTCCATACCAGACGTTCCCTTTCCAGCACTATCATCAACTCTCATCAGGAGCGAGATGGCTTCAGGTCAAGCCTGCAACCCTCCTGATCCCCATTGATCTTTTTCCCTTCCTATTGGTGGAGGAGTTTTACGGTATCCGGTACCAAAGTGGCTCCATTTCCTTGATTAATATGCCTCATGGGGCATCTGGGCGGAAGCTTGAAAAAACCTGAAACTACATCCAGCTTAACAAAATAAGAGGATATATAGAGAAAGAATAACATTTGTTTGCTTGAAGAAGTGCTGAGCTAGCTTCTCAAGATGCGTATCAATTAAGATGGTCTGGAAAAAAGACTTCAGGGATAGGGCCAGCCAAAGGGGTGCCAAAAACTGAAGCTTGTAAGGTCATTACACTACTCGAGGCGTCAGAAAAAGAGCAAGAGATCAAGATTGGAGCAATACCAGATAAAAACAGCTAAGCCACAACGGTGACCTGCTGATGCGCCAAAACAAGCTCCTCCCATTGCAACAGCGCTTTTACAAAAAGGAACCCTAAAGACAATTATTACTATCTGAGGGGAAGGCTGAAAGCAGAATTGTACAGCTGCACTTTCCAACAGGCACAAGGCAAATTCCTAAAAAGAGTCAATGCAAACGACAACCTTTGGCCGGCCCTTCAGAACAAGAGAGGAACTAATACCTCTTATATGTTTGGCTGGTGGCCTGACATGGACAAAATAATGGCGCAAGCAAGTTGCCAAGACTCCTGAAGGACCTGTATGGTGAGTAAGCTAAAAGCTCCAAATTACCTGTTTGGATTGAGAACACCTTCTTTCTCTGCAACCCTACTCTTCCCTCAAGAAATTTGGTAAGAAGCCATTGCCATTATATGTGAAAGGAAGCTGCCTTCTGTTGTTCAAAGAACTCAAACATTTCAGGGGATGACACAATCTCATGGCGTGCCCACCTGGTAGCAAGGGTAAGCAAAAAGGGGCACACATTTTTGTAAGGTGCAGGATAAGCAGCCCTGTTCACTCTCTAGGAAGCCTGCATGCCTGGCTGACACCATTGATATTTGTAGCGAGTGCCATGCAGCCTATAAACAATGTTGCGACACACTAGCTAGGTATGCCAGACAATGTGGCATACCCAGCCACGAGTACTTACAGCATATTAAGCTCCTCAGATATAGGTGAAGCATCAGCTTGTAGGCGAATGCTGTCAATCCCTGGCACTTTTTCCAAAGCCTTGCGCCACATAGACTGTCGAGGATCCAACTTGAGGTAGCCATCAGGGCCTATGACACCAGATTTACTGCATCAAAGTCAAGACATGATGGATTCAGGTTTGTTTCTTGAGTGTTGCGGGGAAGAGCTAGACATAAAAACAAAAGGGGGTTGCCGTTGCTGCTGGACAGCCAGATTTGGACCCGTAAACCCGGAGAGCCTGGCCGTAGACCACCAAGCTTTCAGGGACACTACCCAGCTCCCACCTTCAAGGAGGCGGATTAGCAGCAAAGAAACACAGTGGCAAAAGCGCAAAACAATTGCAGCTGATTGAATTGTTCAGGCAAACTATTTCCTTGACATGATATGCAGACATACAAATCAGCACTTATCAAAGTTGCAGGATAACATCAACATTTAGAGAGTTAGGAAGAGAGGCTTTCCTATCAGGGAAGAAATCTCAATTTGGGTGAACTCTCAGCTTCTAATCGTGACCGCGGATAAACCTGTCATTAATGGAACGCTTGAGATTTGTTAATTTAATAAAAAGAAGCAGGGGTGGCATTTTTCAACTGATTTGATCACAATGCACACCTGAGGCTTTCATTTATGGCGTGTGACTGGGGAAGAGAGACCTCTGGGGCACATGTTTTGTAGAGGTGATCAGGAGTGAGGGGCCGAGGAGGAAGGGCGACTTCTTTGACTGGGATTCCCTTTACGTCAAAAATGTGTACACGGAGTTGGTTCATGTCTGGCAGACTCACGATAAACATAGGTGTGTTGCACATAAGAACTTAGATGGTTTTGGCCTAATATGACAAAGGATGCAATGATCCTCTTGGGTAACTTAAGCGAAACAATCACACCTGACTGCTCAGCAGCTCCTTGTTCATCCGCACTCTATTTACTGTCCTGACATCTTTTTCCATGTGTACAAAGATAGTCGGAGGGAAGGCTGGCTTGACCCCATCGGCCTGGGTTAATGAGCATCAGGCAAGAATGGGAATAAGATAAAAAGTGCAAAGCAGGCACGTGCAAACTATGCGGCAGCTATCACAGAGAATTGTTAGGTGCGCTTGCACAGCTATGCACGTGTTGATAAGTTAAGTACGTGTTATAAGTCATGCACGTGTTACATAGCTATGCACGTTTTATAAGTTATAACACAAACTACCTTGCCGGTGGTGGAGAGACTTGTTAGCATGTCACAGAACCACCCATAATTCACACAAAAGCTCGCTAATAGTTGATAATCCTCCCTGCGATGTGTCATTCCAATTTGCTGTTGGCTCAAGCTGCCACAGCACATAAGATTGATCTGATAGACACGTGCCATTTACCTTGTGGCTATGCACGTGTTTGAAAAGGAGCGCTTGTGGGACGGCCATCACAATGGAGCATACTCCACTGAAATGGACGTC
>Ga0307974_1001545_pt1:0-7500 | contig 15904 bp, 14 predicted proteins | sample OrgLakmetagen784_FD_201812 | JGI IMG/M metagenome (GOLD analysis project Ga0307974, IMG submission 201812) | Saline water microbial communities from Organic Lake, Antarctica - #784 | ecosystem: Environmental > Aquatic > Non-marine Saline and Alkaline > Saline | place: Antarctica: Organic... | reverse complement strand
CATTTGATCTCATTGCATGACACATTAGGTGGCACATTTGTGCCTCACAACAGCAACAGGCTTGATCAGTAGGAATACGCTATGCGCTTGTGCCCACGTTGGTTCAAGTCATCTGCGGCGATAGAATGAAGTTCAGCATAGCTCAGTCTTCCAAACAGACCGTTCAAGTCATCTGCGCTGATTAAAATGAGAGCGCACTTGAATCCACTTGAACACAGACACACAGACACATAGATGCGTGCATTCTTCCTCTTACCATCGCAGGCACGTCAAGCTCTCCAGCCCCAAAGTCCAACAAGCTATGGAGGTCCCAGGGTTCTCTGAATTCCTGGTGGCTGCAGGTCTGTAATTTTCTTCAGTCTGCTGACAAGACGAATCCGGGTATCTTGGCTTTTGATGTGATGGTTTCCTCGCTTCACTTGTCTGGCTACAATTGCAGGATTTGTGCTGTGTTATAAAAATCTTGAAGGGGAGGCAGGTGACTTGGATCCTGTGGACCCAGACAGGTGTGGTTGTGTGTTTGTGTTCGTGTGTGTTTTTGTGAGTGTGAGTGTATGCGCATGCGCATGCGCGTGCGTGCTAGTATGTGTGCATGTGAGTGTGTATGCTTTGTGTATATGTGCACGCGCATGTGTGCATGGTGTGTCTTTAAATTGGGGTTGCTTCATATAAAGGTGCGAGGAGCATGCTGTTTAGTATACAGTAGCTTTAGGGGCAAGGTACCTCCTGGCTGGCTGGCTTGCATTGGGAGTTGGGAGGCTGCCTGTTCTATTTTAAAGCATCTCCTCCTTTTTGTGCACTTATGGTTGTGTGTAATTGTGTATCTGCAGACAAAACACGCACACTCCCACACCTATGCACACACACAAACATACACTCACAATGCACACAACAAACACCACACAAATACACACCACATAAACACACACACGCAACACACTAAACGTGAACACACACAGGCACTATGCGGTGCTGCCTGAGGATGCTTCCCTCAGAGCCCTGTCCGTAGGGGGCGCGGAGGTGAAGCGTGCCATGCAAGGCATGGGCATACATGAGGAGACACCTAACAGCCAACAGGCTGCTGCCTTGACACAGCAATACAGGTGGCAGAGGATCCTAAATTGGTAAAAGATACTGCACTGGCAGTAGAGTTACTCCCAATCAATATAAAAAAGACTCATTTCAAGAAATGAGCTTACATGCAGCCATAGTGGCTATCAAAATGTGTGTGTATGTATGTATGTGTGTGCTGTGTGTGTTGTGTGTGGATGGAGTCGCTTCAAAAGGCTATACATATGGCCCGTGTTCGATCATTTTGGATGTACTCTTTGCCAAATCATTGAGTTCAGGCTTTGTGTCAGAGCATCTGTGGATGTTGGGGTGGGATGTCGGGGCATCTGTGGGCTGACTTCTGTCTACTCCTGTTCCTTGTACGTGTGACTTGCATGTCTCCTTTTGTGTGGGGACTGCATGCAGGGTGTAACACCTTTACATAATGCCAGGCTGACGTGGGTGCAACTGCGGATTTCTGTGTGTTCCTATAAACAAACATCAGGGGGCTGGCTGAGGCTGTGCTCCTGTTCTTCCTGTGTGTGTGTTCGTTGGTTATCCTGTGTGTGTTTGTTGTTCGTAGGCAACATCAAGGGCCCGGCGTCAGTGGTGCTGTCCGGCAGGCGGTGACAATGGAGGCCCAGCAAAACACTGCTTCTAATCGTAGTGCAGCAGCAGTATCAAGGCCGTTGCCTCAGACAGACAGGTTTGATGAGAGCAGACAGCAGCAGCAGCAGCAGCAGCAAGTGGATCGAGCTACAAAGGTGCAGCATTGTTGTGGTGTGTATTTGTGAGTGTTTGCTTGTGTAAGCAATTGAGGTATGCATAAGTGGATGTCTGTGTAAAAGATACGTGTGTGTAAGTCAAGCAGAAAGCTTAAAATGCCTATTTGTAGTGGTTTTTGTTTGCGAGGTATGTGTTGTGAACGTCTGAGGAATAGGAGGAAGGACTAGGAAGGACAAGGACAAGGAAGGACTAGAAGGGACTTGGACTTTGAGAACTAGGACTGAGGACTAGGAAGCTTTCCAGAGGGGGTCATGAGAAAGTGGCTGGAGATGTGATTTTTTCTAATTGGAACCATTTTTGCTTTAAATGACAGCAGGCATTTCCAGCTGCAAGAGGGTGTGTTTAATTACCCGGTACCAAAGTGGATCTTTTTTAAACTGGGGCAGCTGACTGGGGAATGATTTTCACTACCTGCGTATATTTATCTTTCTATAAGCATGCACAACGCTGCTGGTGCGCGACCAGGCCGTCCTGCTTATTACATACGCGTGCGCACTTCTGCTAGTGCGCCATTACATAGCTTACTTGTGCGCATGCACACTGTTGCCACATCCGCCACCAGGCTATATTATTGCCTATTTTAAACAAGTTGTTTGTACGCATGCACACCATTGAACTTTGTCCATAGGTGATTTTGCCTGTCACACCTGATGCCGAAGTGCCTGAGTGGTTTTTTGAGCGGACAGCGGCAGAGATAAAGAACGAGTACTTACGACTGGTGAGTGGCTGTGGGGGGTTGTCTGTGCTGTTTGCCTTGCCCCTTTGTCATTTGTAGAAAACATTCGGATGGGTAGCCTGTCAGCAGCTGTAAACTTAGTGCAAACTTTATGTTCAATAATCTTAACTTCAGACACAAGCAAGGAAGCAGAGCGAGGTGCTGACCACCAAACACATGCGAGAGCAGGCAGCAGCAGTACCAAACACATCCAAAGAGCATATGCATCGCCAAACAACGCTGCGTGTACGATTTCCAGAGGGGGTTGTTTTGCAGGTGAGCGGGAACATAGTTTTGTGCGAGGGTTTTAACAGATGCTGCAGGCAAAGGTGGGTGGGAGCGTTCTTCTGATGGCACAGGCTTCCTATGGCCAGGTACATTGCTTTGCCCATCGTCAAGTGGCCAGGCAGGAACCATACTCATCGCACATGCACATATGCAAGATCTGTTCAGTCCTTTGAGGGACTCTGTTTTAAGTGTTTGTGTTATTGTGGGACTCTGTTTTAAGTGTTTGTGTTATTGTGTCACTGGTCATTCTTCTCTTTTTTCGCCGGCTCGTACCTTGATTATTTTACGAGGGGACCAAGGTCCGCATCCCAGCTGAGATAGAACAATTAATGGGGCAAGTGTGCTCAAGTTGCTGTGGCATGCAACCACATCAATATGATACAGCCTTTTCCAAATCACCACTGCTTCAAATGTCTTCACATAGTTGTTATTGTAGTGCATGGGCAGACGTCAGATCACTGTAACCGTAAAGTTAAACGTAAAAATCCACCTATGTATTGCAGCCAAATCCACTTATGGACAAGGGCCCATCATATCCGTTTTTCCCTTCAAGAATGGATGCTTTTCCACGATAGTTTTTACTTGATATGTTTGATATTATGGTTACATTTCCGTGTTTTGAGGTTGTCAAGGGCTCACTCAGAGGCTCTTCAAGGGCATGTTTGCAGATTTTGTGCAAAGAAATAAGCTGTATTGGTTAAGCCCAGGCAGACACCCATCTGAATATAAAGTTGTACGATTATTGAACACATACCACGTTACACATTGAGAAGCAATTGTACTTCAATGAGGCCTTATTGCCTCAAAACATTCTTACAGTGCAGTGCATGTGGATCCACTTTTTGTTAATGAAGAACAGCACCAATTTCACGTTTGCTAGGTCCCAGCATCAGCCCAAACCGTACATGAATTGACACTGAGCACCTGTGCATCTCCAGGGCGTCTTCCACGTGAACGAGGCATGTACCGTTGTACATGAATGGTTGTGCTCCTCCCTTCGTTTCCCTGGCAGCTGCTATGAGCTCATAACCCCATCAGCACGGAAAGCTCTTCCCTCCAAAGGTTTAGTGGGGGAGATGCCAGAATTAGTGCCTGCTGCTGTGCTAAACTTCAGGTGAGTGTGAAAGTAAAGTAATCCGGGTCAACATGCATTGGAAAGGTTAGTGCTCTCACTGCTTAAATTCCCACAAAGCATACGTGTGTACTTGTGTATGTTTGCAGGTTTAAAGTCTGCAAGCAACACACTTACAGCTGCATATTCCTACTTACTGTATAGGGTTGTCGACCAAGATCCGCAAGTAGCCAACAAGCCGTTCTTGAAAGATGAATTGCTGCAGATGACCCAAACAGAATAAGCGTCATCCTGTTCGCTGCTACATACGTGTGTGCAAGTATCTATTAGATACTTGATGTACAAACAGTGACTGTCTAATACATTAAATGCATGTCAATCTTAATCCTCCTTGGGCTAGTATGTTTGGAGTGGAAGGCCAGGAAGGTATCTGAACTTCTTTTGGAGTGTGGGTGCACTGCCTGTAAGCTGTGCCTAACATGCTCAACAAGATAGATGTTTGAAAAGCATTCTCTCATGGCACTAGGCAGTGGAGAGTCATGCGTTTCCATATATATATATATATACAGGTAGTGTTATACCCCTCCTCCCCTGTCTGCTTATGTTTTTGCTGCTTCTTGGACGAAAACAATTTCTGTGTTTAGCCAATGAGCGAGAGGCCATTGACACCAATGACACATGGGCCAGCCTGTTAACCTAAATGAAAAAGAAAAGATACTAGAACGGATTTTAAAAATCTCTCAAAAAAGAGTTGGTGAAATTCTCGCATAACCCAACATGGGAGCCAGGAGAACTGCAAAATACTTGTGAAATTTTTAGACACAACATTCAAGGTTTACAAGAAATAGGCCTTCAGTCAAGAAGTATGACTGCTCAAGAAGTATGACACAATCTTCAAATGTACAAAGAGCATATCACGGCACCAATCAAACCTACCGCAACCTGCACCGCCCAGACACACACCTATATGATCTTCAAAACAAGGGTTCTATTCCGGCTCGTATCCACCGAACTGCTGGAGGGGGATTTTTACACTTGTGCCAACACCAAGGAGAGACACTGAACTGGTTAAAATAGCCCTCCTAGAAGAGGAACAAGAAAAGCATCTGGGCCGTTGACACCCATACCTGCCAACAAAAACTAAGCTTGCCACATAAAAAGGGGCAGGAGAAACAGATACACTGGAACTACACAAAACAGGATGGAACAGGCCAAGGGCAGCAAGTTGCTGAAGTCAAAGAGAGCAAGGGCTTAAAACTAAGCTGCCAGCTATCTAAGGCACAAGCATAAAAAGGATGGTTAGCACAGCGCAAGCTGTGCCAAGAGAGTACTAACTGACGTTCGGTTGCACTCGCCTCCGAGAACTAGAGTACTTCTGCATGCTGCAGAGTACTCAGCAGTTTTCAGTTAACCAAGAAAGAAACTCCTACCAGCCCTATGATATCAAGCAAGCTTCAAAACAAAGTCATCTTTGACATCCAGCCCACCAACCCTCAAGCAGAGCGACATTGCAGCCACTGGCGCTGCAAGTACTGGATCACTGACGTTGATCTTGTGAAGCACCAAGGAAACGACATCGAATCTCCCTCAGACAACCCTTTACTCCCAGAAGTGTACACTGCCACAGTAGCTTGCATATACAACGTAGACAGAAAATGCAAACGCATGCTCACCCCTGAGCACCTTAACATTCTACGAAGGGGTTTCGAAAAGGCAAAATACAGCGGCTTACATGACAACATTCACCCGCCCCCAATAGTCTTACATTGGAGCTCGTGGGCCTCATCACACGCAAAGATATTGCTACCTCTGAACATACAAGCCACAAGATATAAAAACTCATTTTGATAGATGCTTTCCCCCACATTTTCACCTACAACCTAGTCACTAAAGAAAAAGTGGCATCCCCCCTTCACCATGAACCCAAACTCCCTCAATACTGAAGTGAACACCCAAGAGACAAGGCCTTCGTGGCATACTGCAACGCCTTCTCCTCCAAGTTCACTGGTTTCTCTATTTGCCATCCCGTTCACCATGAAGACACCATGTATTTAGCAACAAGGCATGCAATTTACTTTGCTGCCCTCAGCACAGAGGCAACAGCTACCTTCATGTTTCTTCCCTCCTGGAATAAGAAGGATGACCACCAATCCCTACACATCGCTCTAGCGCAGAATCCTGCACACATGCAAATTCTTGGGCTCCATACCATCAGACCAACTCCAAGTTGGAGTCCAATATGCAAAAATACCCTTCTGGAACAATATACAGACGCCCTTTTCAAAAAACATTTGAGAGATGCACATCGTTGCCATATGGAATACTAAAGGCAGAAACTGCCTCGATGCTTGCAACAAAAACTGGCTAATAGAGCTTGGCAAAGAAATTCCAAGGCAAAGTGGGAAATCATTTACATCCATAATAACGACCCCTACCCCTCTGCAAGGCCTCCAGCCTGGCATAATTGCTCAACCTATAGGTCCCAACAAAAATCAATCAAAAAGATCGACAGCTGCACTTGAAAACCTCTGAGTTATGTTGAAGAAACCAATTGTGATAAGCCACAGCCTTTAAAATTTAAGAACAAGGGCAGATATTTTAGGCAATGAATACGCTGACGCTCTTGCTAGAAAATTGATCACAACCTACTCTGACATTGAGGATACCTTCATCAAAACAGCAGGCCCTGAGGGATATCCCTTCTATAACATCTACTGGCAAAATAATATAAGAATCACCGAATCATACAAATTCAACCAAACACAGCCCAGTCACCTACCTCGAGGCTTTGGTACCTATCCAATTATTACCATGACGCCTCCTTGCAAGCACATATGCACCCCCTCCACAATCTAGGAAATGCCAATACCGTAGCAAACTACCATGAATACTACCAGACCCTTATCAAAAATCGCACTGCCAATGGAGCCGCTAGCAACGCTTACCTAACAGCATCCTATGCGTGTCCCTGTTAAAACCAAGTGCATCGTTATGAAGTACAGAACAGGAACCCTGTACAACCAAAAGCATACGGTATGGTTTGAGCACTCAATAAGCCTAACTTGGGCCCCCTGCCCTCAACTAGATAGTGCCTTGCATATCCTTTCCGGATACCAACGCACGCAAATAAAAAATATGATCACTGAGAGACACAACTTATTAGCATGCAGCATAACCTTCAAGTCATCAGCAAAACAGGCTCCCTAGGATCCAGCTTTGTCTGCATGGATATAGGCAGCAGCGAACGGATGGCTATGCAAAATCTTTAGGTACCTGATAGTTGATAGTTAAAAATAGGATTATACAGAAGTGGCTCTTTCCACCCCGCTTCTCAGACAAAAATAGGTTTACCTCCCCGGATGCTGTATTGGTTGCTCTCATCTCCACAAAAGCTAAAAAGCAACAGACTAGTGATGAAGGAGGGTGGGTTCTTCTAAGAAGTGGCAGGGGGCAACTGAGGGGAATTGGGAGCTCCTCAGCAGCACCTTGCTGCCTACGACAACGTTCAGAGACCTTGGCTATGGGATCACTTACAAAACATTGGGACTCCTCAACACCTTCTACAGACCGTGATGGCTATGTATCGAGG
>Ga0307974_1001543_pt1:7500-15926 | contig 15926 bp, 23 predicted proteins | sample OrgLakmetagen784_FD_201812 | JGI IMG/M metagenome (GOLD analysis project Ga0307974, IMG submission 201812) | Saline water microbial communities from Organic Lake, Antarctica - #784 | ecosystem: Environmental > Aquatic > Non-marine Saline and Alkaline > Saline | place: Antarctica... | reverse complement strand
GCGCAGGAATGGTGGAGCGAGAGAGGGGAGTGAGGGGAGGCTATGCCATAGGTGTGCTGCGTGGTGGCAGCGCTGCTGCTGCACGGGGGCTGTTGTTGCGTAGTGACAGCGCGTGTGTTAAACAGCTGTTGATGGTGGTGCTGCTGCTGGCGCTGTAGGTGAAGTTGGTGCTGGCGCTGCGGTGGCTGCGGCTGCTGCTGCTGCTGCTGATGGTGCTGATGGTGCTGCTGCTGTTGTGGTGGCGGTAGCTGCTGCTGTCGTGGCTGCTGTAGGTGCACTTGCTGGCTTGGAGAGAACGGCATGCCTGCAAGGGGGAGCGCCTCAATGCTCTCTCCAATGGGGCCCGGCTGCTGGGGGCGGTGTAGCTGGAGTGTGCCGGTGTGCTGGGGCGGTAAGTTGGTGTGATTGCCTGTGCGTTCCTGCTGCTGCTGCTGCTGCTGCTGGAGCAGCAGGTGCTGCTGCTGGACGAACTGAAGGGGTTGAGAGAGGGAAAGAGTAAGGACGGCTATTGCAGGGTCATAGTGCTTTTTGTCGTGTGTCCCATGTGTGGGGTTGGTCAGGACCTTATATTACCACCGTACATGACCGTATATTTGGTGATTTCCCAGCCAAAAATACCGTATATATGCACCGTATATATATGTGGTTCTGGCCAACGCTACCCATGTGTCATTGGAAGGCAAGGCTGTGTGTTGATTGTGTGTCACTAAACCGTTGGGAGGCAGTGTCGTGTAAAGATGTTGTGAGAGCACGGTGCGTCGTTGGATGGCATGGTTGTGTCACTAAATCGTTGGAAGGCAAGGTTGTATTTTAATGACGTGGGTGCTGTGCGGTGTGGGATGGCTTGGTTGTGTGTCACTGTGTCGTTGAAAGGCAAGGTTGTGTTTAAAAGACGTGGGTGCTGTTCGTTGTGGGATGGCAAGGATGTGTTTCACTGTGTTGTTGGAAGACAAGGCTGTGTTTAAATGTCGTGAGAGCTGTTCGTTGTGGGATGGCAGGGTTGTGTGTCACTGTGTTGTTGGAAGACAAGGCCGTGTGTGGATAGATGGTGTGAGTACCGTGTCACAAAAACGCAGGGCGGTGTGTCAATGTGTCGTTGGAAGGCAAGGCCGTGTGTGGATAGATGGTGTGAATACCGTGTCACAGAAATGCAGGGCGGTGTGTGACTGTGTAATTCATCTAAAGGTGTGTAGAACCAGCTCCTGAGGCTCCCCCATACAGATCTAGCTTTGGCAGCTGAGATGTGCTCTGAGGGTGCGATGTAAAATGCAAGGTTGTGTAGGACGCACACACGCACATGCACACACAGACATGCCCAGTTGCTCACACCTGTGTCACACACACACACAGACACACAGACACACACACAGACACACACACAGGCACACACACAGACACACACACGCACACACACACCTTCCTCCCTCACCTTGTTGTGGTACGCCTGTGCACGTGCCTGTGCCTCTGTGCCCTGCTCCTGCTGCTGCAGGTGCTGCTGCTGCCGGGAGAAGTGCACAACTTGCAAGTCTAGGCCAGCCGACTGCTGCTGCTGCTGCTGCTGCTGCTGCTGTGTTGGTCTCGAATGATTGTTAGGTGCGGCTGCACCAATTTGGCCTGAACCCCCGGGCATGGGCTTCTTATACCAGGCCTGATGAGGCAGTAGCCCTGTGGGCGTACTAAGCTGCTCCTGCAATGAGGTGTGTGTGTGCGTGTGTGAGAGGAGAAAGGGGGGGTCAAGCACGCAATGTGTCCCGCTCACAGTGATTGGGTAACTGCTATAGTGATTGGGTAACTGCTATAGTGGAGCTCGTAAATTACGGCTACTGCCTGTTTCTTGCTTTCGTTACATTTGTAGGGTTTCGGCCAGAACCATGCACATGTACCTACATACGGAGTATAGACAGCGCTTTTAGCAGAAAAGTTACCTTGATAACGGTCAAATACGGTGTGCTAAAATAGCTCTGACCAGTCTTAGGGACAAGTTACGTGTCAGAGGCTTGCAGAGGCGTCCTGATCGAGAACAGTCAAGTCTCTTTAACAGGGCCAAGGCCTTTATTTCCACCTTTTCAAGAAGCAATACTTGTTAAGTAGCCTTTGCCACAAGTGAGAGGGAGTAAACTAGACAAGGGTTGTTGTTGAAGGTGGGAAAACACGCGTGCCGTTCTAAAGTAACCTTTGCCACCAGTAAGAGGGGAGGGAGGAAACTAGACAAGGGTTGTTATTGAAGGTGGGAAAACACGCGTGCTGTTCTAAAGTAGCCTTTGCCACCAGTGAGAGGGGAGGGAGGAAACTTGACAAGGGTTGTTATTAAAGTGGAAGAACACGTGAGCTGTTTACGATAACCTTTGCCACCAGTGAGAGGGGAGGGAGGAAACTTGACAAGGGTTGTTATTGAAGGTGGGAAAACACGCGTGCTATTCTAAAGTAGCCTTTGCCACCAGTGAGAGGATGGGGAGGAGACTTGATAAGGGTTGTCTTTGAAGTAGGAAAACACGCGAGCCGTTTTAAAGGAGTCCTTGCCCCCAGTCAGGGGATAGGGAGGAAGCGTGCAAGAAGCGTGCAAGAAGCGTGAAAGAAGCCACCCTTGACATTGGCTTCACTGTGAATGTGAACACTCTGATCGTGTATTATAGCATTATTGCATAGACTTCATCTCAAACAAACTCATACCGAATGGTCGTTGTTGGCTCTACTGAAAGACAATATCGATGTTTGGTCACAAAAACTGTTGATCTCAGATTCATTTATATCAATGGTCGTCCTGTAACGCGCTGTCGTGTCTGGATGTGTTACGAATGCTTGCGTGTTTACTAGCAGTTTGCCTTGCAGGCTATTGCCTAGCAGTTTGCAACATCAGAGTATTTACTAGCTATTTGCATTGCAGGCTAATGCCTAGCAATTTACCTAGCAACATCAGGGTATTGCCTAGCAGTTTTCCTTGCAGGCTATTGCCTAGCAGTTTGCTTTGCAACATCAGGGTATTGCCTAGCAGTTTGCCTTGCAGGCTATTGCCTAGCAGTTTGCAACATCAGGGTATTTACTAGCAGTTTGCCTTGCAGGCTATTTACTAGCAGTTTGCAGCATCAGGGTGTTGCCCAGCAGTTTTCCTTGCAGGCTAATGCCTAGCAGTTTGCCTTGCAACATCAGGGTTGCTCACCAAAAATTGACAAGAACAATTGCGTGGTTAGTATAGCCACAAAAATAGGTCAAGAGCTGCTTGTTGGAAAGCCTTTAGGCTTTCAAACCTTTGACTCCATCTATTGATTTGTCTGAAGAAGCTGACATCTGCGCAACTGAGCTTGTTGCAACGATTTGGTCTGAAATAGGCAAAACTAGGAACAGACCTATAACAAGGTATCATATCCTTTTTGGTAGATCACGAGGAAAAGGGATCCTCTCACACACTGCCCTCGTACACACATGTGCATACACAAACACAACCTAAGTCGCCCTCACCCACAGTGCAGCTGAAGTGTTATATTAACATGATGTGTGCGTGTGTGTGTGCGTGTGTGTGTGTGTGTGTGTGTGTGTGTGCGCGCGTGTGTGTGCGTGTGTGTAAGTGTGCGTGCAATCAAGTGTGAGCATGTGTGAGCAGCATACCTCTGTGTCAACTGTAGTGGTGTCCTCATCCGTGGCGTCTGTCCCCTCTCCCTTATTTTTCTTCTTCTCCTTCCCCTCTGGCTTCTTAGGCAGCCTGGAGAGGTCGACCTGAAAGCAGTACACATTTGCTGAGGTATGTAGCAACTGGCTTGCAAAAGACACATAGCAAGGCACACTGCATTCCTCACTGTGGCAGCGCAATCACCAAGGTGTTCATCAGAGGGATAGAAGTGCACACTGCAATCCTCATTGAGGCAGCAAGATTGTCAGGGTGTTTAAACAGAGAAGTAAAAAGGCACACTGCAATCCTCTCTGAGGCAGCACCATTGCCAGGGTGTTTAAACAGAGAAACAATAAGGCACACTGCATTCCTCATTGAGGCAGCACCATTATCAGGGTGTTTAACAGAGAAATAGAAAGGCACACTGCAATTCTCTTTGAGGCAGCACCATTGTCAAAACGTTCATCAGAGGGATAAAAAGGCACACTGCTATCCTCTTTGAGGCAGCACGATTGTCAAAACGTTCATCAGAGGGATAGAAAGGCACACTGCTATCCTCTTTGAGGCAGCATGATTGTCAGGGTGTTTAAACAGAGAAACAATAAGGCACACTGCAATCCTCATTGAGGTAGCACCATTATCAGGGTGTTCACCAGAGAAATAAAAAGGCACACTGCAATCCTCTTTGAGGCAGCATGATTGTCAGGGTGTTTAAACAGAGAAACAATAAGGCACACTGCAATCCTCATTGAGGTAGCACCATTATCAGGGTGTTTACCGAGAAATAAAAAGGCACACTGCAATCCTCTTTGAGGCAGCACCATTATCAGGGTGTTTAAACAGAGAAACAAGAAGGCACACTGCATTCCTCATTGAGGCAGTACAATCGTCAAGGTGTCCATCAGAGGGATAGAAAGGCACACTGCATTCCTCATTGAGGCAGCACAATTGTCAGGGTGTTCATCAGAGAAATAAAAAGGCACACTGCAATCCTCATTGAGGCAGCACGATTGTCAAGGTGTTCATAAGAAGGATAGAAAGGCACACTGCATTCCTCATTGAGGAGGTACAATTGTCAAAACGTTCATCAGAGGGATAGAAAGCCACACTGCATTCCTCATTGAGGCAGCACCATTGTCAAGGTGTTTAAACAGAGAAATAAGAAGGCACACTGCAATCCTCATTGAGGCAGTACAATTGTCAAAACGTTCATCAGAGGGATAGAAAGGCACACTGCAACCCCCCTAGGCAACGCAGCTTAAAACGATTTGGACACAGCGCAACTTGGATGCTTTTGTTTGCAATGCATTGTGCATACGTAGGGTTGGCCAGAACCATAAATATACACTGTATGTGACCGTATAATTTGTGATTTCCTTGCCAAGTATACCGTCTGTATATGGTTCTGGCCAACCCTGCGCATATGCGTGGCCAGGAACGAGGATTGAAACAGCTAGGGATGGCCATAGTCATATAGATACGGTGTATATGCGGTATTTTTTTAGTAATTTGAAGAAATATAAATTATACGGTCATGTACGGCGTACTTATACGGTTCTGGCCAACCCTGGAAATGGATGACTTCACAAAAATTACAGTAAATCACAATGAGGGTCTGAAGCATTGCAGTTTCCGTAGCCAAAGCCGTGCTCCATCATTCAGACTACCTGCACTGTCTGCCACAAACGCGCTCAAAGAGGCAAAGAATAATGCCACCGTTTGTGTTATGTCACACTCCTCCCATCAAGCAAGGGGAAATGCACAAACGGCCACACATTGGCATTCGTAACATTCTGGGCCGTGTTGTTCAAACATTTAACCGTTTGCAGTTTCCTGTTGAGTCCACTAACCACTCCAGACAACAACACCAAATAATCATGACACACATTTTACTTTATGTTTCAAGTCTGGTGAGGTAGAATTATGCGCATTGCACGGATAGGTACCAAAAGTGGACACCCATACAAGCATCAGCATGCATTCAAGGAAGGCTTTTAATTGGTGCTTGTACTAGAGATACATTGATGAGGGATCTCAGTCATCATTTTCTCAATCTATTGGTGGAGGAGTTTTACGCTACCCGGTACCAAGGTGGCTCCATTTCCTTAATAAATGTGGGGAGTGGTATTCACTGCCTGCGTAATTATTGTGTTTCTACTTCTTAGGAACATAGGTAAAACACAAACATCCCACTTAGTGTCTATGTGTCAGTACCTTGACTGCTGTGAAACAACACTTGCTGTAGTCTAGGGCAGAACCAGAGGGAAACCACATGACCTACTTGACACCTTTTTCCTCAGGTCAATGGTAAATACAAGGTTGTCTGTATTAGGCATGCCATGCTTCACGGTCGTCCAGGCGATGTGTGACACCTTTTTTACAAGTACGAATCGTTTGTGACACTTTGTGTACGCAGGTCAGCGCAATTGGCATGCGCTTGCGGGAGCCACCGGGCCGCTAAAAATGAATGCAACTCTCTCTCTCTCTCTCTCTCTCCCTCTCTTTCTCTCTCTCTCTCTCTCTCTCTTTCTCTCTCTCTCTCTCTCTCTCTTTCTCTTTTTCTCTCTGCAGTCAGATGGTATGGTCCAGGGGGCCTGCGCTGAAAGGCCTTGTGAACCGTGGCCACTGAGGGGAGCTATCATTTCATACAAATAAATACTTCATAGCCCTCATACCTTTATAGGTACTCACTCTTTTATTTTCTGAAATAGCGAGTGTGGAGATTTTTGGGAGTTTTGAATCCGAAAGTCCACAAACAGGTGGTAAGTAGGGTCAAGAGGGGAATGAACAATAAAAGGGAACGCAAGCAAAGGTGTGCAATTTAGCATAGTGGCTGCTGGTGTTTATCACATCAGACTAACAATGCCTTTTCATTTAGTGTAATGTGGAGAGAAATCTCCTGCCCACACAATTTCTTTTCCTGATGGCAACATATCTGAGGCGACATAATTGACTGTTATAATACGTAATTATTTTGCTTTCATAAACTTCCTATATTTCCCTTGCATTCCCCTATTACTCATTCAGAACTCGCCTGCGGGTAGATCGCAATCCGGCTGGACTTCAAAGGCTTGTGCGGTGTTTTAGGCACGAGCAGAAGGTCGTCGCCGTCTACGTCTTCTTTTGCCTGTTGCCACAAAAATGCAGAGGGGCTGTGTCAGAAGGAATGATAAAGAAAGGTGAAAGCAAAACTTTTCTCTGCTTTTTTGAATAGCAGATGCGCACACACGACATGCTTTGAAATGATTTGCTGTATCCACGTGCTGCGAGCATGTGCTGTGCACATACAAGTAATTGAATTGCTAATGTTACCTTCTATGACCACAGACCTAGTGTGTACCTCTATGACCATGAACACCTCTATGACCATAGACCTAGTGTCTACCTCTATGACCATGACCACCTTTATGACCATAGACCTAGTGTCTACCTCTATGACCATGACCACCTTTATGACCATAGACCTAGTGTCTACCTCTACCTCTATGACCATGACCACCCCTATGACCATAGACCTAGTGTCTACCTCTATGACCATGACCACCTCTATGACCATAGACTTAGTGTCTACCTTCTATGACCTTCTATGACTATAGACGCTAAGTCTATGGTCTACCTTCTATGACTATAGACGCAAGTTGAGATGTATGTGTCGGTCAGGAGGCCCCATAACAAAAAACTAGCAGACAAGAGTAAACTATGGGCCTCCAGCCCATAATGTCCCCCCCCCCCCAAACCATCCTGCGTCAGTTGATCCTTAAGCCAGCTAGTTGTAAAGGGAAAAAAAACTTAAATTCAAGGATCACGACTGCTGGGTATCCAGGCAAGGCCAAAGCTTTGAGCTGTTTGGTTAAATTCTTTATTCTCGGTCTGGTTCAAATCAGTGTGCTTTGGTTATGGAAAGGAGGTGAAACTGCCTGGCAGCACCAGCCACACGCTGTGCTATGCACTATAAAATCAAACTTATTTCAACTTATTAAACTTTTCCAGCCTCAAAACACTTGCGGCAGGACGAGAGAGCAAGCAATACAATGCCAAAGCAGCTGCTGGTGGAACAGGGCCGCTGCTGCACTGCAAGTGACACAAGGCTGCACTGCTGCACTGCAAGTGAAACCGCAACAAGGCTACGCTGCTGCCAAGTGAAACCGCAAAAAGGTTATGCTGCTGCACTGCAAGTGAAAACCGCAACAAGGTTACGCTGCTGCCAAGTGAGACCGCAACAAGGATGCACTGCAAGTGAAACCGCAACAAGGCTACGCTGCTGCACTGCAAGTGAAACCACAACAAGGCTACGCTGCTGCCAAGTGAAACCGCAACAAGGCTGCACTGCTGCACTGCAAGTGAAACCGCAACAAGGCTTCGCTGCTGGCAAGTGAAACTGCAATAAATGCTACGCTGCTGCATTGCAAGTGAAACCGCAACAAGGCTACGCTTCTGCACTGCAAGTGAAACCGCAACAAGGCTATGCTGCTGCACTGCAAGTGAAACCGCAACAAGGCTGCGCTGCTCCGCAACAAGGCTGCGCTGCTGCACTGCAAGTGAAACCACAACAAGGCTGCACTGCTGCACTGCAAGTGAAACCGCAACAAGGCTATGCTGCTGCACTGCAAGTGAAACCGCAACAAGGCTATGCTGCTGCACTGCAAGTGAAACCGCAACAAGGCTACGCTTCTGCACTGCAAGTGAAATCGCACTGCAAGTGAAACAAGGCTGTGCTGCTCGATTAGACCGCAGACAACTTTCTGCTGCTACCCTTCTAATTGTAACTTAATACCGTCTGTGTTTACATTTAAATCACTCTTTCGCTGTTACCCTTATCCTT
>Ga0307974_1001543_pt1:0-2500 | contig 15926 bp, 23 predicted proteins | sample OrgLakmetagen784_FD_201812 | JGI IMG/M metagenome (GOLD analysis project Ga0307974, IMG submission 201812) | Saline water microbial communities from Organic Lake, Antarctica - #784 | ecosystem: Environmental > Aquatic > Non-marine Saline and Alkaline > Saline | place: Antarctica: Organic... | reverse complement strand
CCCACTCACAACACGTATGCATGTCCACCCATAACAACACGCTTATGACACATAACACAAAGCGTGTACACATGCTTGTATTCAGCTTAGGGCGTGTGACGTGCTGATGGATCTCTGCTTCTAAAACACATCAAAGTGTGTTGTCACATGCTTGTGTTCAGCTTATGGCCTGTGACGTGCTGATAGATCTCTGCTTCTTTAACACATCAGCACGCACCCAGCGTATACAAGTGTATAAACTATAACCCAACACTTGCACCTTCACGTGGAGGCATGCAGTGTGCTTGGTGGCCTCTTACTCCTAGCATCACATACAAAGCACACAATTTAGACGCACTCACACACATACACATAAAAAAACGTACAACACAACATCTCGCATGTACAGGTGGAGGTGTGCGATGCGCTAGACGGCTTCCTGCCCCTACAGAGCAAATAGACACACACACACACACACACACACACACACACACACACACACACAGCGTAAACCCACATGCGCGCTCATACACAGTACAGAGACACTTGTAGAGACATATAAAGATACATTTTTTTGCAGTACAGAGATACTTGTGTAAGATGATGATCACGCTTATTCAGCAGGAGGCAAAAGAAAAAACGACGTGGGGATTAGTTGTTCACTGCCTATTCTTTTCAAGCCGGAGGCGTGCCGCATGCTTGTTGGCTCCTTAACAGGGTTGGCGAGAACCATGTATAGATGGTGTGTATACAGTAACTTTGGCAGGGAAATCACCAAATAAACGGTCATATATGGTGTATATATACGGTTCTGGCCAGCCCTACTCCTAAACCCTAACACAACATAGACAAGCACAAAGCAGAAATGCACATGCACACACATACATAGCGTTGGCCAGAGCCGTATATATGCACCGTATATGACCGTATAATTGGTGATTCCCTGCTAAAAATACCGTATATATAAACCGTATATATGGTTCTGGCCAATCCTACACATACACATAAACACCCATACAACGCAACATCTGGCATGTGTGTGTTACAGGTTGAGGCGTGCGACGTGCTTGACGGCTTCCTGCTCCTCCAGAGCATGGCAGGTGGCACAGGAGCTGGGGTGGGCACGTATGTGGCCACCGCCCTGCGTGATGAGTACCCTGCCACACACGCACTCAACTGCTGTGTGTGGCCGTACGAGAGCGGCGAGGTCATTGTGCAGGTACGAGAATTCAGCCTGGCCAGAATGGACAGGGCTTTCTTGTGTCTGAATTTAATGCTGTGTGTGGCCGCACAGCAGTGGGGAGGATTGAGCAGGTACGAGATTGCATGGCCAGAACCAGTGTTCGACCGTGTGCTCTCATGCTGCTTGTTGCCCTACGAGAGCGGTTCGGTTTTTCTACAGGTACTAATGTTTGCGGCGAGAAATGTAGCAATATTATTTGTTTTGTAATTTTTTGCTGTGTGTGGCCGTGCAAGAGCGGCTAGGTTGTCGTGCAGGTACGAGATTGCTTGGCCGGAAATTGTGCTCACATATGATAACCATGTGTGGGGCAATGTAAAAGCGTCGAGGCTTTTGCGCAAGCACGAGTTGCGTCACGAGAATTGGCTTTTATTTGGTCAGATTAAAACAACAGCAGATTTGGGAAGGGCTGATTCTTGTAGATGGCAGACCTCCATCGTGTATATGTACACCCTGTATATATATGGTTTTGGGCAGCCCTATATGACAAGGAATAGCTTCACCATTAGCTTTTTCATAGCCCCCTCCAATACTCATGCTAACTCTAACTGAGTCGCTACCGTTTTTGATTCCTCTTTTTTCATTGCCTGATGGATGATGGTATCCACACATCAGCAGTAGATTGTGACCCTCATATGGTCACTGCTGATGAGCTACTATACCCTCTCTGCTCAAAAGGCACTACCCACTCTGCTGAAGAGCCACTATACCCGCTCTACTGAAGAGGCATGACCCACTCTGAATGAAGAAGCTACTATACCCTCTCTGCTGAAGAGGCACTACCCACTCTGCTGAAGAGGCACGACCCACTCTGCTGAAGAGCCACTATACCCGCTCTACTGAAGAGGCACGACCCGCTCTGAATGAAGAAGCTACCCGCTCTGCTGAAGAGCCACTATACCCGCTTTGCTGAAGAGGTACTATACCCTCTCTGCTGAAGAGGCACGACCCGCTCTGAATGAAGAAGCTACTATACCCGCTCTACTGAAGAGGCACGACCCGCTCTCAATGAAGAAGCTACCCGCTCCTCATACTCTGTCACTTGCACAACGTGGCATCGCCCTAACATTTCTTTCTTCTGACAAACTTCTTCTACCACACATCTGCTGCACAGCCACAACACGCTCCTTACGCTCAGCTACGTGCACAGTGCGTCCGACACTGACACAGCAGCAGCGCAAGCCACATCCTTATCCTGACACTGCATTGTCTTAACATACACTCCTCTACCACACAACTGCTGCAGAGCTACAACACGCTCCTTACGCTCAGCCACCAGCG
>Ga0307974_1001540_pt1 | contig 15944 bp, 13 predicted proteins | sample OrgLakmetagen784_FD_201812 | JGI IMG/M metagenome (GOLD analysis project Ga0307974, IMG submission 201812) | Saline water microbial communities from Organic Lake, Antarctica - #784 | ecosystem: Environmental > Aquatic > Non-marine Saline and Alkaline > Saline | place: Antarctica: Organic Lake... | reverse complement strand
GTCATGCACCGCCTGTGAATTATTATAAAGGTGCACTATTTTTACATAAGCATGCGTAGGTGTGCCGCAACAAGTGCTGCAATGTGCCTGGTGCAGTTGGAAATAGGTGTGTGGCCTCCTAGGTCATGCACCGCCTGTGAATTATTATAAAGGTGCACTATTTTTACATAAGCATGCGTAGGTGTGCCGCAACAAGTGCTGCGATGTGTCTGGTGCAGTTGGGGATGGGTGTGTGGCCTCCTAGGTCATGCACCGCCTGTGAATTATTATAAAGGTGCACTATTTTTACATAAGCATGCGTAGGTGTGCCGCAACAAGTGCTGCAATGTGTCTGGTGCAGTTGGAAATGGGTGTGTGGCCTCCTAGGTCATGCACCGCCTGTGATTTATTATACAGGTGCACGATTTTTACATAAGCATGCGTAGGTGTGCCGCAACAAGTGCTGCAATGTGTCTGGTGCAGTAGGGGATGGGTGTGTGGCCTCCTAGGTCATGCACCGCCTGTGAATTATTATAAAGGTGCACTATTTTTACATAAGCATGCGTAGGTGTGCCGCAACAAGTGCTGCAATGTGTCTGGTGCAGTAGGGGATGGGTGTGTGGCCTTCTCATGCACCGCCTGTGTGGCAACGAGGTGGAATGAAGCATTGTCAGAGCGGCCCTGATTCATTACTCAACGTGGGGATTTACGCCAAATACAAAAAAAAAATGATCTGACTGATGCCCAGTTATCGATCCAATTCAGCCTGAAAGAGAGGTGGCTTCATTGGCTTCACCACCTACGCCTTCTTTCTCTTCCTACCTGAGGGTCGTGGCAGATTTGTGGGGCACAAATAATGAAATCCACATCATTGGAGGCGCTTGAACCACGGCAGTAAGAACCCTGGGGAGATGAGTGAGTGAGTATATGTGTATATGTGTAAAATGCTCTTGCGTTACAGTAATACATGACAAGGTTGGAGCCCGTGCAACCGCAGCAGGAAGACATCTGTGGAGGTGAGAGTGTACCCCCATACATCTGTGCGCAAACGTGTGCACGGTATACACTAACATAAATACGCAGGAACACGTTGCTGCAAAAGTACACAATGGATTTGGATGCTAGAGGCACAGCAGAGCACCAGTAGGGTAGAATGAAGTAAACACAGGAATGCTCACGAATGTGAAATAAAATGACAACCTTACGGATGAAATCAGTTGAGACAATGTGCGTGTGTGTGTAAGTGTGTGTGTGTGTGTGTGTGTGTGTGTGTGTGTGTGTGTGTGTGTGTGTGTGTGTAAAAGGCGGCTGAAATCCACCCTCATGAACCAGGAGGATGAAATCAGTTGAGACGGTGCGTGTGTGTGTGTGCGTGTAAAAGGCGGCTGAAACTCACCCTCATGAACCAGGAACTGGAGCTACTCAGGTATGGATTTTCCAGTTTCGTTTGCTTGTTTACAAAGTGAAGGGGTAATTGATGGAAATCAGGAGGGTGGAAAGTTGTTCCTGGAAGGGTGATCAAGGACACTGGAACACTTACAATTCCAGCTCCTGCAGTGCAGCACAGGAATGTGTTGCCCATACCATATCCTTGCCAACACTCTACCTCACTCCCATGAAGCGAACAAATCCAACGAATCCCGCACATGTCCGATCATATACAGGCACACAAAGAACGGTGCAAAGTTTGCCTTGACTTTACAAGCAAGCACATCTCCTCATTCTTACTATTCCATAAGCAGCGTCTAGGGTGATTCTCACTGCCTGCGTAATCTTAAGTATCCAAATTCCTACCATTGCTCGCACGTGGAGGCCTCCTGGACAACTGTCATCTAGCAGTACCTCAAGAGACAAGCCTGCATGTGGATATCCACACAGATGCGGCCGTCTATTTACAAGTAAATACCGACACAGATGTGCTCTCCATTTACTAGTGAGCATGACAAAAATGCGGCTGTTTATAACGAGTGTGCATGAACACAAGTGCGGCTGTCCGTTCACGTGTAAACACCAACACAGAGGCGGCTCTCCGTTTACAAGTGAGAAGCAACGCAGATGTGACTGTTCAGAAATGAAATTTCACGGCTAGGTGTTCATGCTCCCATGGCCTATTCTGAAATAACAATCCTTTAGTCATTACATGGGTGTTCATGTTCTTGTATTTCTTGCATTCACGTTCTTGGGCATGTTTGTAACTGACTGTAGCAATTAATAACACCTTGTCTGCAGTACTTTTGCATTGTATTACATATGATATTATTATTATTATTATTATTATTATTATTATTATTATTATTATTATTATTATTATTATTATTATTATTATTATTATTATTATTATTATTATTATTATTCTTATTCTTATTCTTATTCTTATTCTTATTCTTATTCTTATTATTACATGTAATTGCCACATTGACTATTCTTCCTTGAGTGACACGAGAGGTGCCATTTCCTTGTTCTCAAACCAAAGCAGCTTCCAGGATTTTATAAACACCCTGGAACTGCAGGATTTATTATTTGCAGGATTTGCAGAATTTTTAATAAACACCCTGGAACTGCAGGAATAAATAAACATTGGCAGGATTTAATAAACACCCTGGAACTGCAGGATTTGCAGGATGTATTAAACACCCTGGAACTGTACCTGTTAGCTCGTGCAGCATGTTGACGGTTTCTGCCTTTATCACACGCTCAATTTCTGCAATGTGTTGCCGCTTCAGAGGCTTATTGAAGTCTTCAAAGTGACGCAGGCCAATCTTTTGCTGGGCGGTCAGTTTGAAGCTCTTTAAGCCTGTGTCATGAGCAAGCAAGGAAGCCCGTTAGTCTGTACGTTCAAAAATTTGTAAGTCCGCAAGTCTGTAATGGTGATGCGCAATTGGTGTTTAGGTGATATTAGCCTACAAAGATGTCTGTCCCTTGAAGCGTGTGTGTTTTCTGTGTCTTCTAAACGGGAAAGCAGAGTTAAAAACAACAACTAAAAACAACTCACATGGAAAAATGACATGCTGCATGCAGAACGAAATCATGGTACGCAGAAGCATTTGTGCAATGTTATGCATACAAATTTTATGCTATGAGCACGTGAATTAAACACCAGCCACTTTCAAGCATGCTTGCTTGCAAACAACAGATGCAAAGGATAGGTCCAATCGTAGACATATGCTTAGGGTTGGCCAGAACCATGCATTTATAGGTATATACGGTGTACATACCAGGGAATTTCATTTTGTACGGGCGCCGCAATTATTAAGGAAATTTGTACGTGCGATGTGCGTGTCTGCCCATGCGTACACGGCTGCACATGTGTATGTGTGTGCATGTGTGCGTGCGTGCTTGCTCATGGAAACATAGATGGTGTCTCAATCTGTGCGTGCGTGTGCATGGCATTTAGCATGGCAGGTGCGTGTAACATTACCTGTATTGCACATGCATGCGCGCATGGATGCACGCATGCGCATCTGTGCTTCTCGTGCGTGCCTGAATGGCGTTGCTGTGACTGCTTCTTAAATGCCCAAAAGCCTGGGCTGCGCCAGCAGCCCAGGCGAAAATGTACCCTCACATTTTGTGAAGGAATGCGCCGCACATTTCTTCACTTTGGGGGATACCAGCTGAGGGCGTCCCGCACAAAATTTTATGGGGGGAAAACCGATGGTCTTTCAAACCCCCTGAATTCCCCTCCCTGGTACATACGGTATTTTTAGCAGGGAAATCACCATACATACGGTCATATACGCTGCAGATATACGGTTCTGGCCAACCCTATATATGCTACACATCAAGCATTCACAAGCATTTAGCTTAGGGGGCACCACTGCAAGGCCGCGCAAATGAGAGAGGCACGGCTGAGATGTTTGAGCCCACCAGGTTTTTGGGGAGCAGCCTCAGCCTCTGCCACTTTCCGGTGTACGTCCTCCAGGCTTCGGCAACCGGCAGAGAACCATTGCTGAGCCACTGATGGCCCTGCGCGTAGTCAAATGGACAAAAATAGAGGAAATGAAACGCACGCGGAGCAGGACTGTCCAAGTACATCTTTGCCATGTCGTCAAAGCATTTTTGCTGTTTTAGGGATAACTGCAGGGAGCACTGAGCAGCACGTCCACAATTCAAACAGGCTTATTTCTGATGTGACTAAAATTGATTTGGTATGGCAATCGTTCTCACCTAATCCACACCACATTTCATATCCACAATGTAGGCTCACTTAGGCGAAATGCAGCTGCAAACACGTCGGTGCTAGGCAGCTGCACGTAGGCGCAATGCAGCTGCACACACTACAACTGTACACACTTACAGCCGTGCTTTACGTACAACAGCCATGCCATTAAAGCCGTGCTTTACGTACAACAGCCATGCCATTACAGCCGTGCCATACACACTTACAGCCATGCCATTACAGCCGTGCCATACACACTTACAGCCATGCCATTATAGCCGTGCCATACACACTTACAGCCATGCCATTACAGCCGTGCCATTACAGCCATGCCATTACAGCCGTGCCATACACACTTACAGCCGTGCCATTACAGCTGTGCCGTTACAGCCGTGCCGTACACACTTACAGCCATGCCATTACAGCCGTGCCATACACACTTACAGCCATGCCATTACAGCCGTGCCATACACACTTACAGCCATGCCATTACAGCCGTGCCATACACACTTACAGCCATGCCGTTACAGTTGTGCCATACACACTTACAGCTGTGCCGTTACAGTCGTGCCGTACACACTTACAGCCGCACACACTTACCCACGCCCCAGACTTGCTCAAAAAAGTGCGTCGCAGCGTAGTGCTCGTCGGCCTGCCAAAGCTGCATGCCAAACAAAACAGGAATGGACATGCTGGTTCAGGTCATTATTGCTTTGGTAAACTTGGTAACCTCATTGACAACATACCAGCCAGCATTCAGCATACAACCGCAGATGTCAGGGAACCTTTTGGACAACATACCGGTACCACTCGCCAGCATGCAGCATGCTCTACACAACTGCAGTTTCAGGGAGGCGTGCGTCAGCTACATTCATTCCGTAGGTGTTGCTGATAGCTGAGAGGTTGTGTGCCCAGTGCTTGTGGTGTGCGCACAAGTGTACTGGATGCTGAGATGCAGTGACTTGTTTTGCCTGTACAAGAGTTAAGAAGACGAGTCTTCTGATGTGCCTGAGACCTCTGTTTAGCTTGTGGTTATCTTCTGTCTCTTGTAGTCTTCCTCCTCCCTTTCTGATCAAATTCTGCCTTGCTTGGGTAGGGTGTCTCTGATAGTGCCTTAGGTACATGTAGCCTGTCTGCAAGATTTCCAACACCTTGTTGGGTTGCATCTCACCTCATTTCGATGCAAGCGACCTGTCTGCATGATCTCCAACACCTTGTTGAGTGTCTTTGTCGTGGTGATACCTGCGTGGATATATTATTGTGGAACATGCTGTACTGAGTTAGCTGTTTTATATTGCAGAGCATGGTACTTGTGATGATCTATGAAACAGCTACACTTCATACTTCAGTCATGCAGATGAGATTCACCCGATGTACCGATAATGCTGGATCCTCTGATCCGTTTCAAGGACTCTCTGCCGCAGGTAGATGAAGCTATTCCCATCTTCATAGGTCCCCCAACCAAACTCCTTGCTATGCATAAACATTGCAAAACACCAGCTCAAGGATCTTGCCCACATTTCTACCAGCTTGCTCACAAGGGAAGTGAGTTCTTTCAATATCATTTAAACACATGTACCTACAAATATCCTGCTAACATGCAATGGACTTTGTGTGCTCCCCCTCTTTGCCCCCTTTTCGTTTCCTTCGTTCTTCCTTCTTGGAGGCGATGATCGCACACTTTACCTTTTCACAAAGTCCTGATTTAAAAAGCTGGTCGCTGCATATTTTTGGAGCAACGTTCAAAAAGTTTGCCTTCACAACATTTTGCTATAAAGTTGATTACTTTCCATGCTTTCATGCAATGTGTACATACCTGCGTCTCTGACATCCTGCTCGCACGTGATAGGCTCCTCCACCTCCAGCAGCTGCTGTATGGCGATCAAAGACTGCTTGCGCTACAGGCATGCACATGAGTATATGTGTATGGGTGTGCGTGTATTGTCAAAAAAGGCTATATAAAGGAGTATTTTAATAAGTTTGCTAGGTGTCAATGAGCACAGCTAAAGAAGCTCAACCATGGCTGCCCTAGATGTTTGGGACACAATTTCGTAAGAATTACTCAGGACAAAGTTTTGATCCAGCATAAAATAAAAATGTGGACGCTGAAACTTTGTGCACGCCAGCTTGTTACAACATAAAAGCTCGGACCAGGTCATGCTTTACCTAATAACTCGAGCAGAATGCGGCTGATTAAATAAGCATTGGCATGGAATTAAGTACAGAATCGGCGTTTGGAATTGCAAAAGGCCCTTAGCTTATATGTTCCTCCCAAAATACCACAGTAACTTTACATGCAAGCTCGTCAGAGGTTATTTTCATCTACAGCTCCTACATAAACCTGTTGAAATGCAATAGCATAGAGGGCACCAGAGAACTTCAAGAGCACGGAGCACAATGAGGGTTGAAGAGCCTGTACAATAGGGAAGTTGCTAAAATCGATCCCTGTCTTCCAAATGAATATGGTATGGGTAGATAGAGAGAGAGAGGGGCGTGTTTGAAAAGCGCATTTTCCCCAAAGGAAGGGAAATGCTAAAATACTGTACAGGCAGGTCTATACACTCCCCACGCTAATCAAGGAAGAGAGCCATTCTGGTATCAAGGACTGGAATACTCTTCCACCTTGCAAAACGCACCCTGAAGCTGCCTGGGTCGTTGTGGCCCCCATAACTGTTATAGGTTGCCTGGAGGATGAAAACGTGTACAATAGCAGATGTAAGGAAAGAGGCAACGGTGGCATTACTTCGCCGTTTATTTAACAAAATATACAAGTTTGCATACTATATACGTTTTCATTGCATACTATATACGTTTCATCGCATACTATTTACGTTTGCATTGCATACTATATACGTTTCATCGCATACTATATACGTTTGCATACTAAATACGTTTGCATTGCACACTATATACGTATCAAATAACTGTGCAGGGGATGACTTGTACATCTGCGTCTTATGTGCTCACACGTTTTTGGGTGAAAACACTTGATATTATTAGGTTGCGACTGCTTGCACTCACAACAAACTGGTGAAAACACCTGATGTAAGTAGGGTGCAACCGCTTGCACTCGGAACAATCGTGTCCAGCATTTCATGTGGGCCTGCAACATGCTAGACAAGAGCACTTGCATGATCTACTTGCCAAGAGGAACCACATTAAAGGACGGCAAGGGGCACATGCAAGCATCGTACGTGTGTGTGCAGAATGGAAAGTTAGAAGTTTGCCTACATCCTATTTGCTTTTCACTCACGGTTTCAACCTGGCTGCTAGGGTAAGTATGAGCGTGCTATACTACGGAGAAAGAAGGAAAAAAAGGAAAGGGTAACATTACGGCAAAAGCAAGTAGTGGGCGTTGCATATAAACTGGGTGTACTTAGGGCTGGCTAGAACCACATGTATAGTGTTGGTCAGAACCGTAAATGTACAACGTATAAAGTGGGTGCAAAACAGGCACTGGGCCCTACACAGCTCCCCAAAATGCCAAAATTCCAGCAAATGTCATTGGTTTAGACATAAAATCAAGCATCTTGCATTCAGATGAGGTATAGGGGGCTGTGAATTGAGCGGAAAATTTATTGGCCCTGTTTGGGGTGACTTTGCACGGGGACCACCATATGCATATATGATACGGTGAACGTTTGAGGGAAACTGGTATCGTACGCAGTTTTGGCCAACTCCAGGGGTGAGTGCATTGCTGTGTTTGCCGTGTTGATAATTACCCAATGCGTTATGATGTGTAATAATGTGTAATAATGTGTAATTATGTGTGATAATGTGTATTAATGTGTAATAATGTGTCATAACCTAATGTGTTATAATGTGTAACTTACACATACATATGTAGCTGATCAGGCATTGCGACCAGCTGCCTTTCTTGCACAGATGTGCCGCCCACCTGAAGCTTTTTGATCATACAGCGCGGAAGTGCCTAGCTAAGCCAAGGCAAACTTGACATAAGCGTAAGCATACAATGTAGCGCGGAAGTGCCTGGCTAAGCCAAGGGAATTTTATATAAGCATTCGATGCAGCGCAAAAGCGCCTGGCTAAATTCAGGCACGTCTAATACGAGCGAAACCATACGATGCTGCGCGGAAGTGCTTGGGCTAAGCCAAGGAAAATTATTATAAGCGTAAGCATGCAAGCTACCAAACCTTGGTTGTCGAGCAAGGCCTGTACACTGAGTGAAAGCCCACCTGGATCTCTTTGCTGTTTATTGCAACCAGCGTGCCTGGCTCAGCAAAAAGGCACCTTGGCTTACAGATAGAGATGGCTATATAGATAGAGATGGCTTTATAGATGCCTATATACCTATATGACCGAGGGCATACAAATTTCACGGTTGGCACCCAAGCTAGTTGGATGCAAGGTCTGTGCACTGAGCGAATACCTACCTGGAGCTCCGCCATGTGCCTGTTGAAAAAGTGGTGTTCTACGTGAGCACGTCCGTGGGTAACCCACCTACGAACACTGGGCGAATACCCACCTCGAGCTCCTTGATGATGCAGAACGGGCGTGCCTGGCAGCACACATGCTGGCATGCGCTGTTTATGGCGCTCCCAGAGCCGAGCACCTCGTTTGTGATGGCCTGCTGCAGCACTGCCTCCTGGCTTGACACCTGCTGCTGCTGCTGCTGCTGCTGCTGCTGCTGCTGCTGCTGCTGCAGCGGATGATTTAGGAGTCCTAGCTCTTGACTCTGCTGCTGCTGTGCTTGCAGCTGGTCCTGATCTTGCTGCGGCACCTGAGTCTGACTATGCTGCTGCTGCTGCTGCTGCTGCTGCTGCTGCTGCCCTTGGCTGGGGTAGTGCCAGCTCATTTTCCTGCTACACACTGGTATCCTCCCGCCCATCACACGCACTGGCTCGTCAATCACACCCACGCCCAGCATCTCAGGCAAAAAGTAGGCGGGGGGCTTGGGGATGTTCCCTTCAGGTGCTCTCTGCGCGCCATTTGGGCTAGTGCTGGGAGCAGGTCCCATTGGTGTGTGACTTGAACTGACGCTAGGAGCAGGTGTCATCGGTATATGATGACCTAGGCTGGTGCTGGTTGCTAGAGTGCATGGAGGTGGTGTGGGGATTGCAGGGGCGGTGGGAGGGACAGACAAAGTGCTATGAGGGGTGACAATAGGATGGGCAGGACCATTAGGAGGAGCAGCAGGTACTTCTTGTGGCAGGATAGCTGCTGGTGCAGCTGGTATGACTGCTGCTGCTCCCACTCCTGCTGGTGTGCATGCTAGTGCTGTTGCTGTGTCTGCTGCAGCGGATGTTGTGCATGCTGCTGCCTCTGTGGCTACTGATGCTTGTGGTGATGGCAATGGTGCTGCTGGTTTGTTTGGTGGGTGAGCACCACCTCCTCCGGAACCTCCTGCTGCTGCCTCCAGAACTTCAGGCGGGACAGGAGGAAAAGCATCTGTTGCTGGTGTGACTAATGCTGCTGCTGCTGCTGCTGCTGCTGGTGCTGCTGTTGCTGCTGCTGCTGCTGGTGGTGGTGGTGGTGGTGCTGCTGCTGCTGCTGCTGCTGCTGGTAATGGCAATGGCAATGGTGGTGGTGCTGCTGCTGCTGCTGCGCCTGCTGGCTTACAGAGTTGAAATGCACATGCTGCTGCTGCCAGGGCCTCTGCTGCCGTTGCTGCTGCCTGCCCCGCTTCGTGAGCAGCCTTGTCTGCCATTTCAGTCGCCCTAATTTTGGCGGCTTCCTTCTTGACCTCTGCAGGTAGGGTGTGCACATGCGCGTGTGTGAGTGTATGTGTATTTGTATGTGTGTGTGTGTATGTGTGTGCACGTGTGTGTGTGTATGGTGTGCAAAGCAACATGGTATAAGGAATATTAGTTGTGTAATAGCTGTTTTATGTGACCAATGCAGCCGTGGCATGTGCGGTGTGCGCATTGTTATATAATTAGGATCAGCACTTGTGTGGTTTTATGTGACCAACGCAGATATCGCATGACTTCTGCAGGTGAAGCACGTGCAATGTGCGCAATCGTTTTAAATCAGCAACATCATTTGTGCCACAGCTTCTCAAATGATCTCTGCAAACTTGGCGATCAGATATGTGTGAACGCTGGCACAGCTTCTGTAAACGCATAGTGATAGACGGCCTTCCTTGTAGATTCCTGCAGAGGCGTAGCATGTAGCTATGTTTGCGTGATGTGTTAAGGAATATGTTACCAGGCAGGCATACTTTTGATTTTGGCTCTTGGGTGCACACCCGTACAGAACAGAACAACGTGTCGTGATTTGCCACGACTTATTAACATGCATACACAGTTCCACACCCAACTTTTTGGTACAGATCAGAGCAGCCCGCCGTGATTTGCCGCAACTTATTAACATGCATACACAGTTCCACACCCAACTTTTTGGTACAGATCAGAACAACCCGCCGTGATTTGCCGCAACTTATTAACATGCATACACAGTTCCACACCCAACTTTTAGGTACAGATCAGAACAGCCCCCCGTGATTTGCCGCAACTTATTAACATGCATACACAGTTCCATACTCAACTTTTAGGTGCACACTCGTACAGATTTAAGCCACCCGCCGTGATAAGCCGCACCTCATCAATATTCATACAAAATTCCACTCGGTCGTTACTGTACCAAATCTCTAATTCAGCTACAGCACCCACTCCCTGTCTGTGTGGTCTCATACACAACTAAATGGATGCACACGCACGCACACGCACATAGAGCCCAGTTTCCTCTAGTCACTTCCTTTTTGTACCACATCGACATGCGCGTGCATTCCTCCCCCTCTTTACACAAAAATTACCCTCGTGCCCCCATTCCTTTCACCCTCCCTGTCCTTGCGTGCCCACATGCGCGTGCAGTCCATCCCCTTTTCACACACAAAATACCCTCATGCTCCCATTCCTCTCACCCTCCCTATCCTTGCATGTCCACATGCACGTCTGTTTCCCTCCCACATCACGCACACGATCAAGCCCTGATGCCCTAATTCCTCTCACCCTCCCTATCCTTGCGTGTCCACCTCTGTCGCAGCAGCCAGATCGTTTTGAGGGCCGCCCCGAGGTCGTAGGGCTCTATCCATCTTCCACCCACTCCCCAGTTCTCATGCGGGTCTTCACATATCTCGCTTGAATCTGGCAGGATGTACCTGGTAGAATGGGGAACGAATACAGCAAAGTTTTGAACGCAGGCAGTGACTTTTTTTTCTTTCCTCGCTTGGATCTGGCAAGATGTAGCTGGCAGTTTGGGTGGGTCGCTTTGCCTGCTGAGATAGACTGGATTAAGCACACATGGTGTGTGTAAACCCTAATGTGGTGATTTCCATGGGGAAATGGCTCATATCCTCATAAAACACCAACCACTCAGCCGTTTTCTTTAATTTTTGTTGAAATGATATTGTTTCCTAAAAAGGATTATATACCATGACAAATATTCCAGAATTGTGCAGTGGGTGATCTGGTATGGATAATTTGTGGTAAGAAGTGGGGTGCACGCCGCGGCTTACCAGGCATGTACCAATAAGTCAGCCTCAAGCAGAAAAGGCAGAAGTGCTCTGGAAAGCAGAACATTTTGATGCCTAGTTTGAAGCTGCCTAATTAGGGGGCCCATACGCGGGGAACATTTGATGCCCATTTTGGGGGGAATTGTCCACCTCTGAGTTATTACCCGTTATTAATTACCCTTGCTTGGAGCTTGCAGGATGTGTCAAAAGAAAAGTGAGAAGAATACAGAAAATGTATAGTCAATGTTGTTACTATCAGCATAAATTTGCCTTTTGGGCAATCCACAAACACACCCACGCTCCCACTCCCCAAGCCTCAAGCCTTTACATGCCCACCTCCGCCCTGTGGGCAACCTGGCGCGCGCGCACACACACACACACACACATACACACACACACTCACACACACACTCTCTCACACACACACACACACGACAATAAGAAAATACAGCAGTGAACACACACACACACATACACACACACATGCTACAGCGCACCTCTGCCCCCCAGGCAGCACGGGTGCTGTCTCTACTGGTGCAGCTTGTCCTGCCCCCCCGTCTGCCACCCTTCCCGTGACCACAGCTGCTGCTGTTGCTATCGCTGGGGACGCAGCCACTGGAGGCGGGGAGGGATACGGCAGAGATAAAGGTTGTGAGGCATGTGGCACGGCAGGTTGAGAGGATGTGAAGGGGGCAGCTTGTGAGCTACTTGGAAGAGCAGCATGTGGTGCGTATGGCTGGAGGTCAGACTCGGAGGCCGGAGGGAGGGCTGGTGGAGGGTGCAGCAGCAGGGTGCGGCACTGCCCCTGGTACTCTTTCACGGCCTGGACTGCATAGGGTGCCTCTTCCAGCAGCTTCCCTGGGTATGCGTGTGTGTGTGTGCGTGTGTGTGCGTGTGTGCATGTGTGTGTGTGTGTGCGTGTGTGTGCACGTACGTTTGTGTGTGTGTGTGTGTGTGTGTGCGTGTGTGTGTGTGTGTGCGTGTGTGCACTTGCATCCATCTATTACGCATGCTCCATTGCACTGTGCCATTGCACTGTGCCATCGCACTGCGCCATCGCCCAAGCACTTCAGAAGCACAGCGGCTTGTGCGATCCCCGTATAAATACAGCCTTATTTGTTGCATGCACCTACATTTATGACTCATGCATTGAGTCGACCACAATCATATGTATTATGTGTGGTACTTTTCAAAGCAGGTTATATTATCCAGACTTGTCTAAAAGGAGGTATAAATACTGTTCTGGCCAAACGTACACGTGCAGGTGGACAGGAATAGTAATTCCCTTCCTACAATGAATCTCTGCCATATGAGCAATGGCTCGCACACATTTCCTCTGAACTCTACCGAGGTTTTGCACCTGCTTGAATGCTCCTGCCCACAAAATCTTGAGAGACAATGTGGAAGGGCACGCCAGGAAGCTTTGCACCTGCATGCATCGTGGAAGGACCCAAAATAGCTGTACTATATGAGGAGACTCAGAAGGAGGTTTGGACACCTTGAAAGGGCCTACACATCAAAGTCCAGAATTCAAAGTAGCTTTGTTTGTTTAGGTACATGAGGAAACTTGGAAGGAGGTCTTGGCACTTGAAGGGGGCGTACCCTTAAAGATCGAGGCGCGTGTGTTACCTGGCAATTCACACGGCAAGGGGACAGGCAAGCGTATGCCCGTTGCCGCGAGCTTCTCACACAGCCTGCCAAGGGTGATGTCAGGCCTGACGGGAGCACACACAACACAAACACACACAAACACGCACACACAGAGAAAAAGTGATATGTGTGCGTTTTTGTGACGTGCTGTGATTGGTCATCAAGAACTTGCCAAGGGTCATGTCAGACCTCACAGGTGCACAAAAAAACAATGTGCTAGGAGCATTGTTACAATGCTGTGTGATGTCGGTGTTGTGTGTGTTTAGATGATTAGATGAGATGAGATGGCGCAGCGGGCGGCAATAAAGAGCTGAGTAGGAGACGGCGTCTCATTGCGAGTGCACAGATCCATTAACAGCTCATATGATCCCTTGTTTGTTTGGAAGGTATACGCAGCATGATCAAAACAAATGCAGCTGGGAGAGGCACAGCCTGCGAATCAAACTCACCTGCAAATCACGTGGGTCGTCGTCTTCTCCAGCGCCTTGTCTCTTATTCCACCGCGCTGTTTGATCTGCAGAAATGAGAGAGTGGCGTGCGCCGCCAATCACAGACGGCAAAGCAGGGGAGCAGGAACTAATTACTTGTGTCCACACATGCAGGAACTCCTGCTGGCAAGTCCTCACCCACTGCTCCCTACAACACATTGCTATCTTGCTCAATCTTTATTTAAAACAACTGCTTTAGCATTAAGGGCTTTGGCAAGAAGTGTGAGCGTCTGAAGAATCAAAATCTCTTCTTTTAATTACGGCCATCTTTGCAGGGCCGCAAAAAATACCCACCGCGCCACCTCCCTACGTCATTTCCATCCAAACCTAGTCACCTTATCAAACTGGGAATTCATGTTCACTGTGATCCAGGAGTGAAAGTGCAGGCCGTGGAAGATGTGGTCCTTTGGGGGCAACGTTGGCGAGCTTCGGACCTTTGTGCCAGGGCTGCCCAGGGAAGAAGGCTGAGAAGGTGCCCGAGCTGGTGAACACACAAGTGCAGCATTATATAAGCAAATGACATGCGTGCTCTACACCATGTGCCTGTTGAAAAGGTGGTGTTCTATGACAGTACGTCCCTGGCTATCCCAGGTTTCTGAATAATGTGCAGTGCTCTGTCGTTGCACACATGAATCCTCTTACAATTGGTTAATGCGTTGATGTCAATATTATTATACATGCCCAATTGTGTTTACTCAAATGCGCAGCACCCTGGGTTCTGCATACCGTTTGCAGCAGCTACTTTGGAGGAGGGAGTTGTGGTGCCCGGAGATGACAAAGACGCTTTCTTTCTGCTTCCCTGGGACGACCTGTCTTCTGATGAAGCGGGGCGCTTCTCAGCACTTCCACACGGCGAAGTGTCTGATATCATCATGCCGCGAGCATGCAGCATTCACGACCTGTCACGATTAGTGTGAAATACTCAGGCAAATAAATGTAGGTGTGTAATGCATGTGCGGCATGAAAACGTGTATTCTGTGCAGGCATGTAAGCGCTTTGCATGAGCCAAACGTCATGACTCTAGGATACGTGTGCGAAATTGAACGCACACACAATAAAGCATTCAACAATTTCGCCCAGCAGAGGGCGTGCTAGTACATCTTGATTACCTGTGTTCCTTTTGGACAGTTTGATGAGTGCTGTTCAGTGCTCTGCTGCTACGGTCCTTAGCCTATGTTTTGGCATTTTGCAGATCAACACATTGCACATTGTACAATATTAGAATTTATTTCTTGCAAAAAGATATTGCAATGTCAGAATGCGAACAAGCGGACACACCCACACGGCCGGAGGACTTCGTTCTAGTGGACCACCTCAGGCTTGTGAGTTTGGGTTGCTTGTTCAGTTGTGCATGGAACAACAATGTGGGATCCTTGCTGCAGGACACCTAAATTATTCGTGCTTGCACGCAGGTCCAGCCCTACTTTTTTGACTTCAAATGCTTTGTCAAGCTGAGGTACGCAGTTCATAAATGATGTTAGGAGCCTGCTCCTTCTGCACTCTAGCACCTGTGTACATGAAAAAGCTACAGGCAGCGTCGCTAACACGTAAGCCCCTGCCTGCATCATTTTGGCGGCCGCATGAAACAGACCACCCACAAAGGCGTTAGGCTTTATCATACCTGTGACCTGATAGCTTATAAGCAGAACAATGTTGCGCCGAACAAATGAAGTATGGTTGCTGGACGGTGGAAAGAACAAAGGCAAATTGCTCGATTTTTTGTACAATCAACGGAACCCATCGAGCAGCACACGCGCACACCATCACATATATACACACAAACACGCACATGTACACACATACACACACAAACAATTACGCGATGCCCCTACCTATCAAGCTGCCTGTCAAAGCAACTCATACCTCACCCTGTCCACCTCATTAATACAGGTGGCACGGCATGAACCTGGTAAACTTGTTCACGCAAGAATTCCCTGCTCTCAGGTATGCCTGTGTGCAGAACCACTTACAAGTTGTTGGTTATAGCTATCGCTGCATGTGTCACTGGACTGTAGTAACACAAGGTGGTTCTTCACGCACAATTGTCTTACAATTAAAGCAGAGCTCGTCCCATGCCCCCCTACCCCCTCCACACAAACACACAAGCACACATACACGCAAACATACATACGCCTCTTCCCCCCCCCCCCCCTACACACATACGTATGTACTCTACACACGCACATACACAAATAAC
>Ga0307974_1001535_pt1 | contig 15956 bp, 15 predicted proteins | sample OrgLakmetagen784_FD_201812 | JGI IMG/M metagenome (GOLD analysis project Ga0307974, IMG submission 201812) | Saline water microbial communities from Organic Lake, Antarctica - #784 | ecosystem: Environmental > Aquatic > Non-marine Saline and Alkaline > Saline | place: Antarctica: Organic Lake... | reverse complement strand
ACTCTCTCACACACACTCACACTCACACTCACACACACACACACACACACACACACACACACACACACACACACACACACACACACATACACACACATACACACACAGGCACACGGCACACGGCACACATATACACACACAGGCATACGCACACACACACACTCACACAGGCACACGGCACATGGCACACATATACACATACACACACGCACGCATGCGCACGCGCACACACACACACTCACACACACACACACATACACACACACGTACACACACACGCACACACACACTCACACTCACACATACACACACATGTACACACACACGCACACACGTACACGCATACGCAAAAGCATACGCATTCGCATACGTACACGCACCTGAACTTCATTCAAGCTGTATGGCACGGCTGCACACCACCTGCAGCAACATGCAATTTGAATTGCTGGGCTATGGATTTCGAGAACAACCTGCGCCTCATCAAGGCATCCATCCAGCAGGCCAAGAGCAAGGGAGCAAGCTACAGGGTGAGTCAAAGCCAAGGTGAAGCTAAGCTAAAGCTTGACACAAACAGCAGCGGCATTAGCCGAGGGTGTACACTTCCCAAAATGGATGTTATTTTACACCTGAACGCGTGCCTTTGGACACGGTTGTGGGGCTAATTATGTTTGCCAAACATTAAAACAACACAAGGTTGGCCCGGAGCTGGAGATCTGCGGTTATGGATGCGAGGATCATTTCTTTGAGCTGGATACGGTCAGCCACTCATGGGAGGCCCTAGCTGTGAGTCAAAGCACTGAGTGCTCATCTTCATGTGCTGCAACGCTTACAACTTGCCTTTAATGTGTAAAACGCACGGTTCACTCTCCCACCTTTCTGCTGCAATTTACATCTACCTCCTGCCTGCCTGCCAGCCGGCTCACGCATTTAATCCATAACTTTTTTCCGCGCATTGTTTACACCCACTCGCATGCACAGCTCATTCCCCTGTGTGTGTTTGTTTGTGTGTGTGCGCGTGTGTGTGTGTGTGTATGTGTTTGTGTGTGTGTGTGTGCATACAACCACCACCATGTACGCAGGATTTGATCTCCAGTGGCGTGACGGAGGGCATATTGTGTGACATAGGCATGCCAGTCATGCACAGAGGTGGGCTGACGTAAAAGAACCCTTTATTTGTTGCATCACTGTTTCATCTGGTGGCTTAAGCACAAAACGACACACTAATGTCTGCGTTGCTGCTGCGTGCTTGGCCAATCCCATGCAAACCATATCGTACGCATGGACACGTCTGTACACGGATCATTGTTTTCCTGATCTTCGCTTGGGCATCGTGTTCATACGTTCTCCAAACCACGTAGGGGTCCTGTACAACTGCCGTGTCTTTGTGCTCGGCCGGCGCGTGCTGCTCATTCGGCCCAAGATGCATATGGCCAATGATGGCAACTACAGGGAGACAAGGTGTGAAGTGTGTGTATGGCCCCGCATAAGCGAGCATTTGTGTGTGTGTGTATGTGTGTGTGTGTGTGTGTGTGTGTGTGTGTGTGTGTGTGTGTGTGTGTGTGTGTGTGTGTTTGTCCTTTTTATTGCCTTGTCACCAGCTAGATTTTTGCTTATGGGGAAGTTGAAAAAGCCAAGGCCTGCTCCGTTTACAACTACTTGCACAGAGCTCTTGCCTCTTTGCAGGCCATGTTACATGTTAGACTATATCTATAGACCCTTGCCATCTTTTTACTAATTGATGGCTTCTCAAAAGTCCCATGAATTGGCTAAGATGCCCGGCTGATCTGTAATTTCTCTCCTTCCCACTCTCAAAATCTCCTGTCGTAAATCATCCTTTTAGAATTTACTTTGCAGGGCCTGAGCGCAAGTGTCATTCACTGTCCAAGTACCGTCTCTCATGCAAGTGCCTTATGTCGTGCAACATTGCTACTCAAATCATACCTAATTCATGGACACCACCACGCGGGTATTTTGCAGCATGGACGCACCGTGGTGTGGTGCAAAATCTGGTGATGCCTCCCTCGGAATGTAATACCTAATATCATACATGGACACCACCACGCAGGTATTTAGCAGCATGGACGCACCGTGGTGTGGTGCAAAATCTGGTGATGCCTCCCTCGGAACGTAATACCTAATATCATACATGGACACCACCACGCAGGTATTTTGCAGCATGGAAGCACCGTGGTGTGGTGGAAGATCTGTTGATGCCTCCTGTCATGGCCTCAGCTGTGATTGGAAGGAGCAACAGCGTGGGAGACAGAGCTCAGCTTGCGGTGCCATTTGGGGATGGTGTGCTGCAATGCCTGGACACCACATTAGCAGGTGCGTGCGTGCCTGGGTTGAGCATTAGAGGAGTGTGTGTAGGGTTGGCCAGAACCGTGTATGTATATACGCCGCATATGACCGGATATTTGATGAAATCCCTGCCAAGAACACCGTAAATACACTGAATATATATGGTTCTGGCCAACTCTGTGTGAAGTGTGTGAAATGAGGCAAGTGTGCGAAATGAGGCGAGTGTGTGAAATGAGACGATAAATGGAAAGCTGTGTAGAGTACAGCTTGCAGTGCCGCTTGGTACAGCGTGTTGAAATGCCTGGTCACCACTTTGGCAGGTGCGTGCGTGCCTGGTTTGAGCACCAGAGAAGTGTGTGAAATGAGGCGAGTGTGTGAAATGAGGCAAATGTGTGAAATGAGACGATAAATGGAAAGCTGTGTAGGGTACAGCTTGCAGTGCCGCTTGGTACAGCGTGCTGAAATGCCTGGACACCACTTTGGCAGGTGCGTGCGTGCCTGGTTTGAGCACCAGAGAAGTGTGTGAAATAAGGCGATAAATGGATGGCTGAGTAGGGTAGCTTACCGTGCCATTTGGGTATGGCGTGCTGCAGCACCTGGACATCACTTAGGCAGGTGTGTGAGGATTTAGTGATAAACTTGGTGCAAGTACCGTACTCGTTTGGGGATGAAGTGTCTGTTGGGAATGGTGTGAATGCAGTGCCACCACCACCTTGATAAGTGAGTGCGTACCCGGTTTGAGCAGCACCAAGGAGTGGTGATAAGTTGGGCTGAGTAAGAGTGTAAAGAGTGGTGGTGATAGAGTTTTCAGGTGGTGGTGATGGTGAGGTGATAAGTTAAGCTGAGTAAGAGTGTAAGCAGTGTTGATACGTTGGGCTGAGTAAGATACGGCTAGCAATGCAGCTGGTTATCACGTTTTTAGGCAATTGCTGAGGTAAGAAGATCAAGCCCGAGTTGTATATAACGGATTTCGCTGCTCATGCTCTGCTATTCAGGCAGATAGGAATGGCAAAAGAACATGTTTGCGCGTTAAATCATGTATCACGTAACAAATTCAGGATCAACCTTCATGTTCATTCAGTCGATCACGCTGCCAAACTTGTCCATACCAGACGTGCCCTTTCCAACTCTACTATCAACTCTCATTATGAGACCGTTTTAAGATCAAGCCTGCAACCCTCCTGAACCCCCATTGATATTTTTATTTTTCCTTTGGTGGAGGAGTTTAATGTTCCCGATACCAAAGTGACTCCTTTTTGGCAAAGCCTCCCTCGTAGGAGCGTGAGCCCCTAGCGTTGTCGGATTCCCACTTCTTCACACAGGCCTCCCCAGGCCCACCCAGCACACCTCCCAGGCTGAGACTCAACATATGGTCCTAACTAATCTTTCTACCGTGTCAGATGAATTCTGGGAGCCTGGGGTGCCGTGTGTAAAGTTTTGGAGCAACATTTTTATGTTTGGCAACTCCAGGAAGCTGCTGCTCAGGATTCCTCAGCCAGGCCCCCGGAGCACCTCCTGATAGTGCAGTATCCATCAGCACACTTACCTGGCTGCGGATGCTATGTCAGGAGCCCTTGGTTGTGTTCTGGCTGCAAAGTTAACGGTTGACCATGCAAGCAGAATACTAATTTCCACGGGCAAAATAATTTTAGTGTATAGTCAAATGCTCATGACGTGCGGAAGCTTGCCTGGACGGGACCCTTCAGGAATGCGGTCTGTGTTGGCTTGGACTGTTCGCGGGGCACGGAGCGCACAGTGCAGGTGCTTGCTGCGCACTGTGTGTTGAAGCAGAGTTAAGGCACTGTGACCAGCCCGGGCAGCATGCTCGCACCTACCCTCTCAACAGACAGGGAACAGCAGCAGCAGCATATCCTCACGCCTGCTTCAGCAAAGGATGCTCTAGCACAGCATCACGCGTACCACTGCAGCGTCTGTGGGGCAGCAAGGCACACACATACAGGCTGGCACGCACATATGCGCACACACACGCACACATACACATACACACACGCCGGCACACACACACACACATACAAACACAAACGCGTGCGAATACTCACAAACACGCACACGCACATGCACACGCACAAACACACAGACACACACGCACGCGCACACATACAAAAGCCCAAACACGCAGGCACACACACGTGCACACACACATGCACAGATGCATATTCATGCACATGTTGCGCGCGTGATGGGCTTCGCTAATCTTTCAGCATCGTTTGCGACGCTCCCACACTTTTTCTAATTTAATGCTGGGAGTGGTTTTCACTGCTTGCGTAGTCTTTTTCTTTTCTTTTTCAGGATCGATATACATTCATGAGCGTTTAACAATTATACATGATTCTATGTGACATGTAACAAAGTCAGGAATGAGATTGGACATTACGAACTGTCATCAAACTCACTTGAGACCAGCCAGTAGTTGTCACGTGGCATTGATCACCCCAACATACTCTTAGGATTTGTGCATACATTGCACGGCTCAAATATCGGCTCAGTGACAAGTAGTTTCATATAACACACATAGACATACACACATGCACATACCCTCATATACACACGTACGCACGCACGCACGCACATACACATATAAACACACGCATGCAGCTGAGACGTGTGAAGAGCTGTTCACCCCACAAGCTCCACACATCACGCTCGCACTGGCCGGTGTCGAGATCGTCTCCAATGGTTCTGGATCACACCATCAACTGCGAAAGCTGGACCAACGCCTGGATCTGATCAAGGGTGCCACTGCAAAGGTGAGGTACTGTTTTTGTGTGTATGTGCGTGTGTGTGTTTGCGTGTGTGTGTGTGCGTGCATGCAAGCGTGCACATGTGTGCGTGTGCATTTCAGTGCAGTAGTTTCGGCTCGAGCTGTACCCGCATTGTGTCCTATTCTATCAAGGCCCTAAGCTACACATTCACGCATGCACACACATACACCCTCAAATGCTTTGAGACCTTAAAGGTACGTAAGCTGGTGCCACAAATATGCATGGAACTAAATGTAATCATTTTTTGGCAGACATGGATGTGAACATGTACACATGTCCACGTGATATTTTCCAGGCTGGTGGGGTGTATCTGTACGCCAACCAACGAGGGTGTGACGGAGGCCGTCTTTATTTTGACGGCTGCGCATCGGTGGCTGTGAATGGAGAATTTGTTGTACAGGTGGGTGTGAATGAGATCTGAACGAGATCTGAGCTTGCATCCATGTCCTGGTAAATATAAATCAGAGCCCACCGTCAGGCTATCCATGCATAATAATGGCTGCGCATCAGTGGCTGTGCATGGAGCACTTGTGATGCACAGATGTGTGTGTGAGCGAGGTCGAAGCTTGCATGCCTACCGTCGTAGCTCAAAGTTGAAACCCAACAGAGCCAGCAACAAGCTGTGTGTTGTGATGGCTGTGTGTTGTGATGGTTGTGTGTAGTGGTGGCTGTGTGTTGTGATGGCTGTGTGTTGTGATGGCTGTGTTTTGTGATGGCTGTGTGTTGTGATGGCTGTGTATTGTGATGGCTGTGAATTCAGTGCAATGTCGAGTACATGTGTGGCGTTGGCTTTCGTTAATAGCTTATCGATCTTTCACAGCCGCTGTAAGCCTGAGTGTTGTTGACGTATCCGATACAGGTCCTTCAATTGCGTTTTTGCAATTTTAGGTTGGGGTGTGAATGGTTATACGCAGGGTTGGGCCAGAACCGTATATTTGGTGATCTCCTTGCCAAAATACCATGTATAAGTATATGGTTCTGGTCAACCCTAGTTGTACCCTGTTACATGTGAAGTATAAGCGTTGCTGTGGCTGTGTGTGCTATGCAATTAATTACGATTTGTCTGCATGCACACTGTCTATGCAACAATTCTCTTTACCATTGTGCATTTACTAAATGCTATAATGTAATGCTAAGTGCGTGTAACAGGCAAGCTCTCGTAAACATTCCTGTCAGATGGTGAAAGTTTATCTCACCATCTGATAGGAATGTTTCCCTTTCTATGTTTTCAATCTTGCCTCGTGCGCTCATGCAGAAGACTGCGCTTGGCCTAGGTGTGATGAATGCATATTTGTTTGGCAAAAAGCTCACAGTGGGCCAGAACCATACATTTATACGTATACACATTGTACATACGGTATTTTTAGCAGGGAGATCACCATACATACGGTCATATACGGTGTGTATATAAGGTTCTGGCCAACCCTAAAAAAGCTACATTTGAGTAATAAGAGCTTTTGTGGGTCATTTGTCACTTGTCACCTGTCACTTGTCATTTGTCACTTGTCACTTGTCACTTGTCACTTGTCACTTGTCATTTGTCACTTGTCACTTGTCACTTCCCACTTGCCACTTGTCACTTGTCATTTGTCACTTGTCACTTGCCACTTGTCACTTGTCACTTGTCATTTGTCACTTGTCACTTGTCATTTGTCACTTGTCACTTGTCACTTGTCATTTGTCACTTGTCACTTGTCACTTGTCATTTGTCACTTGTCACTTGCCACTTGTCACTTGTCACTTGTCATTTGTCATTTGTCACTTGTCACTTGTCACTTGTCACTTGTCATTTGTCACTTGTCATTTGTCACTTGTCACTTGTCACTTGTCACTTCCCACTTGCCACTTGTCACTTGTCACTTGTCACTTGTCATTTGTCACTTGTCACTTGTCACTTGTCACTTGCCACTTGTCACTTGTCACTTATCATTTGTCACTTGTCATTTGTCACTTGTCATTTGTCACTTGTCACTTGTCACTTGTCACTTGTCATTTGTCACTTGTCACTTGTCACTTGTCACTTGTCATTTGTCACTTGCCACTTGTCACTTGTCACTTGTCATTTGTCATTTGTTACTTGCCACTTGTCACTTGTCATTTGTCACCTATCACATGTCATTTGTCACTTGTCACTTGTCACTTGTCATTTGTCACTTGTCACTTGTCATTTGTCACTTGTCACTTGTCACTTGTCACTTGTCACTTGTCACTTGTCACTTGTCATTTGTCACTTGTCACTTGTCATTTGTCACTTGTCATTTGTCACTTGTCACTTGTCACTTGTCACTTGTCACTTGTCACTTGTCACTTGTCATTTGTCACTTGTCATTTGTCATTTGTCACTTGTCATTTGTCACTTGTCACTTGTCACTTGTCACTTGTCACTTGTCACTTGTCACTTGTCATTTGTCACTTGTCATTTGTCACTTGTCACTTGTCACTTGTCACTTGTCACTTGTCACTTGTCATTTGTCACTTGTCACTTGTCATTTGTCACTTGCCTCTTGCCTCTTGTCACTTGTCACTTGTCATTTGTCATTTGTTACTTGCCATTCTGTCACTTGTCATTTGTCACCTATCACATGTCATTTGTCACCTGTCACTTGTCACTTGTCATTTGTCACTTGTCACTTGTCATTTGTCACTTGTCACTTGTCACTTGTCACTTGTCACTTGTCACTTGTCACTTGTCACTTGTCACTTGTCACTTGTCATTTGTCATTTGTCACTTGTCACTTGTCACTTGTCACTTGTCACTTGTCACTTGTCACTTGTCACTTGTCACTTGTCACTTGTCATTTGTCACTTGTCACTTGTCACTTGTCACTTGTCATTTGTCATTTGTCACTTATCATTTGTCACTTGTCACTTGTCATTTGTCATTTGTCATTTGTCACTTGTCACTTGTCACTTGTCATTTGTTACTTGTCACTTGTCACTTGTCACCTGCCTTGTATTTTGCATTCGTGCAGGGAGCCCAATTTGATCTAGCCGATTTAGAGGTGGTTACAGCCTGTGTTGATTTGGATGATGTTATCAGCTTCAGGTGTGTTGAATAAACATTAACAACAATTGAACCACTTTCAGCACAACAATTTCAGTTCGTGCTTGACTGCACTTTTTGGCAATGAGGGAGTGTGTTTTGGAGTAACCCTGCCTCCTCCCTTTCCACACGTACACACTTTCACTGGATTTGAATGACGTCAGCTTCATGAGGGTGTATTTTTTTCTAACAACCTATCCGTACTGCTGTTCTTTAATGAATGGTTTGGAGGCAAATCGATTATCGGCATTTGTACGCTTCAGGTGAATACTTATCAGGATGCCTTACCTGCTTGATCCTATGAGGTTGCAGCCTGTTACCTCAATGGCTGGTTAATCTCAGTTACTTTGTAACAATCAGTATCGTGATCTGACCTTCCTTACTTTGCCAATGCACCGTATGTGTTTGTGCAGAGGCTCCGTAGCCAGCCTGGGTGAGCAGGCCAGCAACGTGCCACACCCACGATGCATCTCAGTAAATTTTGCAAACATACATACACTCACACCTAAGCACACACACATACTTGCACACACACATAAACAAAGGTACACGCACAAGCACACGCAAGCGCACGTACACATACACACATCCTCATTCACACCAACTCGTGCAGAGGCTCTGTAGCCAGCCTACGTGAACAGGCAAGCAACGTGCCACCCCCGCGATATGTCTCGGTGGACTTCAGGCTGTGTAAGCCGCACAGCTGTTTTGGCGCAGCTGCATGTGAAGTGTGCGCGTCAGAAAGCTTTGTAGGGTCTGAACAAGATCAGGCACCATCAGCTGCTGATGCCAGTGACAACCAGGTGAAATCAATGAGCTGGTGCTTCAGTGTTGTCTGTGTTTGTGTGTTTGTGTATGTGTGTGTATGTGTGTTTGCTGGATTAGCATGTGGAATGTGTGTGTTAGAGGGCTTTGCATCTTTTGGGTGGACACAAGAACTGTCAGATGCGGACGGCACCAACCGTGATTTTTGACAAGGCTGCTCCAAATTCTGTATGTCAGAAATGAAAAGGAAAACGACGCAGGCGGTGAAAGCCACTCTGCACATTGATCAAGGGAACGAAAGCCACTTCGGTACCGGGTTCGAAAAACTCCTTTACCAGCAGACAAAAAGTCTTAGTTAGGGAGGCAGGACCAACAGCATACCAGAGGAGAAAATATGCCACAAAGAGACTGGAGTACCAGGTTCAAACAAGCAAAAGCGCCAGGCACAGAAACTGCAGAGCTAAGCAAAGGATCTTTCAGACCACCCGTCCCGGCCATTGCCAGCCTCAATATAAATCATACAGCCAGCCCTAAAGCACTGAGCCTGTCGTGCGACTCCAGGCTTATGTGCAAGCCATCTTCATGATTCCTACACATCTGGCAGTATTTCCCATGAAACATGTTCATGGACGCCGCACAGCGCATCAGATTTCCCAACTGCATACAGCGCTTTTGCTCAGGCCCGAGCACCACAAGCATGCATAGCTCTTAAAATGAGTGACCGACCCTGTTGACGACCAGCTATTTTCTACTGGTTCTATGCATCGCATATCATGCACAGCCTTTTCCCTTTACCCCCAGGTTGCTGCCCCTCTCTGCCCCTCCCTCCCAATCACCCTCCGCATCCATTTGCCTGAAGAGGAGATCGCGTATGGCCCTGCCTGCTGGCTCTGGGATTATCTGAGGTGCGTCAACGGCTGTTTTCCTGCTATGTGTTCTTTTGCTCGCTAAGTTTTCTCTTGCTTAACTAGTCTGTAGGTTTTACATCTTAATTTACTATTCCTAATCCCGCACGATTTGTCTGAAGACCCTCTTCAATTAGTCTCAAGCACCCATGTTACGTTCATTAAATAAACATCATGTGTGTTTAATACAACATTTCATCCTTCTGGTTTCGCGTGCAAACTTTGATGCCCATAGAGCCCATCATTAACCAAGCACTTTTCACATTCCTCCCTCATTCCTTAATCTTTCACACCACGATGAGTAATGACGGTGCTTGCAAACCCAGGCGGTCTGGAGCTTCTGGCTACTTGTTGCCTTTGTCTGGCGGGGCAGACAGCGCCTCAACAGCGGCAATTGTGGGCGCCATGTGCCAGGTGGGTTTCATGAACAATTGAAACAATTACGACAGTGCCTCGACAGCAACCATTGTGGGCGCCATGTGCCAAATAGGTTTCATAGGAGAAGACATAAATATTTGGAACAAAATAGACAGTGCCTCGACAGCAGCTATTGTGGGCGCCATTTGCCAGGTGGGCTTCTTAGAAGAATTTATAAATGGTTGTAACAATTAAGACAGTGCCTAGACAGCAACCATTGTGGGCGCCATGTGTCAAATAGGATTCATAGAAGAAAACAGAAATAATTGAAACAAATTAGACAGTGCCTCGACAGCAGCTATTGTGAGCGCCATTTACCAGGTGGGCTTCATAGAAGAAAACAGAAAAGATTGAAACAAATAAGACAGTGCCTCGACAGCAGCCATTGTGGGCGCTGTTTACCAGGTGGGTTTCATAGAAGAAAACAGAAATGATTGAAACAAATAAGACAGTGCCTCGACAGCAGCCATTGTGGGCGCTATTTACCAGGTGGGTTTCATAGAAGAAAACAGAAATAATTGAAACAAACAAGACAGTGCCTCGACAGCAGCCATTGTGGGCGCCATTTGCCAGTTGGGCTGCGTAGGATAAAATAGAATTAATTGAAACAAATTAGACAGTGCCTCGCGACGATCCCCTTAGACAGCTGGACAGTGGCAATTGTGGGAGCTGTGTGGCAGGTGGATCTCATAGGGGAAGGCGCTTAAAGACTGCAGCAAATTAGGCAGCGCCTATACACATTGGCGTTGGTCCCATGCACTAGGCACCTCAAAATTTCAAGCAACACGCACACATACATACAAGCACACACACACAAATTTGCACTTACTTACACACACACACACACACACTTGCCGCTGTCAAGCTGTGGAAATAAGCACACGTGCGCACACACACACACACTTGCACTTACTCACACATACGTGCATACAGATGGTTAAAGCTGCTGTAGATAAAGGGGATCATCAAGTGTTGGAGGACGCTAGACGTGTGGGCCAGTATGCTGCTGGGGAGGCAGTGGCACCAACCTCACAGGTGACTTATGAAGCTGTAAGGGAGCATTCCGTGTGTTCTACTCCGGCTCGGCTCTGCCAAATGTAGGAGGGGAATTTACACTTGGCCAACCACCGAGAACTTTGCCAAAACTCCGCCCGGCGAAAAAAACAACTGAAGAGAGAGGAAGCTGCCTTCAAATACGGAGAAACACTGAACTGGCTGAAAAACCTAGGTCCCTTCTGGAAGAGAACAAGGAAGCTAACAGCTGGGGCGTTGACACCCATACCTGCCAACTAAAACAGCAAGAAGCGAAGGTTGAGAGGCAAGGAAGAGGGGAAAATTAAACCTAAACACTGAGTAAAGACCAGGTGTAAAAAGGATGATTTCCACAACGCAAGCTGTGGCAAAACAGTTCCAACTGACATTTGGTTGCACTTGCCTCCAAGAACGTGAGTACTTCTGCAGCAAGCTGCAGAGTACTCTGCAATTTTAAGACATTATGCTACACAAGGAAACGTGTTAATTAGTTATGCAATTCAGTGGGGGCTGTGACACCGACCTCACACGCTTATTTCTGAGTTACAAGGTTTACATGGAAAGGCCTTCAGTCAAAGCATGCAACTGCTGGCCTGCTCATTAAAATCAGGTTGTGTAGAAAAAATAGAGTTTTGACTTGTAAGACATTGACCCGAGTGAACTAACTCATAAAACGTACCAACGCAACATAACAACCTTCACGCGTTCGTTTAGTTTATACAACCCAGGAGAGGCCATGGCGCTGACCTCACAGGTGCTTAAACTTTTTTGGCACTTTTTGTACGGCAATGGCACGTGCTCATCGCAAAATCATGTCCTAGTTGTATTGTGGCTGGCCAACAATTTTGAAAGCCAACGCTGCCTCCTCACACGTGATCCTTCACATGTGCTCCTTCGCATGTGCTCCTTCGCACGTGATCCTTCACATGTGCTCCTTCACATGTGCTCCTTCATACGTGCTCTTTCACATGTGCTCCTTCACATGTGCTCCTTCACACGTGCTCCTTTGCATGTGCTCCTTCGTACGTGATCCTTCACACGTCCTCCTTCACATGTGCTCCTTCACATGTGCTCCTTCACATGTGCTCCTTCACACGTGCTCCTTCGCACGTGCTCCTTCGTACGTGATCCTTCACATGTGCTCCTTCGCATGTGCTCCTTCACATGTGCTCCTTTGCATGTGCTCCTTCACACGTGCTCCTTTGCATGTGCTCCTTCGTACGTGATCCTTCGCATGTGATCCCTCACATGTGCTCCTTTGCATGTGCTCCTTCGCACGTGCTCCTTCACATGTGCTCCTTTGCATGTGCTCCTTCGTACGTGATCCTTCACATGTGATCCTTCACATGTGCTCCTTTGCATGTGCTCCTTCACACGTGCTCCTTCGCATGTGCTCCTTCACACGTGCTCCTTCACATGTGCTCCTTCATACGTGCCCCTGCATACGTGCTCTTTCACACGTGCTTCTTCACACGTCCTCCTTCATACGTGCCCCTGCATCCTGCATACATCCTCTTTCACAAGTGCTCCTTCACACGTCCTCCTTTGGTCATGCTCCTTTGCCCGTGCTTCTTCGTTAATAATAATTGTAGCACGTGGTGCATTACCCCAGCCATCTATTTTCCCACGTGATAATCAGACAAGGTGTCGGCATTCTTCACAAGAGTATTGATGTATACAGACAAGATTCGCAAGAGTAGGGGTGTATACAGACAAGAATTGCAAGAGTATTGTTGTATACAGACAAGAATCGCAAGAATAGGGGTGTACATGGGCAAAACCACATTGTAAAACACAGGGTGCTTGAGTGCTCTCTATGTCAAATATAGCAGAAAATAGCTATTTTGTCTGTGGCAGTCTCGATCTGACAAAGAAGGCACAAGACAAGGGGGGTTGCGATTTAATTTGTATTACCAGTAGAAATCACTCCCCACATTAGTAAAGGAAAATGTGCTTATTGCTACATATAGTTCCAGTGTCCTTATGTTTTGCAGCTGCCCCCATCTACAAGGTACGACCCACCGTATTTAACCTGTGTTTGTTTGTGTGCGTGTGTGTGTGTGTGTGTGTGTGTGTGTGTGTGTGTGTGTGAGTGTGTGTGTGTGCGTGCGTGTGTGTGTGTGTGTGCGTGTGTGTGTGTGTATGTGTGTGTGTGTGTATGTGTGTGTGTGCAGAGCAGGCATTGTTTTAATGTCAGTCTGTTTTTCACATCAGCTCAACCCTTTGTATGTAAAGGGAAGATCGTATAGTCAGTTCCTTGTCTTCTATTTTTCAGCATACAAGCGCATACCATCTTTATGGGACGTCCTCCTGTCCATCTTCAAAAAATTCCATGCCTGTTTATTCTCAAGAAAAACCTGTCTTTTTATGACTTACAAGGCTAACAAGGCTTACAAGAAAAAAGGTTTTCATTCAGATATGACTGCTCATGAATTTGACTGCTCATGAAGTGTGATTGCTCATGAGAAACCTGTAGGGTTGGCCAGAACCTTGTATATATTCACCGTACATGACCGTATATTTAGTAATTTTCCTGCCAAAAAGACCGTATATATGCCGTATATATATAGGGTTCTGGCCAACCCTAGAAACCTGTTTGTTCATGACCTACACACACAAGATATGGCCAACCGTGTGGTCACAACAGTGTATGTTTGTTCAGTACAATGTGCGTTTTCACAACAGTGTTCACTGCAGTGTGTGTGTTCACACACATAGGATCTGGCCAACCGTGTGTTCACTACAGTGTACATGCGCACACACAGGATCTGGCCATACACACACATACACACACACAGGATCTGGCTAACCGTGTGTTCACTACATCGTACACACACACTTACACACACAGGATCTGGCCAACCGTGTGTTTACTACAGTGTACATGCACGCACACATACACACACAGACAGGATCTGGCCATACACACACATTAACACACACAGGATCTGGCCAACCGTGTGTTCACTACAGTGTACATGCACACACACATACACACACACAGGATCTGGCCATACACACACATTAACACACACAGGATCTGGCCAACCGTGTGTTCACTACAGTGTACACACACACATACACACACAGGATCTGGCCAACCGTGTGTTCACTACAGTGTACATGGGGACAGTCAACAGCAGCAAGGAAACACGAGACAGGTCGGAGAGTTTCTGCGTGTTTGGGTTGGTCTAGTACTAGAAGTAGAAGTGGCCTTTCAGGCAAACAATGGTGTGCGTTTCTCTGTCGGAGAATGTTTGTGTATTTGTGTATCTTGTGAAATGCGCATTGCGAGTTTTTCGGTTTTAACGGGTCCAAGGTAAGATGAATAGGGTGCACAAAAGAAAAAGGTGGTGTATAAAGTACAAGTACTACAGGCAGCAAGGCCACTTCTAACATTGATTGAGCTAAAGGCCACTGGCCTCGTAAACGAGGCAGTTCGACAAAACTCAGGTCTATTGCTCTTTTTTAAGACTTAGTCTTTCACAAGTGGGCCCCCGAACGGGATTCTATTTCGTCTATTATGAGGACATGGTGGGCCTGATTCGTAAGTGGTCAGGGTTCAGAAGCGCGGACAACAATTCGTCCCCTGTTGCTTGCAATTTGTCGGTTTGCAAGTAGTTTAATGCAGTAATTAAATGCAGTTTAATGCAGTTTGTAAGCAGTTTAATGCAGTAATTAAATGCAGTGTGCTAGTAGTTTAATGCAGTGATTAAATGCAGTTTAATGCAGTTTGTAAGTAGTTTAATGCTGCCTGGTGCTTTTTGTTCCTTGCTTGCTTTACATACAGTACAATAAATAGCCGTGCAAATTTTAAACGACATTCAATTTCAAATATTTATTCGACCCACAGGGCTACCTACTTTGACTGTAATTTGACTGTAGTGATCACACACACTATAGTGAACACGCACACACACACACTTCTGACCCACAGGGCTACCAAGCTTGCTGCTGAGATTGGTGCCTACCATGTGAACTTTGGCATTGACAGCGTGGTAGGTGATGCTAAGGATCTGCTGTGATTACTTGGTTGAGAGCAAGGATAATGTTGGGATTAATTGGTTGGGAGCAAAAATAATGTTGGGATGGTTGGGAGCAAGGATATTGTTGTGATTTACTGGTTAAGAGCAAGGATAATGTTGTGATTTACTGGTTGAGAGCAAGGATAATGTTGGGATGGTTGGGATGGTTTGGAGCAAGGATATTGTTGGGAAGATGTGCAAGTGCAGTGATGAAGAGGCAAACAATGCAGTGCCTGTCATGACTTACCCATCTGCATGTTAAAGCTCTCTCACCCCGATTTGGAAAATACACTGCTTTTTCTCTGGTTTTGATTTCACTAGGTTTTATTCTTTCGCAGTGGAGGAGCTTTACGGTACTCGGTACCAAAGTGGCTCCTTTTCCTTAATTAATGTGGGGAGTGGTTTTCACTGCCTGCGCAGTTTTTTCTTTTTCTTTTTCCTTTCTGTACAATGTTTGTGCCATTATTCTTACCACCTCGCTGGAACAAAGCGCTTGCAACATGCACGCAAATCAAAGCGCGCTGGCGATCTGTTTATCTAGGGTTGGCCAGAACCATATATATATGGTGTACGATGTATATATATATATACGGTGTACGAACGTTATGTTTGGCAGGGACATCACCAAATCTACGGTCATATAAGGTGCATATATGTGGTGCATAAGTGTGTAATTGTGTGTATA
>Ga0307974_1001534_pt1 | contig 15960 bp, 14 predicted proteins | sample OrgLakmetagen784_FD_201812 | JGI IMG/M metagenome (GOLD analysis project Ga0307974, IMG submission 201812) | Saline water microbial communities from Organic Lake, Antarctica - #784 | ecosystem: Environmental > Aquatic > Non-marine Saline and Alkaline > Saline | place: Antarctica: Organic Lake... | reverse complement strand
CTCTCTCTCTCTCTCTCTCTCTCTCTCTTTCTCTGTTTCTTTTTGTTGACATTACTCCCTGTCATTTTTCCTTGCAGCTTGACGATGTGCTTCACGTGCACAACAATGAGGACAGTGCCCACGCTGGATCAAATTTGAAGGCCGCATCTAAGCATGACTACCTTCCAGGTGATCCTGAGATTGGTTTGTACGCAAAGCAAGCGACAAACTGGCTGCACAGAGCATGATACAACAAAAGGTGAACGTGTTCGTAGTAGACCAGCAGAACGAAGCATTTGATGCTATGGGCAGTGGGCTGGCCCCAATGTGCAATGAACGCATTTCGTGCTCGTATTCACCAGTTTCTGGAAGCCAGTCATGAAATCAGCGAGGGCAGACAATCCTTGCATTTGAAGAATAGCTGCCTTGAAAGCCCCTTTCCAACTCGTTGTTCTTTGGACATAATGCACACGCAGCTTATTACATTGCCATTGACCACGACGAGCGTGCTGTACGTGTCGTGGTCAGAGGTACCTCCGTCATCAAGGACATGCTCGCTGACATTCAGGGAACTACGTCCGCCTTCTGTGCTGGTGCGTAAGCAAGTGCCTGCTGGCATCGTTTTAGTTTTGTGCTTGATCCAGGAATGAACAAACAAGAGTGCAGCACAAAAGTGGTTTATTCTCGGGCCTATTGTAGACGCACCGATACAGACATTGGAGTTTGCAAGTCCAAAATCAGGGCAGCAGGCCGTTCAGCTTGACAGAGTACGTGCCCCTAAATCCCAAGGTGTTTTTAGGGGCAAACACCTCACCACTAATTTACAAAAAAAGCAGCCAAACACTACCTTTCCAATCAATTACTTAGGGCATGCACACTCTGGTATGGCCACTTCCAGCCAAATATTACCTTTCCAATCAATTACTCAGGGCATGCACACTCCGGTATGGCCCTAGCAGCGCGGGCTCTTGTGGAGGAGGAGCTGCCACGTCTGGAGGGAGTGATCAAGACTCAGCCTGGGTGTGTTATTGCGGTGAATCCTCTGCCTCTCTACCTTTTTTACACGTTTGTGAGGAGTTTTCCCCCCTCTTTGTATCTATTCTTGTGCACGTTGGAGTTTGTTTCATTGTATGTGGGTGTCAGTGCGTGGGTGGGTGTGAGTGGGTGTATTAGTGTGTATGTATGTGTATGTGAGTGTGTGTGTGCGCGTTGTGTATATATGGAAGGGTGCGTGTGAGTGAGTGGGTGGGTGGGTGTTGGATGGGGGTAAGTATGTAAGTATGTGGATCCACACAGTTTCAGAGCACCTTGTTAGAAACAGACTACAGAGCGACGTATAAACATATACTTTGCATCCCAGCCATAGCTCACTCCTGTAGGATTCTATCTTATGCCCTTTGTTTTAGTGCTTGCTTGATAAGCCTGTGCCACCCTCTCGTCTTCTGCTTCAAGATTGCCACACACTCGCAGCTGACTCTGCATACCAAACCATCGCGGCTAACCTAAACCCTAAACCTTAACCCTAAACCTGCATACCAAACCATTGCGGCATGCTGCAATCCTGCACACGTGCGCTCCATGATTGTTGCATGCAGGTACCAAATCCTGTTCCTGGGCCATTCCCTTGGAGGCGGCATTGCGGCCTTGGCTGCCTGCCTTCTACGTTGGGATGCACAGCTCTCACGCAGAGTGCAGGGCACCCCAGTCACGGCTGTGACGTTTGCCTCTCCGCCGGTGCTGGTGAGTGGGAGATAAGGGGGTTTGTTCTTAAGATTCTTGATGGAGGAATGTTGCAAAAGCAAAGCTTTGCTTCTCCACCGAGTGCTGTCGTGCCGGGTACTCTGATTTACCAGTGATTTCAAATTGCGCTCTTGAGATGTTGCCATAACTCAGGCTAAAGAATGAAACAAGAGTGCTTATTACAGCAGGATGCGCTGCTTAAGGTAGGAATGAGTTGACTGGAACAAAAGCTCTATTTGTCATAAATCTACCTACCGTACTGCGCTTTTAGTATTGCGGGGCCTGCTTTTTGTGAGGTGCCTAAATGCTAGAAAATTGGTTTGCGAGCATTTAGCTTTTACGGGGTCCTTCAAAAGTTCGGAAAAGTTGCCAAAATTGCGATTTTTAGGGTGTTATTGGGCTTCCCTCCCTTCTTCTGGTGCCTCTGGATGCTTCTGCTTCTGCTGCTTGTGCTGCTGCTGGAGGATAGCTGCCTGCTGCATGCAAGCACTCCGTGCTCCAGGAGCTTGCACCTGAGGCAGCCCTGCCCTCATGCTTCTCTCCTGGGGAAGCTTGAACCCTCATAGAAGGCTGTGCATGCAGACTGCTCAAAGTCCAAATGGGGCAGAAAAATATTCGCTGGTCAGCACCAGGTGCTTGCAAGCTTGCTCAGGGCAATATCAGCCTTAGAAGCTCCCAAGGCCGCTTCTCAGGGTGCAACTTGGCCATGATGATGATGGTTGCCCCTTTAAACGACGGGGGTCCTTGACGGAGCCCAGAATCGTACCGCTGGAAAGTCAAAGATTTGTGAGGTCCGGAAAAACTTATTTTTTTCCGGCTTGACTTATTGCGAGGGGCATCAATAGTTATTTATTTATTCGCAAAACAACCAAGCGCAGTACGGTATTCCCGTGTGCAGTGACTATTCCCTAGCACTAGCTGTTGTGCTGTGTGCTACTATACTGACAGGGCATATGAAGTTTTTTGACCACTGACGACGACCAAACAGAGACAAGCAAGGAAGGCTTTGTCGAAAACAAAGGTGGTGGTGGAACAGTTTAACTACAAGGTGGGAAGGACAGGAAGAACAACCACCAAAGGTAAACTATAAGAAATGCCCATAGAAGCGACAAAGTAATTATAAGGAATGCCAGCAATTATTTGTTGCCTCAACACTAGCCTTAATTTCTGGTTGGTGCCTGTCTGAGCACCTGTCTTTTTGCCTTTAAAATAGATGTATAGGGCTGGCCAGTTGTATATGACTGTATGCCGTGTATGATCTATGTAGGTACTTTGTATTAATTAAAGGATTCCTTGCGGGGAAAATCAAGTGGACGTGTACCTCTGCTGGTGACCACCCTTTTTTTGTGGATTGGGGCCACAGCAATCCATCCCACACGTACGCCCTACACAGCATTCCATCATACATGTACGCCCTAGCATCCCTAACAGCGTGCCACTGGGCCCTTGAGTACCTCACGCTGTTTGTAAAAGAATGGTTATGTACATCTGGTGTTTGCAGACCCGCGACCTTGCTGACCAATCCTGTGACTTCATCAGGTCCATCATTAACAATGTGAGTTTTGGATTGGGTGTGCTAGTAGCTGTTTTACACTCGCGCACATACACGCACACTCACACACATGTGCACGCACACATATGCACTCACACACACACACGGATCTCTTGATTACACAAACACAGAATGACGTGGTGCCCCGTGCAAGCATGAGCAGCGTCGTTGAGCTTGTGCATGAATTAGCAGGAGCCAAGGAACGCCTGTGTGAGGAGCACAAGGTGAAACAAATGTTGAAGGACATTTGCATGTGGTGCGTCTGGCTTTGAAAAAGTACACTATTGCCCATTTGTCTGGCTACTCTAAGTACAGTCTTTCTCCATACAACAGGCCTGAAATGCCTTGTAGTTGAACATGTATCTTCAGGCCCATTTGCTTTCTATACATAGTTGGATTCTTCACTTCTCAATTAATACCAAGAGTTGCTTTCTTTCTTTATCCCAGATCACAGCATCTGTGGCTGGAGGGGCGGTGCAAGTTGGGAAGGTAAGAGATGGAGTTCGGCTTGGTGATGTGTGCAAGACATGCAGCTATAGAGAACAGTTGCCGCCTGAACTTGTTCTTAGTTTAAAAATGCATGAAAGGTGGGGGTGCAAAATTTTTTATTTCTTTTACATGAGGATCTTACATTTTGGAGCGTTTTTGGCACTGAGAACATTAGTCTCTATTGGGGCTCATAAGCTTGCACCCACAAGAGCAACCACATAACACACACATGTAGGAGGGTCAGCTGATTGGGAAGGCCATTGGCGAAGTGGCAGGGCAAACGTTTGAGGCAGCATCGCTGTCCCTGCTCAGCTCCCTGAGGCGTTCAGCTGTGCAGTGGACGGAGAAAAGCGATAAAGAGCAGCAGCAACAGCACAGCGCTGCGTCCCACTCGACCATTGGAACCCAAAGCAGTAGCTACAAGCCTAGCTTTTTCTCCTCCTTAGCCTCAGCTGCTGTCAGCCTCATTGACTCCACTGTACCCGCAACAAATCTGGCTGACATGGACAACGCACATAGCAAGCAGCAGGGAGCAAACGCGCAAGGCGGGACACTGCCCGGTCAAAGACCTGAACCAACAGCTTCTGCCCTGCACGCCCCTGCTGCTGCCGCTACTGCTACATCTGCTGCTAATATAGAGCCAACTGCTCCCGCTGCTGCGAATCCAGCTGTGTCTACTTCAGAGCCAGGTGGTCTCTTAGGACAGAGCATTTTATCGCAAGGCATCCAACAGCAGCACGGCAGACAGCCACAGGACGGCAGGGGCATCTGTGCACTGGAGACCTCACAAACCCAAGGTGTGGGGCCAGCAGCACCTGTGGAGAGTGTCTCACCTACTGCCACATTTGGGGAGGAGCCGGCAGCTACACACGCATCTGGGGTGGCTTCCGGTGGCAGTAGCGTGGCCGTACGTGCGTCAAGTGGCTCTGGTGTTGCTCCAGTGGAGGGCGTTGTGGATGTGCAGGTGTGTGTTTGCGTTGCGTGTGTATGTAGTGTGTGCCTGTGTTTGTGTTTGTGTTTGTGTGCTTTATGGCATCTGGAGTTGCAAAAGGAAAAGGTGCGACGAGCTGCGCTTAAAGAAAGGCAGATAGGTTGTGCCACTTTTTTCCCGGCTAACTGACTAGAGACTTGACACTGGTGTCACGTTTGAGAGCGGTTGTTGGAAGGGCATCATGCATGTTTAAGCCCATGCCATAAGCATGTGTTATACAAGGCACAGTCTGCTGAACACCTTACCCTGTGTCCTACAGTGAGTGTAAGATGTCCGAGCATTGCCCTTTTCAGTCCATCCTGTTCCAGCACATTACAATGGTCAATGTTGCATCAGACATTACTAGTGCCCGTGATCAAGGCTCATGGCAACGGCAATTACCAGGCGTCCACCCTCCCATGCAGGGCGAGCAGGTGCCAGTTGACATAGAGACACAAGTCGACATAAAGACACAGGACCTGCACTGAACGTGCGCTGATCTGGTGCCCGTGATTAGGATATAAACTGCTAGTAACGTGCTTGCACGCCCTCCGAAGCAGGGCGAGCAAGTTCCAGTTGACCTAGAGACACTGGAGCTGCACCGAACGTGCGCTGATCTGGAGGCCTCTGAAGAAGCTTCAGCCATTGCCGCCTCTGCCGACTCTGTGGATCCTAGCCCCTCCGCACCTCCCCTCCCGGCTCGACCCGCTGCCGCACCAAGCAGCAATGAAGCAGCCATGCACCGTCTGTACATTCCGGGCGTGTTATACTACATTCACCGTGATGGTGGGTGGAAAGGGGAGGACTGGTAATTGGGGGTTAGACGACCTAGTTTCTGAGATGGTGTTTTTTTAGAGCTGTGCAGGAGGCCTCAAAAAAGAATTTCATGACAGTCACGTGTAAATTTTGGACCTCCGGCCCAAAATGACATCCCCTCCCCCCAAACCCCCTTCCTGACCCCCCACACTAATAAAAAGGGTGTCAATCTGCTCAGAATTCAAGCAGCTAGCTGCCTGCACAGTTCTCATGCCGAATAATGCATACCTGACGAGCTATAGGGCAAAAACTGGTTTGCGCACGCTCTTGCACTGACCACCTGTTTAGTGCACAAATCCAGCCATAACCTTTGCCAAAGCACTTTTTTACTTCTATCATGCAACTTATGCATAATGCAATGCGTAAACTGCAAGTTTAAAATCAATTGCTGGTAATTTGCCTGAACACACCCCCACGGCCTACTTGGGGACATTCCATGCATTTCTATGACCAGGCACCCAGGACCCCCCCTTTAATCAATTCATCCAACAGGGGTGCCAATCGACGGAGGTTGAGCTGAGAATTCCAAAATTGTATTTAAAATTCTGGGAGTGGCCCAGAATTTTTCTGGATATACACCCCAAAACTCCCCAACCCCCCCTGCACCCCCCCCCCTCCGACCCCCTCAGAATTGACTCATTTATATACCAATCGATAGCTATTGACGTCAGGATTCCGAATATGTAATTTATATTTCAATTGACACGTGACTTCAAAAGTTTATGATCCTTGAGGCCTCCTGGCTGTTGCCACTTAAAGGTTGGCTATACAGACAATCTCTAAGTGCACGATTGTCCACTTATCCGGAACAAAAAGAGGCAAGGGAGAAATAAGACTGGAGCAGCTCCCCACGCCAGCAAAAGTGCACTGGTATTTAAGGACTGCACAATTCCTGGGTGATTTCTGGTGTTCTGGTGGGTAAGGACAATCATGAAGGTTGGTAACAGCCTGATCCTGTTACTTCGCTTGTGTGGTGAGCGAATCTATCAAGTGCAAATCTCATATAGACAATTGCTCACTAGCAATGATGACAGAGTACACATGACGGGGTCTTTCTCAGTTCTCTAATGACATAGACTCAAATTGTTACAAGGCTTGAGTTTTGTAGGTGGTGTTGTATGCATCTAGGGCAGTGTAGGGAGTGATGGAGGCTTTGCGAGGTTGTTGAAAGGGTATCCTCTGGCCTTTGTTTGGCCATAAGCTTGTTCTCAGTTCTGATTACGCAAAACTTAATTTCGTTGTGGTGGGAACACTATATATCTTGCTGATGCCATTGTTCGCGTGGGTCACAAGTAGTTGCTCCGCTAGTAACTGACGTATTGAGGATCATAATAGAGAGGGACCACTCATCAAACTTGGTACAGTTCTGGGTCACTGCACAACTTTTTCTTCTTGCAAAGAGAGTATGTAAATAAGCATTGCTTAAGCTTCTTCTTCGTTTCTTGCCTGCAGGCAAGATGTGCCATCTCTTCAAGAACGTTAAGAAGAGCGAATTTGATCGCCTGCTGATCAAGCAGTCCGGCTTGACAGACCACACCATAAGTGCGTACAGAGGTGCACTCACGGACATCATATACCAGTTATCCACCTTGCCTGGTGTTTAATCGAGCTCATTGCTTTCTGTCGTAAACGTTGTGTTGGTCATTTTATGTTTCCCGTACGACAAGCATGTCTATTTTTGTGTCCTGTTAATTGAGAACAAGAGGATCAGCGGCAACGCTCCTCAGCTGAAATTGTTCTGCACGAGGCTGTAAAGACATCATGTCCTCACCCCCCCTCCTATAATTTCCGAAAGTTGTGTTTCTTTAATTGCCTGAAGTTGCGTTTTTTTAATTGCGTTCTCTAAATGCAAGGCAGCATAAAAACCGAGGGCTCTCACACATCAAGACATACAAAGCAATTGGTACAGACACATTTGATAGAATGTACAGTGAAATAGACGCTGCAGACAATTTTTGTTAAACTATCAACGGATAAATGCAATACAATGCAGCAGTACTGAACTGGCTGCTTACAAAGGAAGCCCTATGTGACAGTGAATTGACATGTACGGTTTTGGCAGTTTTGGAGCCCAGTTCAATAACAATTATGTACAAGATATGGATTCATACATAAATACACCATACACGCCGCTGAACCCTTGCAGACGTGCCTCTGGCTATAACCAAGAGGCACAGGGGGGGTATTCCTTGCATGCTGGGGTTGATTGAACACTGCAAGACAGCCTGCCTGGTGCATCTACAGGAGGAGAAGGAACCTACGATCTTGCAAGAAGCCAAGCCAAGTAGCATTTGCATAACTCGATTCAAGAGCATCAAGCCGTGTTGCTGCTTCCATAATTTATATTCATGCATGTACGGCATTATATCAGAGATCAAAAGCATTCTGTTGGAAAGGGTCAGCAATGATTGAAGGCACGTACTGGCGACACTATTCACGCAAGGCAGCGTGCAGTCAACGAGTGAATGTGTGGATGGCTGAGTGGCGCCTTTGCCACGAACTGCTTCTGCCTAACGAAAGCCCTCAGCATTACTAAAAGTACATAAAAGTACAGTATAAATAGCCAGTGAGCCAGTCGTGTAAAAAATGAACAAAGGAGAATTCAACTAGTTATCATGCAAATCAGTCAGCCACGGGACCAGCTGTTTAGTTTTCCACGACCCATGCGATGTGGTCAGCACAGAACGGGTTATTGTATGTGCCATAGTATATGGCCATATGTTATGTTTTAGGAGGTTTCCGATTTAATGGAGGTTTCCTACATTTCTGAATTCACGGCTCACACCCTAATTCGGAGGAATGTGGTGTGTCCCGTTCATCAGGAGCAAGTGTCACCACTCTTCAATGACCTGTTCAGAAACATAAAAATTCAGCACCCCGAATTCCATGTCGAGATGGAGTGCGTGAAGATCTACCCTCCTGGCACTGGTATAGTATAGTTTAGTTTAGTTTGGATTACAAAGGCATTCAACCTGGAATGGCTGCTCAACCTATGAGAACGAGGTAAACCTCAAAACAAACCAAGTAAAAAAGGGCACTGGTATAGATAGCCACTGGCATAGCAAGGACCAGTACTTTGAAATGAATTGCCATATTGCCAGATGTATGCCAAATGTATGCAATGCACCTTTTAAGAAACTTACTTAACCTTTTTTCCAAAGATGGGCGTTTAGACCTGGGTTTGGCTGCGACAGCACTCCTATACAGCACTGCGTGGCACGACTCCTAGAGGGGAAGGAAAGTTTGTGATGCCTGAGTTTGCTTGGTGCTCTCAGGCTGGAGCACAGTCGCCCTGTACAGTCGCCTCTGTTGTAGACGACAAGTTTACATGTCATGTTCCAAGAAAAAGAAAAAGAAAAACTGCAGGCAGTGATAACCACTCCCCACATTGGATTAGGGAAAAGAAAGCTACATTGTACCGCGTACCGTATAATTCCTTTACCAGCAGACACAAAAAAGGCCCTGGTAACTCCCCCTCCAACTTAACTATCCCCGCCCCCAAATTGTTTTTTTGCCATGAGCTTCTCTCCAAACAGTGCTTGATACTTTACTGAGAGAGACGTAGTGCTGAGCCTTTCTCACTCTCAATTGCAATGCTCAGTGCAAGCTACTATTAACTGGCACAATGGCGCCTTATTAGGCTGCGTAAGGTGTGTTGAAGAGTTGTATTGGCTTTGGTTCAGAGTTCATCTAGCAGCAGGGCCCGCAGCAAAAGAGTGATGAACCAGACCATGTTTGATGTTCCAGACCCTCTCGTTGTGCATGTGCTGCTCTTCACACATGGGTTTAATGTATGATCATATTTTCCTCCCCCTCATTTTTGGTATCCTCAGTGTGACAGTCCATGTTTTCATGATATCCCCTCTTTAATTTTATGCGGTCGGCTGGTCCTGGTAGTTGCTTGATTGTTTTAACTGGTTTTATTCAGTGCTGCAATGTCGTTGTGCCTTTTTTCCTCTTTTACAAGGTTTTTTTTGTAGGTGCTACAAGTCTGGTGCTACAAAAACAATCATCACAGTTTTTACACGGTTTTACATGCGCAGCCTAGCAGTCGCACGTTTTGACTGATGGCTTTATCTGTAACTCTGTAACTCTGTAAATTTGCTTGCGACCCGTGAGCCATAATTTAAATGGATGAATAAAACGTGCCACTTTTTATGGTGTCTTCCAGGATGTGTATGCAGGATGTATGCAGGATGTATGTATGCAGGATGTATTGCAGGATGTGTATGCTTTTGCCCAGGAGCACAACATCAAGTCTGTCATGAAGAGTTGCAGCAGGTATACAGAGATGAAACAATATGACCCAAATGTCGTACTGCTTCCCTGTTTTCCCCAGCAGCGTTCTGGATCAGAGAAGCTTCAAAGCACCAGTCAGTCACTAAATATTTTCCAGGGGAAATCACACGATATCTTCATGCTAACTGATTTAGCATGGCAAATGGACTCTTTAACAATCAAGATCCATTTCCTCAGGCATAACTCTTCTGCATAAAGAGGGAGCTGGATTTGTGCCATCCTACCTGCTAGAAAGAAAGAAGGGGGATAAAAATTCGCTAAAGGACTCGTGGCCAAGTGCAATTAAAATTGCGTACTCGACGGACTGGTACGAAATGGTACGGTCAGCCTCGTTAACACAAAATTTTACCATATAACACTTGAGGAAATTGAAACAATGATCATGAACAATGCATGCCATTATCGTCCCTACAGTCCTGTCCTGGCCCAGACAGGGAAGAAGATGAGCCAGACCCGTAATCCCCACCCTCCTGGTTCCCAAAGAGCCACAAAACAATGCGGACCCCTTTTGCCACGAGGAAGACGGAGGAGGGGGCCACCTGTAATCCAGGGGTCAAGTTGTTGCTCGCAACCAGTTGCAGACGACCATGCTGGGCATGCCCACGGGCATTTCCCTGAATCAATTCTCACACAATGGGCCACTCAATTGGGTCTGGTCTCTGTGGCTGAAAGGTGCGCTGGTGACCTAGGCGTGACACAGCGTGGAAGCGTGGCTAGCTTGCTTGCCACGACTCTTCAGTCAACTAAGACACACACATGTTACTTGTGTCTTGCACAATACGCTGTGTTATTGAACCTCCTTTGGCCATTTTCAAGCACCATACAACGTCTGGGTGGATAATTATTACTCGCATCGGGTTGCTCCGCACAAAACAGGCATGTGTTACACTCCTGTTCACACACACACACACACACACACACACACACACACACACGTACATGCATGTACACATGTACACACACGCGCGCACATACACACACACACTCATACGCACACACACACATGTACATGCATGTACACACATGTACACATGTACACACACGCGCGCACATACACACACACACTCATACACACACACACACGCACACACACATTCAAATACACTCATTCGCGCAGGGTTGCGCACAGCAGCGCCTGCCTGAGGGCCTCCCTCGTTGGCTTTGTCCTGGCCTCTTTGCTTGAGCTGCCTGCCCTGGCTGCCATGCTGCCCTTGGGGCAAGCCAAGGTCATTTCGGGTGGGTGTGTGGCGCAAAGGCTACCTTGCAAACTTTTCACATGTATGGTCCAATATCCCAAACAGCTGTTTAGTTGGTTTGGGTGTTCTGTTGGGTCTTTGTTGCCCCTCTTCTTATTCGCAATTTCTGCTTGCTTTCGTTTTGACTGCTGCCTGTGTTTAAACGAGCTGCCAGAGAGGAAGACACTTTATCACACAACTCTATGTGTGCATGTGATAAAAAACATAACCGCAGACAGGAATGTACGACGTGTATGCATACAGCTGCCTGCCTGTGTGTGCCTTTCAGACAACTCTGTGTGTGGTTGCGAGAAACATGAAAATCAAGCAGATGTGCGTGACGTGTGTGCATGCAGGGGCCTGCCTGTGTGTGCCGTGGGTGCTGTCGGGGGCACCCCAAATCCTGGAGTCCTTGTGCACAGCAGCAAGTGGGGTGCTGAACACACACGTCCTCATGGCACTGGCGGCGCTGGGCACCCTGTACATGGGGATGCCTCAAGAGGTGGGTGTGGGTTTGGGTGTAGGTGTGGGTGTTTGTGTGAAAGCGTGGGTACATGGTGTACCTTTTTGTGTGGCGTGTGAGAGCCTTTTTCTTTCTGCATTTATGTTTTTTCTGTTTTGCACGCTCACACTTTTGTGTACTTGTCGCTTAAGTACGTATGTCTTATGTCTTATAAGTACATATGTCTTATAAGTACGTATGTCTTAACTGTACTTGTCGCTCAAGTACGTATGTCTCTATAGCTGTTGCTTTCGTTTGACTTGTCAGGCACGGAATACGAGCTTAATACGTTGCACACATACACACGCATACACACACATGTGCAGGGTGCCCTTCTTCTCCTCCTTTTCCAACTGTCGCACACGCTTGAAGAGCACTTCACCTCCAAGGCTCGAGGCAGTCTAGCCCGTTTGTTTGCCAATGTGCCTGACAAAGTAGGTGGCACTCCTTAGCATTTGCTTCGCACACTCAAGATTACTTGTCTTCAACCTGCCTTTCACAACCCGTCTATTTATGCACTTGGCAGTGTTCATTTCAATTCTATACTACACACCCAGTCCCTCTTATTTTTCTCTTTGATTGCCATTTACTGGTAAACTAAAACCGCATTCAACACCTCGCACTCGGCTTCACACTCAACTGCATTCATCCCACTACTGCAGTGGGATTTGAACCAGACGCTTAATTGCCTTCAGACCTGCCCTCAGGCCTGCCTTCTATCTGCCTTCATTGTCATATTATTCTGCTATCGTCATGTCTACCCACCCTCAGTCATCATGACACTTGCCATTGTCACTGATTTTTTTGCCTTATTCCTGCATCTGCCTTCAACTGTACACTCTTGCACAAACGCACACGCACACACACACACGCACACTGATCTGCATGAACCCTGCAGGCCAGAGTTGTAGAAATGAGCCCTGACAAGACGCAGCCGCTCCTCCATAGCCAACAGCAAAGCCTGGCACGGAATGTAGGCCTTGGCCAGTACGTGCTCGTCAACTCAGGCGAAAACGTGGGTGGCTTTTCGCGTGTGTATATTGGGGTGCCGGGGGTGCTTTGTTCATACGCTGTACAAAGAGAGTCTGTACATGTGAGAGAGCCTGTACATGTGATGTCGTGTCACATGTGAAGTAATGGGCCTTAGTAGTTGTAAACCGTAATCGGCAAGGCAGGCACAAGAGCGTGAGACTTATCTTCAATTTTGAAACAGTGCACAAATTTACTCCTTTGAGTTTGTGGATATGGATGAGAAAAGTTGCGCGCTGCAACCCATAGGCGGCACAAGAGTGTGTGTTTTGTCAGTGGCTTGCAATGAGGCAAGCTAATGATGTGCACCCTCAAGGTTTGGATGTGGGGGGCAGTGGCAGATCTGAGTTCCTGATAAATCTAATGGGCTTGGGCTGGTTTGCTCTTGATAAGGTCCAGCGCACTCTATTAAACATACTAGCACACCACACCATGGCTGTACCAGAACCATCTGTTTCCTGCCAAATTAGTGAGGCTCACTCACACAGAGCCTCTTCATACAGACATCTAAGTCCCTGACTGCAGGGCTTGTTGTTGCCCGTTGACTTGTATGTTGCATTTCCTGCTTGTCATTACTCCGTGCAGCAAAGCATGATCTTGCTACCTATTTGTGGCACGGCTGCTCCTGTAACCGCTCCCTCTGCATGGCACTCAGCTTGTATATTTTGTGTTACGTAGACCACTGCTCACCACAATGAAGGGGGTTTATTTCACCATCAAAACAGCAGTTGTTAGACAAAGTACAAAACTCTGTGCTCTGTAATTCCTCTCTGATCCTCACTCACAGCCTGTTATTATTTTTAGCAGCTGCTCTGTGAGCCTTATTGCCTTCCATACATTATCCCCAGATCCCCCTGCTTAACACCGTATCCTGCTCGTCGCTCATAGTGCCACGCAAGTGTGCTTGAACGATTGGGTGGGGTGGCATATAGCCAGCTTTTGCTGCAGCAGTGCTCAAACAGCTAACAATGACCAAACTACCGTCTTTCATACGTACTGGGTGTGGGTAAGACACCAGGGTCAGTAAGCAGGTGGCCCGGAGGTCCGTGCAGCACATCACCAGGCACAGCTGCACCTTATGACTTGACATGCTTTTGCTCAATCAATTAAAAACAAGGAAAAAGGACTGAAGCACTGCCTTGAATACCTGGGTGTGGGTAAGACACCAGGGTCGGTAGGCAGGTGGCCCGGAGGTCCCTACAACACATTACCAGGAATAGCTGCACCTTATGACTTCACATTTCTTCGCTCAAACAACTACAAACGACCCATCCATCATATTTCATATGCTGCTGTGGTTATACACCGGGTTCGGTGGCCAGGACGTCCCTGCAGCGCTGCCAGAATCTGCTGGTCCGCACACTCACCCATCCAGTCACTCTTTTTGCAGGTGCCCTTGGATGGCGTAGTGGTGTGGGGCACCGCCAGCGTGTCCCTGCAGCACATAAGTGGAGAGAGTGCACCCCTACGAGCAACCTTCGGTTCTCAGGTGCTTATTCTTCCGCGCTCAGGCTTTTTGCCATGCCGCACAAGTCAAGATGCTTGCGTGCAGCAAGCGGCAATCTATTCATATAAAACATCAAGTGTAAGGCTGGCCAGAACCGTGTTTATACATACTGTACATAACGGAAGGTTTGATCATTTCCCCACTATAATACCGTGCACATATATGCATACATGATACATACATATATGAGTATGGTTCAGGCCAACCTTTATCAAGCGTTACAGACAAACACACTCTGATCACAGCATGTATGTACGCGCAGACATAGGTAGCACGCACACACTCATACACACACGCGCACATGCACATATACACACAGGCACACACACAGACGCACGCATGCTTGTACACACAAACATGCAGGTCCCTGCAGGATCTGTCAGTCTAGAAGGCTCTCTAGTACTCCGAGTGACTGCCAGCATGGAAGACTCCACACCCGCGCGCATTGCGCGCATGGCGACAAAAGCGCAGGTTGGTTTCGATCTTTGAATGGAGGGGAAAAATGAGATGATTCGCTCAAGTGCACACAACATGATCTGTGCTCTCACAAGCAAATGCATCCATTGAAATTCAAGAATGTGTGTGTGTGCGTGTGTGTGTGTATGTATGTGTGTGCGTGTGCGTGTGTGTATTTGCGTGTGTGTGACCCTAGGTGGACCAGCCACCTAGGTTCTATGACTGCATGGATCATGCCACTAACTACCTCTGCTTGTGCACCTGTTCGCTGCAGGCAAACAAGCCAAAGCTGCAGCGCACGCTGGACACCGTGGGTGAGGTGAGGGCTTTGACAGTGAAAAACCTTCCTAAAAACAACAATAAAAGATCAGTCATTTGGAAGCAGGAAAAAGGAGAGGAGGAGCAGGGTTTGGAATTGGGTAGGGTTAATAAAGAGCGTGCTTGCAGAAACAATCACACTGTTAGGACAGGTGACTGGTTAGGACCTGCAAACCTTCTAATTTCCGCTGTCATAAAACAGTGTGCGCCTATATTTGACGAATTACGAGATACATGTGGCCTTATGGAATTCCCAATTCCAAAGTATCATCTGAAGTTGGCAATCCGTGCGAAGAGTTGCGACATCGGAATTTTTGTGTGTATCAAGCCCTTACTAACGGTGGACGTGTTAATACTAACAAATCTTTTTTGCTTTTATGAACTAAAGATAAGGATTAATTTCAACCAGTACTTGTGGTTGTTGCAATCCAGATGTGTTTGTTCTAGATTGTGCGGTCAGTGACTTGAAAGCAGAATCCGGTCAGCAGCACGCACGCCACTTTCATTGTGAAACAATGCATTACTGTCCCTCCTACAATTCCATCTTACTACCCGTCACTTGACACAACAACTTGATATGTATGACGCAACAATTTAATATTTACTAATACAGGTGTGGTCTAAGGCGGTTATTGCTGCCACCCTGGCTGCTCTAGTAGGGCTGCTGGCAGTGGGTGTGCCTCTGATGGGACCCAGAGGAGCTCTGTACAGGTGAGAGTGTGTATCCTGGTAAAAAGTGTGTGTGTATGTGCGGTAAAATGTGTGTGTGTGTCTGTGTGCATGTGCGTGCGCATGGGTTTGATTGTGTTGGTAAAAATGCTTGTGCATTTGATGAGACCTATGAAAAAGCTGTTTGGGGGGTCTGCATGTTTGCATGCATGTGTGGGTGTGGGTGTATTTGACAAGGGCACGTGTGTGATCACAAGTGACTCATCATGTCACCACACACAACACACACATGCACATGCACACACATACACATACACATACACATGCACTTGCACATACATACACACACGCACACACACATGCACATGCACACACACATGCACACATACACAACACACT